>Ga0065165_1001416_pt1 | contig 26111 bp, 22 predicted proteins | sample AraplaMF_Cvi_mMF_FD_63813 | JGI IMG/M metagenome (GOLD analysis project Ga0065165, IMG submission 63813) | Arabidopsis root microbial communities from the University of North Carolina, USA - plate scrape MF_Cvi_mMF (version 2) (version 3) | ecosystem: Host-associated > Plants > Roots >... | reverse complement strand
ACGGGCCTGATGTACAACACCAAGGTGTTCAAGGAGAAAGGCTGGGCGCCGCCGACCTCGTGGAATGACTTGAAGGACACGAAATACGCCAAGCAGCTCGTGATCCCGCCGATCAACAACACCTACGGTCTCGAAGCGCTGGTGATGCTGTCGAAGATGAACGGCGGCGGCGAGACCAACGTCGACTCCGGCTTCAAGATATTCAAGGAGCAGATCAACCCGAACGTGCTCGCCTATGAGCCGTCGCCGGGCAAGATGACCGAGCTGTTCCAGTCCGGTCAGGCCGTGATCGCGGTGTGGGGTACCGGCCGCGTACAGAGCTTCGCCAACACCGGCTTCCCCGTCGATTTCGTCTATCCCAAGGAAGGTGCCGCGACGCTGCTGACGACGGCCTGTCCGATCACCAAGCCGAACGTCTCGCCGCTGGCCTCGAGCTTCGTCAAGATGCTGCTCGATCCCAAGATCCAGCTCGTGATGCTGAAGGAATACGGCTACGGACCGGTGCTGAAATCGCTGGTGGTGCCGCTGGAGTTCGGCAAGATGGCCCCGATCGGCGAGCGCGCGGCCAAGCTCTATAACCCCGACTGGACCGTCATCAACGAGAAGCGCGAGGAGTGGACCAAGCGCTGGAATCGCGAGGTCGAGCGCTGATCTGATCGTCCGCAGCGGAGACAGCGTATGGCCTATCTCGAGCTCGATCGGGTCGCCAAACAGTTCGGCGCGCAGACTGTGGTCGATGACTTCAGTCTCGCGGTGGGCAAGGGAGAGTTCATCTCTTTCCTTGGCCCTTCCGGCTGCGGCAAGACCACGACCTTGCAGATGATCGCGGGCTTCCTCGATCCGACGCGCGGCGCGATCCGCCTGGAGGACAAAGACCTCACCGCGATCCATCCGGCCAAGCGTGGCCTCGGCATCGTGTTCCAGAGCTACGCGCTGTTTCCGCACATGACGGCTGCGGAGAACGTCGCTTTTGGCCTCGAGATGCGCAGCGTCCCGCGTACCGAGCGGGCCGAGCGCGTTCGTGCTGCGCTCGCGATGGTCGGCCTCGCCGGCTACGAGGACCGCCACCCGCGCCGCATGTCCGGCGGCCAGCAGCAGCGCGTCGCGCTGGCGCGTGCGCTGGTGATCAAGCCGAGCGTGCTGCTGCTCGACGAGCCGCTGTCCAATCTCGACGCCAAGCTCCGCGAGGAGATGCAGATCGAGCTGCGCCAGATCCAGCGCACCATCGGCACCACCACGATCCTTGTCACCCATGACCAGAACGAGGCGATGTCGCTGTCCGACCGCATCGTGGTGATGAGCCAGGGCAAGATCGAGCAGATCGGCACGCCGCAGGAGACCTACGAGAAGCCGGCGTCGGCCTTCGTCTCGCAGTTCCTGGGCAAGACCAACGATTTTGCCGGGACGATTGACCGGACCTCCGCACCGGCCCGGTTGGTTGCGGGCGCATGGAGCACGCCGGCGCCGGCGGGTCTCAGTGGCCCCGTCACCGTCAGCATCCGTCCAGAGCGTATCGGCTTCGGGGATGCCGGTCTCGGCGCAACAATCGTCACGCGCATCTTCCAGGGCAATCATTGGCTGTTCCAGTGCGACAGCGAATGCGGCCCGGCGATCGTGATCCGCCAGAATGACGGCACGGCGCAACCGGCCGAAGGCGAGAGGGTGCGTCTCACCTGGCGTCCCGAAGACATGAGCGTGCGCGCGAGGGCCGGCGCATGAGCATGGCCGCGGAAGAGCGCAGCACGCGCGCACCATGGGCGCTGACGGCGCCCGCCTTGATGCTGTTCGTCGGCGTACTTTTGATTCCGCTGGCGATGACCGTGATGCTGTCGTTCCACGATTGGGGCCAGTACAAGGGCATCGAGCCGGTCTTCATCCTCAAGAACTGGCACGAGATCGCGACCGATCCCTATTACGCCGAGATGTTCTGGCGGACCTTTCGCATTGCGATCCTGACCACGCTGCTGACGGCTCTGCTCGGGGCCCCCGAAGCCTACATCCTCAACCGCATGAGCGGCCGCTGGAAGAGCTTCTTCCTGCTGGTCATTCTCGGGCCGCTGCTGATCTCCGTGGTGGCGCGCACGCTCGGCTGGGCGCTGCTGTTCGGCGGCAACAACGGGCTCGTCAACAAGCTGTTGATGTCGCTCGGTGCCATCCGCTCGCCCATCCCCTTCATGTTCACCGAGACCGGCATGGTCGTCGCGCTCGCGCATGTCATGATGCCGTTCATGGTGCTGTCGGTGTGGGCCGCGCTGCAGCGGCTCGATCCGCAGATCGAGAACGCCGCGATGTCGCTCGGCGCGGGACCGGTGACCATCATCCGCCGCATCATCATGCCGCAGATCATGCCGGGCGTGCTGTCGGGTGCGATCATCGTGTTTTCGCTCTCGGCCAGCGCCTTCGCGACGCCTGCGATCATCGGTGGCCGCCGGCTCAAGGTCGCGGCGACGCTCGCCTATGACGAATTCCTCAATACGCTGAACTGGCCGCTCGGCGCTGCGGTGGCCACGCTGCTGCTGGTTGCGCTGGTGCTGATCGTCGTCGGCAGCAACGCCTTGATCGAACGCCGCTACGCCGAGGTGTTCCGGTGAGGCAGAACGGTCCGCTGGCGCTGATCTTCCACACCGTCTTCGTCGTCATCATGGTGGCGCCGATCCTGGTGGTCTGCCTCGTCGCCTTCACGCCCGAAGGCTTTCTGTCGCTGCCGACCAATGGTTTCTCGCTGCGCTGGTTCAGGGCGATCGGCAATTATCCCGAGTTCATCCACGCCTTCTGGGTCAGCCTCGGCCTCGGCGCGCTGTCCTCCTTCGTGGCGCTGCTGTTCGCGGTGCCCGCGGCGCTCGCGATTGCGCGCTATCGTTTTCGCGGGCGTGATGCGCTGGCGGCGCTGTTCCTGTCGCCGCTGATGATCCCGCATGTCGTGCTCGGCATCGCTTTCCTGCGCTTCTTCACCTCGGCCGGCCTCGGCGGCAGCTTCGCCGCGCTGATCATTGCGCATGTCATCATCGTGTTTCCATTCGCGCTACGGCTGACGCTGGCTGCCGCAACAGGCATGGACCGAACGGTCGAGATGGCCGCGGTCTCGCTCGGCGCCGGTGGCTGGACGCTGTTTCGCCGCGTGACGCTGCCGCTGATCTTGCCGGGCGTCATCAGCGGCTGGGCGCTCGCTTTCATCCAGTCGTTCGACGATCTCACCATGACCGTCTTCCTCGCCGCGCCCGGCACCGAAACGTTACCGGTGCGCATGTTCCTTTATATCCAGGACAACATCGATCCGCTGGTGACGTCGGTCTCGGCCTGCGTGATCGCTGTCACCATGACCGCCCTCATTCTGCTCGACCGCTTCTACGGGCTCGACCGCGTGCTCGCCGGCAAGGGCGATGCGGGACGATAGGAGAAAGCATGCCCAAAGACTATGACGTCGCCGTCGTCGGCGGCGGACTGCTCGGCTCCGCCATTGCCTGGGGCCTCGGCCGGCTCGGCCAGAGCGTGGCCGTGCTCGACGAAGGCGATATCACCAAGCGTGCCTCGCGCGCGAATTTTGCGCTGGTCTGGGTCCAGAGCAAGGGCCTCGGCATGCCCGCCTATACGGTCTGGACCGTGCGGGCGTCGGAGGCATGGGGACGGCTCGCGTCAGAGCTGAAGCAGCAGACCGGCCTCGATGTCGCGCTCCAGCAGAATGGCGGCTTTCATCTCACCCTTGGCGACGATGAATTCGGCCAGCGCACCGAACTGGTCAAGCGCATGCATAACCAGGTCGGCGCGGCCGACTACAAGATGGAGATGCTGTCCGCGTCCGAGGTGAAGAAGTCGCTGCCGCTGATTGGGCCCGAGGTCTCCGGCGGCAGCTATTGCCCGCTCGACGGCCACGTGAATTCGCTGCGCACGTTCCGCGCCTTCCACACCGGCTTCAAGGCATTCGGCCTCGACTATTTCCCGGAGCGTCCGGTCTCGGCGATCAGCAAGAGCGGCGGCGAATTCCGCCTGGCCACGCCGAAGGGCGAGCTACGCGCTGCCAAGGTCGTGCTCGCGGCCGGCAACGCCAACCAGACGCTGGCACCGATGGTCGGCCTCACCGCGCCGATGGGCCCGACGCGCGGCCAGATCGTCGTGACCGAGCGCACCATGCCGTTCCTCCCGCATCCCCTGACCACGATCCGCCAGACCGACGAGGGCACGGTGATGATCGGCGACAGCAAGGAAGACGAGCTGGACGATCGTGTCTGGAAGCCTTCGATCAGTGGCGTGATGGCCGATCGCGCGCAGCGCATGTTCCCCCATCTCGCGCGGCTCAACGTGGTCAGGAGCTGGTCCGGCATCCGCGTCATGCCGCAGGACGGCTTTCCCGTCTACGACCAGTCGGAGACGCATCCCGGCGCCTTCGTCGCCTGCTGCCATTCCGGCGTGACGCTCGCCTCCAACCACGCCTTCGAGGTCGCGCGCATGGTGGCGCAGGGCGCGCTCGAGCCGGAGCTGGTCGGCGCGTTTTCCGCGAGCCGCTTCGGCGGCGCCGGCGCCGCCAACAACAGCGGTTACTAGAGATACCGAAGGAGCCAAGAGGCATCCATGTTTAAGAGATCCGAACAGGACAAGCGCCCGCAGGTGCAGATCTTCGTCGACGGCCTGGCCGTCGCGGCGCGCCAGGGCGACACCGTTTCCGCAGCACTCTTGGCGTCCGGCCAGGACGCACGGCGATCCACCGCTGTGAGCGGCGCGCCGCGACTGCCCTATTGCATGATGGGGGTCTGTTTCGACTGCCTCGTCACCATCGACGGTGTCGGCAATCGTCAGGGCTGCCTCGTGCCGGTCGCCGAGGGCATGCAGATCGAAATCCAGAAGGGCAAGCGGGAGATCGGACGATGACTGTGGCTCCCAAGCGCGAGGACTACGACGTCGTGGTGATCGGCGCAGGTCCTGCCGGCCTTGCTGCCGCGGCGACATCCGCCGAAGCCGGCCTATCGACGCTGTTGCTCGACGAAAACGTCGGCCCCGGCGGCCAGGTTTTTCGGGCGATTTCGTCGACGCCGGTCACCGACCGCAACCAGCTCGGGGCCGACTACTGGGCTGGTGCCGATCTCGTGCAGGCGTTGCACGCGAGCAGCACTGAGGTCATTCATCGCGCGACCGTCTGGAGCCTCGATCGCAATCTCGATATCGCCGTCTCGATCGGCGGCGCGTCCGCCTTCGTCAAAGCGAAGCGCGTGATCCTCGCCACCGGCGCGCTGGAGCGGCCGTTTCCGATTCCCGGCTGGACTCTTCCCGGCGTGATGACCGCGGGCGCGGCGCAGACCATGCTGAAATCGTCGGCGCTGGTACCCGATGGCCGTACCGTGATCGCCGGGCAGGGGCCGCTGCTTTGGCTGCTCGCCGCGCAGATCCTGCGTCTCGGCGGCCGCATCGACCGCATTCTCGACACCACCGAGCGCGGCAATTATGTCGCGGCGTTGCCACACGCCTTCGCGTTCCTGACCTCGCCCTATTTCACCAAGGGCCTGTCGATGATGCGCGAGGTGAAGGCCAAGGTGCAGGTCATCTCCGGCGTTACCGAGCTTGCCGCGGCGGGCGACGGTCAGCTCGCCAGCGTGAGCTATGTCGTCGGCGGCAAGCGCGAGACCATTCCGGCTGATCTGTTGCTGCTGCATCAGGGCGTCGTGCCCAACGTCAACCTCGCAATGTCGGCCGGCGTCGAACATCGCTGGGACGATCTGCAACTGTGCTGGTCGCCGGTGCTCGATGCGAGCGGCAATTCGTCGGTCGCCGGCATTGCGATCGCCGGTGATGGCGCGGGTATTGGCGGCGCGAATGCCGCCGTGGTGCGTGGTCGCATTGCGGCGCGTGCGGCGGTCGAAGCGCTGGCGCCCGCGGCCGCCGCGAAGCTGCCTACGATGACAACGCTCCGCGCCGATCTCGCCAAGGCCGAGCGCGGCCGCGTGTTCCTCGACACGCTGTTCCGTCCGGCACCGCAGTTCCGAATTCCTTCCGGCGACACCATCGTCTGCCGCTGCGAGGAGGTCACCGCGAAAGACGTTCTCGATTCCGTGGCGATCGGCGCGACCGGGCCGAACCAGCTCAAGGCCTATCGCCGCACTGGCATGGGACCGTGCCAGGGGCGGCTCTGCGGGCTCACTGTCACCGAGTTGATGGCGCAGGCGCGCGGCAAGACCCCGCAGGAAATCGGCTATTACCGTCTGCGCGCGCCGGTGAAGCCGATCACGCTGGCCGAGCTCGCCGCCGTCCCGAAGAGCGAGGCCGACGTCAAGACCGTGGTGCGCGGATGAGCCGAAACGTGGATGCGATCGTCGTCGGCGGCGGCATCCACGGATGCTCGACGGCGCTGCATCTATGTCTCGCCGGCCTCAAGCCGGTGCTGATCGAAAAGGACTATGCCGGCCGGCACGCCTCCGGCGTCAATGCCGGCGGCGTGCGGCAGTTGGCACGGCACATTCCCGAGATCCCACTGTCGATCCGCTCGATGGGGATCTGGGAGAGGATCAACGATCTCCTCGACGATGATTGCAGCTTCGAGAGTTACGGCCAGGTGCTGGTCGCGGAGAACGAGGAGGAGCTTGCGGTCTGCCGCGCGCGCGTCGCCGAGCTCAACGCACTCGGCTTCACCCATGAGGAGCTGATCGACGCGGCCGAACTGCGCCGCCTCGTGCCTGCGGTGGCCGAGACCTGCCCCGGCGGCGTGGTCTCGCGCCGTGACGGTGCGGCCAATCCGGCGCAGACGACGACGGCGTTCCGCCGCAAGGCCGAGCAGTTGGGTGCGACCGTGCGCGAGGGCATGGCGGCCTCCAACATCCGCTACAGCGACGGCCTCTGGTACGTCGATGTCGGTGCGGAGACCTTTGCGGCGCCCGTGCTGGTCAATGCCGCCGGCGCTTGGGCCGGCAAGATCGCCGCCGCGCTTGGTGAGCCGGTACCGGTCGAGACCGTGGCGCCGATGCTGATGATCACCTCGCGCGTCCCGCACTTCATCGACCCCGTCGTGATCCTGCGCGGACGCAAACTCTCCTTCAAACAATTTAAGAACGGCACCGTGCTGATCGGCGGCGGCCATCTCGCGACGCCCTATCAGGACCGCAACGAGACGGTGCTGGACTGGAAAAGCCTCGCGATCAGCGCGCGCACCGTGTTCGAGCTGTTTCCGGTGATGCGCAGCGCCACGATCGTCCGCGCCTGGGCCGGCATCGAGGCGAAGATGAAGGACGACATTCCGGTGTTCGGCCCGAGCAGCCGTCACAAGGGGCTCTATCACCAGTTCGGCTTCTCGCTGCACGGCTTTCAGCTTGGCCCCGGCGCAGGCGCCGTGATGGCGGAGCTGATCGTCAATGGCGGTACCCAGACCCGTGTCGGGGATCTCGGCATCGACCGCTTCCATCCTTCCACGCTCTAGGAACAAGAGGACATCATGAGCATCACCCGCAGCATCCGCACGCCCATCATGCATCGCGCCGTCGAGGCCAACGGCTTCGTCTTCGTCGGCGGCACCATTGCCGACGACACGTCCGTGTCGATGGGCGACCAGACCCGCAACATCCTCGGCAAGATCGCCGGCTATCTGAAGGAAGCCGGCACCGACAAATCGCGTGTCGTCAGCGCCTCGATCTTCGTCACGGATCTCTCAAAGAAGAAGGAGATGGATGCAGCCTGGACCGAGTTCTTCGGCGAGCACCTGCCGACCCGCGCCACCGTCGGCGCTGCCGATCTCGGCGGCGGCGCATTGATCGAAGTGGTCGTCACGGCGCTCAAGGGCTGACCCGTGCCTCGGCAGCGCTCACGAAACCGTGAGCGCGTTTCCGATAGCAACATGACCAATATGTAATGGTCAGGCGGCTCCGCGACACTTTGACGCACGAATGTTTCCGTTTATCAGTAGAGGACTTGGCCGGAACGCCCATGTCCTCGCAGAACAACAAAAACAAGCTCGCCCTCAAATTCCGCTGTCCCAAAGAGCTTGAGGGGCTGCTGCCGCAGCCGGTTCCGGCGAATATGGGTATGCCCGATTGGCTCAAGACGATGCCGACGACGGCGTTCAGCGCCCTCAACCAGCAGGAAGACGAGACGGTCAAGCGCTGCCCGCCCTTCATCGATGCGATGACGTGCGGGTTTCTGATTCCGCTGATCTGCGATCTCCGGGTCGAGGACGGCGAGATGACCTGGGACAACGACATCCCGCCCGGCGGCGAGGTCGATTTTCCGCGCTCGCCGATCAGTTTTCACGATCAGGGACAGCTGACGGGCTCGCCGCTGTTCGAGGCCGATCGCTTCGTCATCAAGTTTCATAATCTCTGGACGATCGAGGCGCCGGAGGGCTACGCGCTGTTCTTCACGCATCCGGTCAACCGCTTCGATCTGCCGTTCACGACACTGAGCGGGCTCGTCGATTGCGATCGCTATCGCGACAGCTGGATTCACTTCCCGGCGCATTGGCACAACACCGGCTTTCGCGGCGTGCTGCCGAAGGGGACGCCGATCGCGCAGTGCATTCCGGTCAAGCGCGAGGACTGGACCAGGCAGACCTCCGCCTTCACCGAGGACGAAGCGCAGAAGGTTCACAGCTTGCGCGCCGCGCTGAAGCGCGAGCCGGGTCTCTATCGGCGCAGCTTCAGGGCGTAGTCGCCGGCTCGGGTTCGCGTTCGAGGAATTTCGCCGCGGCGCTTGGGCGAAAGAAAAAGCGGCCGTGCGACGAGGTCGCCATCGCAAAGGCGGCGCGGCTGAGCATGTGCGGCCGTCCGCGAAGCACCGATCGCAAGGCGGTCTCGCCGTTGGCGCGCTGGCCCATCTCCATCAGGCAGATCGCGAGATTGGCGCGGGACAGCGTGTCGTCCGGGCGAAGCCCGAGCGCGTGGCGATAGGTGTCTGCGGCTTCCGCATAAGCCCCGTCAAGCAGCTCCGCCCAGGCGAGTTCGGTCAGGATGTCGGGGCGCCCCGGCGCAATGGCGCGCGCGGCCGTCAGGACACGGCGCGCTTCGCCGCGATTGTTGTTGCGCACATGCATGCGGCCGAGATCGAGCTGCAGGTCGATGCTGCCGGGCGCGAGCGCGAGGGCCTGCTCGATGATGCCGACCGCCGCGCCGACGTCGCCGGTATTGGCGAGCTGACCGGCGAGTTCCTGAAATGCCGGGAGATAGGCCGGGCGTCGCGCGGCGGTCCGGCGCAATTGCGCGATCCCTTCAGTCGCGCGTCGCGCGCCGCAGAGCGCGTGCCCGAGCAGGGTCTCGACCTCAGGATCGTCGTTGCGCTTGGCGATACGTTCCAGCGGCGCGATCGCCTCATCCGTACGGCCGAGGCCGATCAGCGCGTGCGCCAGGATCATCACCGCGTTGCGGTCGTTGCGGCTGGCCTTGAGAGCTTCGCCGGCAAGCCGCGCGGCCACATCGAACTGCCTGGCTCGCAGCGCCATGAAGGCTTGTTGCAGCATTTGGGCGAGGGCGTTGTTCTGCCTGCCGTTCACGAACGGGCCTCTCGGTTGAGACGCATCATTGAAAGGATTGGGTTTTATCGGCAGCTATCGTGCATGACACGACGCGTCCATCCAAGACTTCGTGAGGCATTGAGGGCCTCGCTGGGAGCATGGCTTGATCTTGCCGGCCAGCGGGATTATCAGCGAGGTCTCAACCAGGATATTTCAAGCCATGGATTTCACCCCGACCGCAACGCCGATCCGCCTTGCTCACGGGGAATCTCATGCCTGCTTCAATCATCCTGTCGAACCTGTCGCTGTCCACGCCTGACGGCCGGTCTCTCCTTTCCAACATCGATCTGACATTTCCGGCCGAGCGGACCGGCCTCGTCGGCCGCAACGGCGTCGGGAAGACGACACTGCTTGCGTCGATCTCGGGGGAACATATTCCCCAGTCCGGGCGTGTCCTGGTCAACGGCAGCATCGGCTTGCTGCGCCAGGGCGTCCAAATCGTCGCCGGCGCGACGGTCGCCGATCTGTTCGGCGTGCGGTCGGCGCTGCAGCTCATGCGCCGCGCGGAGCAAGGCGATGCCTCCGCCGACGACATCGCGACGATCGACTGGACGCTCGAAGCGCGGCTGGAGGCTGCCCTCGCGCGTCTTGGCTTCGATCCGTCTCCTGACACTGAGCTGTCATGCCTTTCCGGCGGCCAGATCACGCGCGTTCGTCTCGCCGCACTGGTGTTCGCCGAGCCGGACTTCCTGTTGCTGGACGAGCCCACCAACAATCTCGACAAGGACGGACGCAATGCCGTGACCGATCTGCTCACCGGTTGGCGCGGTGGCGCGATCGTCGTCAGCCATGACCGGAGCCTGCTCGAGACCATGGATGCGATCGTCGAGCTGACGTCGCTCGGCGCGACGCGCTATGGCGGCAATTGGACCAGCTATCGCGCGCAGAAGGCGGTTGAGCTCGCCGCCGTCAGGCACGATCTCGCGCATGCCGAGAAACGCTTGTCGGAGATCGACGGCAAGGCGCAGGAAGCCGCAGAGAGGAAAGCGCGCAAGGACAGCGGCGGCCGGAAGAAAAGCGCGAAGGGCGACATGCCGCGCATCCTGGCTGGCGCACGCAAGGATCGCAGCGAGGACAGCGGCGGCAAGACCGCGCAGGTCGCCGAGCGGCGGCGCGCGGACGCGTTGGACGCCGTCGACGCCGTTCGCCGGCGCATTGAGATCCTTCAGCCGCTGTCGGTCAAATTGCCGGCGACGAATTTGCCGGCGGGCAGGGAGGTGCTTTGGCTGGACGGCGTCAGCGCCGGCTATGTGCCGGAGCGACCGATCTTGCGCGATCTCTCGCTGACGATCGTAGGCCCCGAGCGCGTCGCACTGGCCGGGCCGAACGGCTCGGGCAAGACGACGCTGCTGAAGCTGATCGCGGGCGAGCTGCGGCCGCTCGCGGGCATCATGCGGGTCAGGGCGGATTTCGCGCTGTTCGACCAGAGGGTCAGCCTGCTCGATCCGGCAACCTCAATTCTGGAAAATTTCCGGCGTCTCAATCCGAAGTCCGGCGCAAACGAATGCCATGCCGCGCTGGCGCGCTTCATGTTTCGTGCGGATGCGGCCTTGCAGATCGTCGGAAGTCTCAGCGGCGGCCAGATGTTTCGTGTGGGCCTGGCCTGCGTGCTCGGCGGCCCGGCGCCGCCATCCCTGCTGATCCTGGACGAGCCGACCAATCATCTCGATATCGATTCGATCGAAGCCGTCGAGGCAGGCTTGCGTGCCTATGACGGCGCGTTGCTCGTCGTCAGCCACGACGAAGCGTTCCTGGAAGCAATCGGAATCACGCGCCGGCTGGATCTGGCGGCCAAAGCGCAACGCGGGCACGGCGGGATCGTCTGATCCCCGCCGTGTGCGTGCCCTATGACGACGCGCTGCCGCCCGGCTCCAGCGCTTCGCCGATCTCCAGCGGATGCGCCATGGTCTCGTGCAGCGCCTCGCGATCGAGCTCGCCTTCGGAGATGCTGATGACGACGCAGGCGACGCCGTTGCCGATCAGATTGGTGAGCGCGCGGCATTCGCTCATGAACTTGTCGATGCCGACCAGGATCGCGATCGACTGGATCGGAATGTCAGGCACGATCGACAGCGTCGCGGCGAGCGTAATGAAGCCGGCACCGGTCACGCCCGAGGCGCCCTTCGAGGTGATCATGGCGATGCCGAGAATGCCGAGCTCCTGCCAGATTGTCAGGTGGGTATTGGTGGCCTGCGCCAGGAACAGCGTCGCCAGCGTCATGTAGATGTTGGTGCCGTCGAGGTTGAAGCTGTAGCCGGTGGGGATCACGAGGCCGACCACCGAGCGCGAGGCGCCGAGATGCTCCATCTTCTGGATCATCTGCGGCAGCACCGTCTCCGACGACGAGGTGCCGAGCACGATCAGAAGCTCGTCCTTGATGTAGGCGATGAAGCGCAGGATCGAGAAGCCGGCGAGCCGGGCGATCGTGCCCAGCACGATCAGCACGAACAGGATGCTGGTGAGGTAGAACGTGCCGATCAGCGCGGCGAGGTTGAGCAGCGAGCCGAGGCCGTAGGCGCCGACCGTAAAGGCCATCGCGCCGAACGCGCCGATCGGGGCCACGCGCACGATGATGCGGATGATGCCGAAGAACATCTTGGCGGCCTTGTCGATCGCCTCCGCGATCGGCTCGCCGGTCTTGCCGAGGAAGGCGATGGCAAAGCCGGAGAGGATCGAAACCAGCAGCACCTGCAGCAGGTCGCCACGCGCGATCGCGCCGACATAGCTGTCGGGAATGATCGCCATCAGATGGGCGACGATGCCGTCTTCATGGGCCTTGTTGACGTAGCTCGCGACCGATTTCGGATCAATGGTGGCGGGATCGATGTTGAAGCCGTGTCCGGGCTGGAGCAGCTCGCCGACCAGAAGGCCGATGGCGAGCGCGACGGTCGAGACCGTCTCGAAATAGATCAGCGATTTCAGTCCGACCCGGCCGACGCGCTTGAGGTCGCCCATCGAGGAGATGCCATGCACCACGGTGCAGAAGATGACGGGCGCGATCATCATCTTGATCAGCGCGATGAAGCCGTCGCCGAGCGGCTTCAGGGCCTTGCCGAGATCGGGATAGAGATAACCGATCATCACCCCGAGTGCGATCGCGATCAGCACCTGGACGTAGAGGATCTTGTACCAGGGCTGATGCCGGCGGTGGACGGCTGGCTGGATCGCAATCTGTGTCATAAAGTGAATCCCGGAACGCATTGATCTTGCATGATTTACATCATCTGATGCCGGCAGCATAAGCAACAATCACATTTTTGTCGGAACGCACGAAGATCAATCGCTGCACCGCAATGGGGGGAACATGGCGAACGCAACGGGCTCGGACGAGCAATCACAGGGCTATTTTCCGCGCTGGAGACTCAAGACTGCGGGCGTGATCATGCCGGAGGAGCGGCTGTCGTGGGGACAGACCATCATCTCCGGTCTCCAGCATTGCGTCGCCATGTCGGGCTCGACCATCATCGCGCCGCTGCTGATGGGGTTCGATCCCAATGTTGCGGTCCTGTTCTCCGGCATCGGCACCCTGATCTTCTTCGTCATCGTCGCGGGGCGGGTGCCGAGCTATCTCGGCTCGAGCTTCGCCTTCATCGCCGTCGTCATTGCCGCCACCGGCTATGCCGGGCAGGGCCCGAATCCGAATCTCTCCGTGGCACTCGGCGGCATCGTCGGGGCCGGGGTGCTGTATGGCGTGATCGCGCTGATCGTGATGTGGTCCGGCGTCGGTTGGGTCGAGCGCCTGATGCCGCCGGCCGTCACCGGGGCGGTGGTCGCCGCAATCGGCCTCAACCTCGCGCCGGTCGCAGTCAAGGCGGTCAGCGCGAACGGCTTCGATACGGGAATCGGGCTCGCCACCGTTCTGATGATCGGCGTGGTTGCCGTTGCCGCGCCCGGCCTGTGGCGCCGGTTGCCGATCATCCTCGGTGCGATCGGCGGATATCTTCTGTACCTGCTGTTTGCGAACGGCCTTGGCTTCGGCAAGCCGATCGACTTCGCGCCGCTCTCGGCCGCGCCGTGGCTGGGCATGCCGGGCTTCACCACGCCGACCTTCAGCGCCGATGCCATCTTCCTGATCGCGCCCGTTGCGGTCATCCTCGTCGCCGAGAACCTCGGTCACATCAAGGCTGTCGGCGCCATGACGGGCCGCAGCCTCGATGGCTATCTCGGCCGCGCGCTGTTCGCGGACAGTCTTGCCACCATCGTCGCGGCCTTTGGCGGCGGCACCGGCGTCACCACCTATGCCGAGAACATCGGTGTCATGGCGGCGACCAAGGTCTATTCGACCCTCCTGTTTGCCTTCGCCGCGACGGTGTCGATCCTGCTCGGCTTCTCGCCGAAATTCGGCGCGCTGATCCTGTCGATCCCGGGCCCCGTCATCGGCGGTCTCTCGATCGTGCTGTTCGGATTGATCGCCGCGATGGCCGGCCGGATCTGGGTCGAGAACAAGGTCGACTTCGCCAACCCTGCGAACCTGATCACGGTTGCCGTGGCGCTGACCGCGGGCGCGGGCGACCTCACGCTCAAATTCGGCGCGTTCACGATCGGCGGGATCGGCACCGCCACCTTCGGCGCCATCATCCTCTACCAGATCCTGACCTCGCCGCTCGCGCGCCGCGCGGAGTGAATCCCAGCAATGCACCAGCGGATGGAACAAAATGCCGGTTCCATCCATGATCAGGCATTCCGGAGACAATCCAATGCCCCAGTCTGATCCCTCGACCAGTTTCTCCTCGCGCCTCGTCGGCCAATACGCCTTGGTCACAGGTGCCTCGCAAGGCATCGGCCGCGCCGTCGCCGTCCGTCTTGCCCAGGAGGGCGCAACCGTCGCCGTCAACTATGTCGATCACCCCGAGAGAGCAGAGGAGACGCTCGCGCTTGCAAGGACAGGATCGAGCGACCGCGGTCACGGCAAGCTCGATCATCTCATCGTCAAGGCCGACGTCAGCAGCGAGCAGGAGGTCGCCGCGATGTTCGAGACGGTCCTGGCGCGCTGGAAGCGCCTCGACTGCCTCGTCAACAATGCCGGATTCCAGCGGGAGTCGCCGAGCGAAGCGCTCGACATCGCAACCTATCGCCGCATCATCGACGTCAACCTCAACGGTGCGGTGCTGTGCGCGCAGAAGGCACTCGCGCATTTCGTCGCGCGCGGCGGAGGCGGCAATATCATCAACTGTTCCAGCGTCCACCAGTTGATTCCGAAGCCGGGCTATCTCGCCTATTCCATCAGCAAGGGCGGCATCGGCAATCTGACGCGAACGCTGGCGCTTGAATTCGCGGGCCGCGGCATTCGCGTCAATGCGGTCGGTCCCGGCGCGATCGATACGCCGATCAACGTGGCCTGGACCGGCGATCCCGAAAAACGCGGCGTGGTCACCAGCCACATTCCGCTCGGCCGCGTCGGCACGCCGGAAGAGATCGCCGGCGTATTCGCCTTCCTCGCCTCGGATGAAGCGAGCTACATCACCGGGCAGACGCTCTATGCCTGCGGAGGGCTGACATTGTTTCCCGAGTTCCGCGAAAACTGGGCAAGTTGACGCCGCGCGGGTCACGGATCGCGCAAGGGCGAGTTGCATCTGCCTAGGGATGGAGCAGATCGACCACTCAGTGGTCGATCGTGCTGCCGTACCTCGTCTTCGCGCATGGCACCCCGCACTTCGCGCGGTTGAAGTTTTTCGGCGGTCGTGACCATTGTGTTCGCGTGATGCTGAAGGCGCGAATGCCAAATATTTTGTTCGAGATGTGTGAGAGGCGGGCCTAATGTCCGAGGCCGCCTTGCTTTCGGAGGTGATCGGCCTCGTTTACGACGCCGCGCTTGATCCCGCCCTTTGGCCCCGCGCCCTGGAGCAGGCGTGCCGGTTCGTCGGCGGCTCCTCCGGCAGCCTGTTCTGGCATGACACGGCCACCGAGAAATCCGCGGTGCTGCATCTCTTCAACGAAGATCCGCACTACACGAAGCTCTATTTCGAGAAATATCTTCCGTTGAATCCGTGCTTTCCGGCCGCGGCATTTGTCGATGCCGGCGAGGTGTGCGGATCCACCGACCTCATTCCTTTCGAGGAGATCGTCGAGACACGCTTCTACGCGGAGTGGATGAAGCCGCAGGGCATCATCGACGCGCTCGCGGCGACCCTGGAGAAGACGGCAACGAGCGCGTCGATCCTCGCAGTCCGCATGCATGAAGAGGACGGTCTCGCCGACAATGACGATCGCCGCCGGCTGGCGCTGCTTGTTCCGCATTTTCAGCGCGCGGTGTCGATCGGCCGGTTGTTCGATCAGAGCAGGTCGGCGCAGGCGGTCCTGGCTCAGACGCTCGACAAGGTGTCGGCGGGCGTTTTCCTGCTGGCAGCGAACGGGCGCCTTGTCTTCACCAACGCACCCGCCCGCGCCATGCTCGACGAAGCCTCGCTGCTGATCGACAGAAACGGGGTGCTGGCTGCAACCGCGCCCGGCGCGCAACGGGCGTTGCGCGAGGCTCTTACCGCCGCCGAGAACGGCAACAGTGCGGCTGACGGCGGCGGTCCAATCTCGCTTTCAACGGCGTTGCCGGGCCAATGGTTTGCCAGCGTGTTGCCTCTCACCTCCGGTGATCGCCAGCACACCGGCGCGCTGCATTCCGCGGTCGCAGCGGTCTTCGTGCGCAAGACGTCGCTGGCCAGTCCGCCGCCGCTCGAGGTGCTCGCGAAGGTCTACAACCTCACCGCCGGCGAGATTCGCCTGCTCGATGCCGTCGTGAAGGTGAGCGGGGTGAAGGCGCTGGCGGAGGCGCTCGGGGTGAAGCAGGCCACCGTCAAGACGCATCTCCACAATGTCTTCCGCAAGACCGGAACGGCGCGGCAGAGCGAGCTCGTCAAGCTGATCGTGGGGTTCGAGCCGCCGGCACGGCCCTGATCTGGCAAAACCCGCCGACGCAGACTACATCTGCGCCATGGCAAACTCCCCGCTCAAGCAATTCGTTGACCGGCACGACAAGCTGTTCGTGCTGACCGGCGCCGGTTGCAGCACCAATTCAGGCATTCCCGACTATCGCGACAGCCATGGCAACTGGAAGCGGACCCAGCCGGTCAATTTCCAGGCCTTCATGTCGGAACAGCCGACGCGGCAGCGCTATTGGGCGCGCAGCCTGATCGGCTGGCGGCGCTTCGGCCAGGCCAAGCCGAACGATGCCCACCACGCGCTGGCCCGCCTCGAGGCCAACGGCCGCTGCGGGATGCTGTTGACGCAGAACGTCGACCGGCTGCACCAATCCGCCGGCCATCGCGAGGTGATCGATTTGCATGGCCGGCTCGATCTGGTCCGCTGCATGGGCTGCGGCGCCAGGACGCCGCGCAATGATTTCCAGGATGCGCTTGGACGTGCCAATGCAGAATGGCTGACGCTCGACGCCGCCGATGCGCCGGACGGCGATGCCGATCTGGAGCACGCGGATTTCTCGTCGTTCAAGGTGCCTGCTTGCGAGGCCTGTGGCGGCATTCTCAAGCCCGACGTCGTCTTCTTCGGCGAGAACGTGCCCCGTGATGTCGTCGCGACTGCGCACGACCACCTGTCGCAGGCCGATGCCATGCTGATCGTCGGCTCCTCGCTGATGGTCTATTCCGGATTCCGCTTCGTGCAGGCAGCGGCGAACCGAAAAATCCCGATTGCCGCGATCAATCTCGGCCGCACCCGTGCCGATGATCTGCTGACTTTAAAGGTCGAGGAGCGCTGCGAGGCGGCGCTGGCATTCTTGCTCTAAAGGTGTCGCGTGGCGCGCACTGTTCTATCGCATAGGTGCCACGCAACACGCCCCGGCGGCTTCACCAATTGCACGCTCGCTGGTATGAAAATTGCTGCGATTTCGACCGCAATTTGAAGATCAGCACGGAGTGTTTGGAATGCATGAGGGGGCCGAGGTACGGCTTGCCGTGGATATTGGCGGCACGTTCACCGACATCGTGCTTGACGTGGGTGAGGTGCGCAAGACGCGCAAGGTGCTGACGACGCCGCAGCGGCCGGAGCAGGCGGTGCTGGACGGCATGCGGCTCATTCTCACCGATGCGCGTGCCCATATCAGCGATATCGACGTTTTCATTCACGGCACCACGCTCGCGACCAATGCGATCATCGAGCGGCGTGGCGCCAGGACCGCGCTGATCGCGACCGACGGCTTTCGAGACGTGCTCGATATCGGCACCGAGAGCCGCTATGATCAATACGATCTCACCATCGACAAGCCGAAGCCGCTGGCGCCCCGCAATCTGCGCTTCACCGTGCCCGAGCGCGTCGACGCGCATGGCGCCGTCCGCCTCCCGCTGGACGAAGCCGCGGTGCGTGCGCTCGCGCCGAAATTGCGCGCGCTGAACGTCGAGAGCGTCGCGATCGCCTTCCTGCATTCCTACGCCAATCCCGAGCACGAGCGCCGCGCGGCGGCGATCCTTGGCGAGGAAATGCCCGGTATCTCCGTGACCATATCGTCAGCTGTGTGCCCCGAGATCCGCGAATATGAGCGCACCTCGACGGCCGTCGCCAACGCCTATGTGCAGCCGCTGATCGACGGCTATCTCGCGCGCATGGCCGATGCCCTGCAGGTCGAACAGTTTCGCGGCGCCATCTATCTCGTCACCTCGGGCGGCGGCGTCACCTCGATCGAGACGGCGCGGCGCTTTCCGGTGCGCTTGGTCGAATCCGGTCCCGCCGGCGGCGCGATCTTTGCGGCGCAGATCGCGGCGCGTCTTGGCGAGAGCAAGGTGCTCTCCTTCGACATGGGCGGCACCACGGCAAAAATCTGCCTGATCGAAAAGTATCAGCCCGAGACCTCGCGCGTGTTCGAGGTCGATCGTGCCGCGCGCTTCCTGAAAGGGTCGGGCCTGCCGGTGCGCATCCCCGTGATCGAGATGGTCGAGATCGGCGCCGGCGGCGGCTCGATCGCGCATGTCGACGCGATGAAGCGCGTGACTGTCGGCCCTGAGAGCGCCTCATCGGAGCCGGGCCCGGCCTGCTACGGCCGCGGCGGCCAACGTCCGGCGGTGACGGATGCGGACGTGGCGCTCGGCATGATCGATCCCGACGCGTTTGCCGGCGGTACGATCAAGCTCGATCCCGAGCTGTCGAAGAAAGCCCTGCTGAGCAGTGTCGGCGAGCCGCTCGGCCTGTCGGCGGAGACCGCGGCCTATGCCGTGCATGAAGTCGTCTGCGAGAACATGGCGAGCGCGGCGCGCGTGCATGCGGTCGAGCGCGGCGAGATCGTCGGCCAGCATACGTTGATTGCCTTTGGTGGCGCCGCTCCGTTGCATGCGGCGCGTGTCGCCGAAAAGATCGGTGTGTCCCGGGTGATCGTGCCCTCGAATGCCGGCGTCGGCTCGGCGGTCGGGTTCCTTGCGGCGCCCATCGCTTATGAGCTGGTGCGCAGCCGTCACGTTCGCCTTGACGACTTCGACACCGAGGCAGTCTCAGATCTCCTGCAGGACATGGTGACGGAGGCGCGCGCGCTGGTCGAGCCGGGTGCTGCCGGTGCACCGGTGCGTGAGCGCCGCGCGGCCTTCATGCGCTATGTCGGCCAGGGGCACGAGATCACGGTCGAGCTGCCGAACCGGCGGCTGACGTCTGCCGATCTCGGCGGCCTGCGCCAGAAGTTCGAGGCGGATTATTCCGCGATGTTCGAGCGCCCGATCCCGGGCGCGGCGATCGAGGTGCTGAGCTGGTCGGTGCTTGCGACCACCGATGCGCGCAACCCGTCCGCGGTTGCGGCCGTCGCGCGAAAGCCTGCGGCCAAGGCGGTCGGCAGCCGCAAATTCTTCGACGGCCGCGCGGGCGAGGTGATCGAGATCCCGCTCTACCGCCGCGAGGACATGGCGCCCGGCGCGACCATCGCGGGCCCCGCCGTGATCGCGGAGGATGAGACTTCCACCTTCGTGTCCACCAGTTTTGATGCGCATATCGACGGTGCCGGCAGCATCGTCATGGAACGGAAGGCAGCCTGATCATGAGCAAGGCAAATGGCGCGAGCTTGATCGATCTTCAGATCATGTGGCATCGGCTGATCGCCGTGGTCGAGGAGCAGGCGCAGGTGCTGCTCCGCACCGCCTTCAGCCCGATCGTGCGCGAATGCGGCGATCTTTCCGCCGGCGTGTTCGACGTCAAGGGACGCATGCTGGCGCAGGCCGTGACCGGCACGCCCGGCCACGTCAATTCGATGGCGGAATCGGTCAAGCACTTCATCGACCACTTCCCGCTGGAGACGATGAAGGAAGGCGACGCCTACATCACCAATGATCCCTGGATGGGCACCGGCCATCTCAACGATTTCGTCGTCACCACGCCCTGCTTCAAGGACGGCAAGGTCGTGGCGCTGTTCTCCTGCACCAGCCATCTCATGGACATCGGCGGCATCGGCTTCGGGCCTGACGCCACCGACGTGTTCATGGAGGGGCTCTACATCCCGATGCTGAAGCTGATCGACCAGGGCGTCGTCAACGAGACGCTGATGGCGATGATCCGCACCAACACCCGGCTGCCGATCGATACCGAGGGCGACACCTATTCGCTGGCCGGCTGCAACGACGTCGGCTGCGAGCGGCTGGTCGAGATGATGACCGAGTTCGGCATCGACACGCTCGACGAGCTCGGCGACTACATCTGCGACCGCTCGCGCGAGGCCGTGCTGGCCGAGATTGCCAAGCTGCCGAAGGGCACGTGGCGCAATTCCATGGTGGTCGACGGCTACGATGCGCCGGTCACGCTCGCGGCAACACTGACGATCTCGGACCAGGGTATCCACGTCGATTTCGACGGCACCTCGGCCGCCTCGAAGTTCGGCATCAACGTGCCGCTGTCCTACACCACGGCCTACACCGTGTTCGGCCTCGGCTGCGTCGTCGCCTCGCAGATTCCGAACAATGCCGGCTCGCTCTCGCCGCTGACGGTGTCGGCACCCTCGGGCGCGATCCTCAACGCGCCGAAGCCGGCGCCGGTCGCCTCGCGCCACATCATCGGCCAGATGCTGCCCGACGTCGTGTTCGGCTGCCTGCGCCAGATCATTCCCGAGCGCGTCCCGGCGGAAGGCACCTCCTGCCTGTGGAATCTCAACGTGCGCGGCCAGACGCGAAGTGGCGTCGGCGGCAATTACGGGTTCTCGATGGCGGTGACGTCCAACGGCGGCACCGGCGCGCGCTTCGGCAAGGACGGCCTCTCCGCGACCGCCTATCCCAGCGGCGTGCGCGGCACGCCGGTCGAGATTGCGGAGACGCAGACGCCGCTGATCTTCTGGCGCAAGGAGCTGCGTCCGGATTCCGGCGGTGCCGGGCGCACCCGTGGCGGTCTCGGCCAGATCATCGAAGTTGGCACCGGCATCGATGCACCGTTCGACATCCTCGCGGCGTTCGACCGCATCGAGCATCCTCCGCGCGGGCGCGACGGCGGCAAGAACGGCGAGGCCGGCTATGTCGGCCTGAAGTCCGGCAAGAAGATGCGCGGCAAGGGCTTCCAGACCATTCCGCCGGACGACCGGCTGGTGGTGATGACGCCAGGCGGCGCCGGCATCGGCGCGCCCACGGAGCGGGAGCGTGCGGCCGTGAAGGACGACGTCGAGAGCGGGCTCGTGTCGGCCGACAACGCGACCGCGCTTTACGGATATGCGCGCTGACGACAAAACGTCCCGGCCTTGCCGGCCGGGACGCTGCCTCGATCGGCGCTACGCTGCCGCCTTCTTCCGCGCCTGCTCGGCCTTGTACAGCTCGAACTCCTCGGCGATCGCCTTCGCGATCGTTGGCCGCTGGCGCAGGCGCTCGTAATAGGCCTTCAGGTTCGGCCATTTCGAAAGCTCGATCGGCGGCGTCGCCATGGTCCAGTTGATGACCGTGACGAGATAGGCGTCGGCCACGCTGAAATGGTCGAGCAGGAAGTCGCGCCCTCCGAGGTAAGTGTCGAGATAGTCGAGCCGCGACAGGTTCTTCTCCAGGGCATAGGCCTTGGTTTCCTGCGGCGCCTTGCGGTCGAGCAGGGGGATGAACAGGCCCTTGTGCAGCTCGGTGCCGATGAAGCAGAGCCATTGATGCAGCCGCGTGCGATCGATGCCCTGGAGGGCGCCGAGGCCGGATTGCGGGAAGCGGTCGGCGACATATTGCAGGATCGCGGCGTTTTCGGTCAGCACCACGCCCTCGTCGGTGCGCAGTGTCGGCACAAGGCCGATCGGATTCACGGTGCGGAAGTCGCTGCCGTCTTTCAGGACGGTCTTGGTCGGCGGATCGACTTCGAGAAAATTCGCGTCCGCGCCGGCTTCATACAGCGCGACTCGGGTCGCCATCGAGCAGGCGAGCGGCGAGAAATAAAGATCCATCTTGGGCCTCCTTGGGCAATTCCTCGGGTGATTTGTGACGCACGGGGTGTCGCTCAACCTGGCCAGATTGATTTTTGTACCATCTTGCATGATATTGAGGTGGTCAAGGATTAATTTGCGAAATGGTACAAAAAGAAAAGCCGCCAGCTGCTGCCAATTTGCCCGAGCGCCGCAGCGAACCGAAGCGTCGCGGCCGCCCGCGCGCCTATGAACCGGATGTCGCGCTCGGCAAGGCGCTCGATCTCTTCCGCCGGCAAGGCTTCGCATCGACGTCGCTCGATGACCTCAGCGCAGCGACCGGCATGAACCGGCCGAGCCTCTACGGCGCCTTCGGCGACAAGCGCGAGCTCTACATCAAGAGCTACCAGCGTTACCGCGACGAAGCGCGGGCGTCGATGGCCGAGATCTTTCGCCAGGAGATGCCGGTGCGCCACCGGCTGGAGCGCGTCTTCGCCGCCGCGCTGAACATCTATCTCTCCGGCGATGCAGGCCCGCGCGGCTGCTTCACGGTGGTGACGGCGGCATCCGAAGCGGTCAGCGATCCCGACATCCGCGCCATGGTGATCGAGGGGCTCACCGAGCTCGACAAGGCTTTTGCCGCTTGCTTCCGTCGCGCGAAAGAGAACGGAGAGCTGCCCGAGGGCGCCGATCCCGTCGTGCTCGCGCAAATCGCTTCTTCAACGGTGCACTCGATCGCCATCCGCTCCCGCGCGCGCGTCTCGCGCAAGGATCTGGAAGCGATTGTGAAGGGCGCGATCGACGTAATGGTGGGAACTGGCGCCAAGACGTAAGCTGTCGTCCCCACGCCCCACTACGCCGCGCGGATCTGCGCCAGGAACCGGTCCACCTCGTCCCGCAGCCGCTGCGACTGCTTCGACAGCTCGATCGCCGAGCCCAGCACTTCCTCGGCCGCCGTTCCCGTCGCCGCGATGCCGTCGGTGACGCCCGCGATGTTCTGCGAGACTTCGCCGGTGCGGGCCGCGGCCTGCTGGACATTTTGCGCGATCTCCTGCGTCGCCGTGCCCTGCTGGCCGACGGCGGCGGCGATTGCGGCCGAGATCTCGTCGACCTGCTGGATCGTCGCGCAGATCGACTGGATGCCGTCCACCGCGCCCGACGTCTCGCCCTGCACGGCCGTCACCTGTGCGCCGATCTCTTCCGTCGCCTTCGCGGTCTGGGTCGCCAATTGCTTTACTTCCGAGGCGACCACGGCAAAGCCGCGCCCGGCTTCGCCCGCGCGCGCGGCCTCGATGGTCGCATTCAGCGCCAGCAGATTGGTCTGGCCGGCGATGCCGTTGATGAAGGAGACGACGTCGCCGATCTTCTGCGCGGCGTCCGCAAGGCTCTGCACCCGCGCATTCGACGCCCGTCCGTCATTCGCAGCCTTGCCGACCACCTCGGTCGCGTGCGCCAAGCGGCGGCTGATTTCGGTCATCGACGAGGACAGCTCTTCCGCGGCGGCCGCGACCGTCTGCACGTTCTCCGAGGCGAGCGCGGAAGCCGACGACACCGTGCGGGTCTGCTCCCGCGACTGCTCGACGATGGCCGACATCGAGCGCGCGGTATGCTCCATCTCGACCGCGGCCGCGGACACCGTGGTGACGACGTCGCGGATGCTGGCTTCGAAATTGTCGGCCAGCGCGGCGAAGGCGCGGCGCTTCTCGGCCTCGGACTGCGCCTTGGCCTCGCGCTGATCGGCCTGCAGCCTGTTGAAGTTGACGGCGTTGTCGCGGAACACCGCGACCGCCTTCACCATCGCGCCGACTTCGTCGTTGGTCTTGCTGGCGGGCACTTCGACGTCGAGATGTCCGTCCGCGAGTTCGCGCATCACGTTCGTGATCGACAGGATCGGCCGCGAGATGCTGCGGGCGATCAGGTAGCCGACGATCCCCGCCAGTATCAGCCCGAGCGCGGCAATTCCGATCGCTAGCATCCAGGCGCGGTCGGCGGAGGCCTCGTAATCGGCATTGTCCATCACCAGCTCGACGGCGCCGATCGGCTTGCCGGAGAAATCCTTGATCGGTCCGAGCAACGCGGCGACCGGAATGTTGTCGAGCCTGGCCTGCCGCACGGTGAAGTCGCCGCCGGTGGCGCGACCGTATTCGGCCGTATCGAAGAAGCTCTTGCCGTTCAGCGTGCCGCCGAACAGCTTGAAGCCCGCACCGTCGGCGAGATGGAAGGCGACGTCGACATGGCGGTTGGCCTTGAAGTCGTCGAGGAAGGACTGGCCGAAGGTCAAGCCGAATTCCACCGAGCCGAGATGCTTGCCGCCTTGCGCGATCGGCACCACGCCGCGGATGCCGAGCCCGGCGACGCCGCCTTCGAGGCCGACCACGACCTTGCGATCCTGGTTGGCGACGAGAACCGTCTTGCGGAATCCGGACAGATCGTCGCCGAATTTTGCAGGCTGGTGCACGCGCAGGAACGAGGTCGCCGGCGCCACGTGGAACTGGAACTGCTCGACGCCGTATTCCGACTTGGTCGCGGCGAACACCGGCCCGAACAGGCCGACGAGCGCGTTGCGGTCCTGCTTGGCCATCGCGTCCTGCGTCGCCGGCATTGCGGCGACCACCGTGCTCATCGCGGCGGCGCGGCGGGACTCTTCGGCGATCCGCGACAGCAACGCATCGTAGTGGCTGCGCAGCTCGCGCTGGTCGGCGCGGTCGATGATCCCGGCGATGATCCACATCGCACCCAGCACGGCAAACAGCGCGGTCGCCGCCGCTGTCACCGCCAGCGCAACCGTGATCCGCATCCTGAGGCCGAGGCTCGTCCGCATGTCCGACTCGTCGTTGCAGCGTTGGTTAACAACGCCTATCAACTTCTCGCTAAGAGAGGGTGAACGAGGCGGGAGCGCGGGGTGGTTGTGGGGGACGACAGCGAGTTTGAGGCGCGCGCGTGCCTCTTACAGGTCGCCGAGCCTCAATACCCCCTCCCGCGATCCACCACGTTCTCCAGCTTCCCGCCCGCCTCGAATCGCGCGATCTGTTCGGCGACATAGGCCGAGATCGCGTCCGCATCCGTGTCAGCGGCATTGTGCGGCGTCAGCACCACCTTCGGGTGGGTCCAGAACCGGCTGTCCGCCGGTTGGGGCTCTTGCACGAAGACGTCGAGCGAAGCGGCCCCCAGCGTGCCGTCGTCGAGGCAGGCGAGGATGTCGGCCTCGTTCTGCAGGCCGCCGCGGCCGGCATTGATCAGCACCGGCGCGCCGAGAGGGCTCCTGCGGTTGAGCTTTGCGAAGACGTCGCGGTTGAGGATGCCGTTTGTATTCGGCGTCAGCGGCAGCAGCGACACCAGGATGTCGGTCTTGCGCAGGAACGCATCCATGCCGGCGGTGCCGTGGAAGCACTCGACGCCTTCGATGGTGCGAGGGCTGCGGCTCCAGCCGGCGACGCGGAAGCCGAGCCGGCGCAGTACGTCGGCTGCATCGGCGCCGAGCGTGCCCAGGCCCATCACGCCGACGGTGACCGCGCTCGCGGGCCACTGATAGAGCGGCGCCCAGCGCTTGGTGCGCTGCGAGTCGCGCAAGTAGAGCTCCTGGCGGTGGTGCATCAGCACATGCAGCACGACATATTCGGTCATGCGGTTGGTGAGATCGGGCACGGCGACGCGCACCAGCGGCACGTTGGGCAGGCTCTTGTCGGCCATCAACGCATCGACACCGGCGCCGAGGTTGAAGATCGCCCGCAGATTGGGGAAGGAGCCGAGGTCGCCCGGCACCGGCTTCCACACCGCCGCATAGTGCACCTCAGCCGGATCGAGCGCGCTGTCCGGCAGCAGCACCACGGGGCGGCCACCACAGACCGCGTCGAAACGGGCCTTCCAGCGCTCCGGCAGCCAGTTCTGCTGCGTGCTGTTGATCAGGACGGCCAGTGTGCCCGTGGTCATTCGAAGTGCCTCATAAGGTTCCGCTTTTGGTGGCCCTCATTGGCATGATCTGGCGGATTTTTCTCGCAAATTATTTCCGCAGCCCTGTCGGGGCGGGGCATAGTGAACCGTCTTCAAAACAAGCGTTCAGGGAAGGTGCTGCCCATGCTTTATGCGATCCTTTGCTATCACGATGAGGACTTCGTCGGCTCCTGGAGCAAGGACCAGGACGAGGCCGTGATGAAGAAGCTCGCCGTGGTGCAGGACAACCTCACGAAGCAGGGCCGGCTCGGCCCGGTGGCGCGGCTGCTGCCGACCACCGCGGCGGCGACGCTGCGCAAGGAGGATCCCCCGCTTGTGCTCGATGGCCCCTATGCCGAGACCAAGGAGCAGCTGCTCGGCTTCTATATCGTCGATTGCAAGAACCTCGACGAAGCGCTCGACGTCGCGCGCGAC
>Ga0065165_1001414_pt1 | contig 26112 bp, 27 predicted proteins | sample AraplaMF_Cvi_mMF_FD_63813 | JGI IMG/M metagenome (GOLD analysis project Ga0065165, IMG submission 63813) | Arabidopsis root microbial communities from the University of North Carolina, USA - plate scrape MF_Cvi_mMF (version 2) (version 3) | ecosystem: Host-associated > Plants > Roots >... | reverse complement strand
CACGTCAATTACGGCCAGTCCACCAACGACACCTATCCGACCGCGTTTCGGCTGGCGCTGATCCTGCGGCTCGAGAGCTACATGACGGCGCTGCGGCAGTTGCAGGAAGCTTTCTTCGCCAAGGGCCGCGAGTTCGACCGCGTGCTGAAGATGGGCCGCACGCATCTGCAGGACGCGGTGCCGATGTCGCTCGGCGCCGAATTCCGGGGATGGGGCACCACGATCGGCGAGGAGGTCGACCGCATCTCGGAAGCGCGCGCGCTGCTGCGCGAGATCAATCTGGGCGCCACCGCGATCGGCACGTCGGTCACGGCCGCCGTCGGCTATCCCAAGCTTGCGGTCCGGCATCTGAGCGCGCTGACCGGCGTCGATTTCGTGCTCGCGGGCGATCTGGTCGAGGCGACCTCCGACACGGGTGCCTATGTGCAGCTCTCCGGCGTGCTCAAGCGCACCGCCAGCAAGCTGACCAAGATCTGCAACGACATCCGCCTGCTCGCCTCGGGGCCGCGCGCCGGCTTCAACGAGATCAACCTGCCGCAGTTGCAGCCGGGGTCCTCGATCATGCCGGGCAAGGTCAATCCAGTCATCCCCGAGGTCGTCAACCAGACCAGCTTCCTGGTCATCGGGCTCGATACCACGGTGACGCTCGCCGCCAGCGCTGGCCAACTCCAGCTCAACGTGATGGAGCCGGTGATCTCATTCGCGCTGTTCTTCTCGATCCGCACCATGGAGCGCGCGGTCAACAGCCTGCGCGAGAACTGCGTGGTCGGCATCACCGCCAACGAGGAGCACACCCGCAACATGGTGCTCAACTCGCTCGGCATCGTCACCGTGCTGAAGCCGCTGCTCGGCTACAAGCAGTGCGCCGAGATCGCGCGCGAAGGCTACAAGACCGGCAAGTCGCTGCACGACATCGTCGTGATCGAGCGCAAGCTGCTGACGCAGGAGAAGTGGGACGAGATGTTCTCGTTCGAGCGGCTGATCAATCCGGATGCGATCGGGTAGGCGGTCGCCATCCGCAACTCTCGGCCGTCATTGCGAGGAGCTCTTGCGACGAAGCAATCCAGCATCTCTCCGCGGAGGCAGTCTGGATTGCTTCGCTTTGCTGGCAATGACGGCGCGGCTGGAATTCCGCTGCTTGGAATTGCGGGTGCCGCATCCTTCCGGCGTCAAAACGCAATACTTGACAGTGGAAAGATTGCCTTGTTGGTATGGCTCCCAACGTCAGTTTGACCGTCCAGAGAGGATCGTTCCGCAATGTCCATGCCTGCCTTGTTCAAAGGGCGCCTGTCGATTCCCGTGATCGGCTCGCCGCTCTTCATCATCTCGGTGCCCGATCTCGTGATCGCGCAGTGCAAGGCCGGTATCGTCGGCTCGTTTCCGTCTCTGAACGCGCGCCCACCGGAGCTGCTCGACGAATGGCTGGCGCGCATCACCGAAGAGCTCGCAGCCTATGACCGCGCCCATCCCGACAAGCCGTCGGCGCCGTTCGCGGTCAACCAGATCGTGCACAAGTCGAACAACCGGCTCGATCACGACATGCAGCTCTGCGCCAAGTACAAGGTGCCGATGATCATCTCGTCGCTCGGCGCGCGCGAGGAGCTGAACCAGGCCGTGCACGGCTGGGGCGGCATCGTCTTCCATGACGTGATCAATCAGAAGTTCGCCCACAAGGCGATCGAGAAGGGCGCCGACGGCTTGATCCTGGTCGCGGCCGGCGCCGGCGGCCATGCCGGCACGATCTCGCCGCTGGCCTTCGTCGCCGAGACCCGCAAATGGTTCGACGGTCCGATCGCGCTGTCCGGCGCCATCGGCAACGGCAAGGCGATCCGCGCCGCCCGCATCCTCGGCGCCGATTTCGCCTACATCGGCTCGGCCTTCATCGCGACCAAGGAAGCCAACGCGGTCGAGAAGTACAAGCAGATGATCGCGGGCTCGACGGCCGATGACATCGTCTACTCCAACCTCTTCACCGGCGTGCACGGCAACTACCTGAAGCCGTCGATCTTGGCCGCCGGCATGGATCCGGAAAACCTGCCGACCTCGGATCCCTCCAAGATGAATTTCGGCACCGATGCTTCCGGCGAGCGCGCCAAGCCGAAGGCGTGGAAGGAGATCTGGGGCTCCGGTCAGGGCATCGGCAGCATCGAGGGCGTGGTCCCCGCCGCCGAGCTGATCGCGCGCTTCAAGAAGGAATACGACGAGGCGGTCGATCCGCCGTTGTGATTGCTTTCGTGTCCCGGACGCGCTGCAGCGTGCAACGCCGCTGCGCTGCGTCCGGGGAACGCCAGCCGAGACATCGAACACATGACCGCCATCTACCGCGTCGACGGCAACAGCGTCGTCACCAGCCCCAATGCTGCCGGTCCCTGGGACCGGGGCATGCAGCATGGCTCGGCGCCATCGGCGCTGGTGACGTGGGCGGCGGAGCGCATCCCGGCGCCGGTGCCGATGAACATCGCGCGCGTCACCATCGATCTGATGCGTCCCGTGCCGGTCGCGCCGCTCACGATCGAGAGCCGTGTGCTGCGTGAAGGCCGCAAGATCCAGCTCTGTGAAATCAAGCTTCTCGCCGATGGCGTGCAGGTCGTCGGCGCGACCGTGCTCAAGATCAAGCGGCAGTCGCAGCCCTTGCCCGATGACGTGCGAGATCTGCCGGTGATGCTGCCGTCGCCGGAGGACTCACTTGTCGAGGATGGCCACGGCGCGACCAGTCCGTTCGCGGGCATGGTCTCGATGCGCGCCGCGCGCGGGCGCTTCGGCAAGGCCGGCCCCGGCGCGATCTGGTTTCGCCTCGATCATCCGTTGGTCGAAGGCGAGGCGGTCTCGCAGGCGATGCGCGCCGTGATCGCAGCCGATTTCTCCAACGGCACCGCCTCGACGCTCGACTTCCGCGCCTGGACCTACATCAATGCCGATCTCACGGTGAACCTCGCGCGCCAGCCGGTCGGCGACTGGATCTTGCTCGACGGCGAATCCTGGATCGGCCCCGACGGCGCGGGACTTGCGATGTCGCGTCTGGCGGACAGGCAAGGCTATTTCGGCCGCGCCGTGCAGAGCCTGGTGATCGAGAAGCGTTGAGCGCTGGCGCATGCGGCGCCGATTGAACGGCAGGCTTCCGCCGCCGCGGAAGAGATGCTTGGTCGTGTTCGCCCAGAGCATCCGCCTGTTCACATGCCGTAGAAGATCTTGATCTCCCATAGCATCACGATGATAGCCGTGATCAAGGTGATCGCGGCGACTGCACTTTCCAGGGAAGCGACTCTCATGACTAACTCCGCTTCCCAGCCCCATCAGCGGTCTAGTTGATTCCCCGATTCGCGGGCAATCGCGCGGACGCGGCCGGCTTGCACTCCGTGGCGTGCTGTGGTGCCGAGGACACAACGACACCGTAAAATCCCGGGGATTTACCCGACCATGCGGTCCCGCCCGCTCCAGAAGCCCGCGCGCAGCACCTTCTTGTCGACCTTGCCCACGCCGGTCATCGGCAGTTGCTTGACGAACTGGATCTGCTTCGGCACATGGGCCGAGCCCTTGCGCGCCCGTACCATGTTGATCAGCTCATCCGGATCGGGCCTTGCGCCCTCGCGCGGCACCACGACCGCGGTGACGGCCTCGCCCCATTTCTCGTCGGGGACGCCGACGACCGCGACCATCGCCACGTCGGCGTGCTGCGACAGCACATCCTCGACCTCACGCGGGAAGATATTGAAACCGCCGGTGACGATCATGTCCTTCTTGCGGTCGAGGATGAACATGTAGCCGCGCTCATCCTTGCGGGCGATGTCGCCGGTGTGCACCCAGCCGTTCTTCAAGGTCTCGGCGGTGATGTCCGGCCGCTTCCAGTATTCCGCCATCACATGCGGCGCGCGCACGCAGATCTCGCCGGCGTCGCCTGTCTTCACCTCCTGGTCGTTGTCGTCGAGGATCTTGACCTCGCAGGCCGCAATCGGGAAGCCGCAGGACAGGAACAGCTCCGGCGTCTTGGGGTCGTGATCTCTCTTGCGCAGCACCGAGACCGGATAGCATTCGGTCTGCCCGTAGAGCTGCGAGAACACCGGACCGATCCGCTCGATGCCTTCGACCAGCCGGCTTGGCGACATCGCGGACGCGCCGTAGAGCACGAGCTCGAGCGAGGAGAGATCGGTCTTGCTCAGCGCGGGATGATCGAGCAGCACGTAGATCATCGTCGGTACGAACAGCGTGAAATTGATGCGCTCGCGCGCGATCGTCGCCAGCACGGCTTCGGGATCGAAACCCTTCAGCATGTGCACGGTGCCGCCGCGCATCAGTGTCGGCAGCACCTTCGTGCCCGCGACGTGGCTGATCGGTGCGACCGTGAGATAGCGCGCGGCGTCCGGGATCTCGAAGTCGGCGAGGATGGCACCGGCGGCTCCGGCGTTCTCGCGATGATGGCGCAGCGCGCCCTTGGATTTGCCCGTTGTGCCGCCGGTGTAGTTCAGCGTGGCGAGATCGTCGAGGCTGGCGAGGCACAGCGGGCTGGCGTGGCCCTCGATCTCGATGGCCTGCAGGAGGTCGACGCCGTAGTCGGCCGGTCCCATGGTGAAGACCGCCTTGAGCAGGCTGGCCTTGGCCGCAAGCTCGCCGCCCCGATCGCGAAAGGCGGCGGCATCGATCACCAGAACTTCGGCTTCGGAATCCTCGAGCTGGAACAGCTGGTCGCTCTGCGATCCCAGCGGATGCAGCCAGGTGATGCAGAACCGCGACAATTGCGCGGCGACGCCGGCGCACCAGGTGTCGGCGCGGTTGGCGGTGAGAAAGGCGACGCGTGCGCCGGGCTGCAGGCCAAGCCGCATGAACACGCCCTGGATGCGTCCGATCAGATCGATAGTGCCCTGATAGCTCAGAGATCCGCCGGGCCAGGCGAACGCGGTACGATCGGGATACCGCGCCAGTGCCCGTAGCGTCTGTGCACAAGTCGGGGACGATGCGTGGAGTTGATCGGACATATGTTTCCTCGTCGTCTTGTCATCGGCTTCTCGCGTGCCAATGTTGGCGCAACGCTAGCACAGAGACGACGGGATGGAACGACAAAGCCCGTGCAAGGAGGCGTGAGTGACATCCGATCGACTGCAAATTGTCCGTGATCGTCTTGCGCTGCCCTTGATCGCGGCGCCGATGTTTCTGGTGTCGGGCGTCGAGCTCATGGTCGCGGCCTGTCGCAACGGCGTGATCGGCAGTTTCCCCACGGTGAATTGCCGTAGCGCGGAACAGCTCGAAGCGTGGCTCGCCGAGATCGCGATGCGGCTGCGGCAGCACGAGGATCACACGGGTCACAGGGCCGCGCCGCTCTGCCCGAACCTGATCGTACACCGCTCCAATGCGCGGCTGGAATACGACCTCGCCGTGCTGCTGCGTCACAAGCCCGAGATCGTCATCACGTCGGTCGGCTCGCCCGCGCCGGTGGTGAAGCCGCTGCATGACGCGGGTGCGCTTGTGCTGGCCGATGTCGCCTCGATCCGTCACGCGCAGCGCGCCGCCGAAGCTGGTGCCGACGGTCTCGTGCTGCTCACCGCCGGCGCGGGCGGGCAGACCGGCTGGCTCAATCCATTCGCTTTCGTGCGCGCGGTGCGCGCGTTCTACGACGGCATCATCGTGCTTGCGGGCGGAATTAGCGATGGACATGCGCTGCATGCCGCCGAGGTGCTCGGCTGCGATCTCGGCTACATGGGCACGAAGTTCATCGCGACTCGCGAGAGCATGGCGGATGATCGCTACAAACAAATGCTCGTCGACAGCAGTGCCGACGACATCCTGCTGACCACCGCGTTCACGGGCTTGCAGACCAACATGCTGAAGCCGTCGATCGTGGCTGCCGGTCTCGATCCCGACGATCTGCCGGCGCGCGGTGCGATCGACATCGGCAAGGACATCGATATCGGTGCGCGCGAGAATCGTCCCAAACGCTGGCGCGATATCTGGAGCGGCGGGCATTCGACGTCGGGCGTGACCGACGTGATGGCCATGGGCAATCTCGTTGCGCGGACAGTCGCCGAATATCGCGAGGCGCGGGAGCACCAATCCCCGTAAAAACACGGAGGCGCCGGCCGATCACAGTTAATCGAGCTTTGCTCGAAACGCCCATATTTAACGGCAGATTAACCAACGCCCGCCAAGAATCCCCTCACGGCCGCCAATCAGGACGAGAGGGACAGGCGATGGATTTTGACTTTCTCAACAGCAAGACAGCCGCGTCGCTGGACGAGATCCGCGTCCGCGTGGCTCATGCGCTGGCCCGTCACCCACTGTGCCGCAACGTCCGCTTCGACATCGTCAGCGTCCCCCGCACCCGCCGGGGCGGCAACTGGACTGTCACGCTGCAATCGGTCGAGCCGCGCGCGGTCTGGGAGGCCTCGGAGATCGTCGCCGACATCCAGGACGCCTACGATCTGGCGCTAGCAGCCTAATTTTCCTGGTCTTTTCGGGGTGTGTCGCCGCAGGCATGCCGATTGTCGCAACGAAGGCACACTCAAGCCTTATTTCGCGCCCTTTTTCCGGGCAACGTTAACAAACTCGTGAAGCGGTCGTTCCCGGAGAGACGCTTGTCCAGATCCATCACCATCGTCGTTCTGACCTGCTTTCTCGTCCTCGGCGCCGCCACCACCGCCATTCTCGGACGTGACAGCGTGCCCAGCGTCAGCGCCGAGATGATCACCCAGGCTCCGCCCAAGCAACTTTCGACCAACCGCGCCGCCAAGGCCGATCGTTTGGTCCCGACCCTTGCGCTGGCCTCCGCCGCGATCGAGCCGGTCCAGGTGCCCGCCGACAAGCTGTCGCAGGCTCCGGTGCTGACCGAGCCGCTCCGCCAAGCCTTTGCCGCTGCGACGCCGGCCGATTTCCCGATGCCCAAATCGGCCGAGACCAAGGCTGCCGAAACCAAGACGGCCGAGACCAAGGTTGCCTCTCTGGAGCCGACGGTCCCCGCAGAGGCTCCGACCGGCGCGCTTCATGAAGCCCCGGCCAAGCCGAAGGCCGCCGCCAAGCCCGCGCCGCAGAAGAATTATACGCTGCTCTCCGACGTGCAGATCGCGGGCATCCGCGATCGCCTGAAACTGTCGTCGTCGCAGGAATATTACTGGCCCTCGGTCGAGGCTGCGCTGCGCAACGTCGTGCGCAAGATCTCGGCGAACAAGCTCTCCAATCCGAACGCGCCGGGCGTGCCGATCGACCCGAATTGCGATGAAGTCCAGCAGCTCAAGTCGGCGGCGATGCCGCTGCTGTTCCAGCTGCGTGAGGATCAGAAGGAAGAAGTGCGCAAGCTCGCCCGTATCATCGGACTCGACAAGGTTGCGCAGCAGATCTGATCCTCCGTTCCGCCAACGGAACCGCTTTGATCAGGAACATCCGGCAATCCCACGGCGTTGCCCGCTCCAAACAGGGAGTGGGCCGATGCGCGCCTCGACAGCTTATTTCGTCGGTGCTGGAACGATTGTCGTAGCCATCGCCATCGGCCTCGGCGGCGGGATCGTTGCCGGCAACATCATGAATCCGATCTCGCCCAAACAGGGCCCGGACACCGGCAAGATGGCGCAGCGCGCCGAAGCCGCCGCGACGCCAGCGACGGCGAATTCAACGCCGGAGCGCGTGCAATACATCATCGGCTCGCAGGCTTTTGGCTCGATCGTCGCCGGGCCTGCGCAGGCGGAAGCCAAGCCCGACATCAAATCCGAACCCCAGGCGAGCGCCGAGCCGCCGGCCCCGCCACCCACGCAGGCCGCGGCGGTCGAACCGCCCAGGTCGACGCCGATATCGCCTGTACCGGTATCGACACCGCAGGCTGCAAGGCCGGTCGACCAGCAAGCCTCGACAGACACAGCCACTTCACCCGATAACGCTTATGCCAAGGCCCGCGATTCCGACGTCAAGCGCGCTGCATCCGAGCGGCGCCGGACAGAGCGCCGCGAGCGCTGGGCCGATCGTCACCGTTATGATTCCCGCGAGCAGCGCAGCACGCGCGATCGTACCGATTGGGATGATGTCGCCCGCAACGTCCGCGAGGATTCCGAGTCTCGCGATGTCGCCAGCCGTCCGCGCGGTGGCTCCCCGCGGATCATGTTGTTCGGGCCCGACGACGACTAGCTGTACAGCGATTACAGAGCATCATTAGCGTAGTAGCGCCGCCTTGACCGTGTCTCCAAGCGGGCGAGGTCGATCGCCGCTGCCAAATTGATTGATACTAAGCCGACTTGACTTCGTGGCGAAATGTCACAAAGCTGCAATTTTAAGGCGTGATTTCGCTCGTTTTTTTTTAGTCGCCGGAACAGTACCGGCGATCGCAATTTCGAAGGGAATTACCGTGACAGGATTTTCCTTGTTGGATCGTACTTTCTTATTGAGCAACTGCATTGTCGTCGCTGCTTTTGTTGCGACTGCCTCACAGGCGGCAGATGCAGGCTGCGAGATGCTTGCCGGTAAATCGCTTGCTGATCGGCAACTGTGGGTGAAAGCAGGAGGGCAGTGGCTCGAGTTTGACTCCGTCAAACCATTGCCCGCCGGCGGTCTTCGGAAGATTTCATTCGCGTACGTTGTCCGACCGACCGTGCCGCGCGAAAGTGCCACCGGCGCAATTGTCATAAAGTCTGGACGAAAGAACGTTGCGGGAGGAATCCGCGGTCCCGACACGGTGCGCCTCGTTCGCGATCTGGCGTCCTCGACCGCCTATTGCGAGATCGCCAACAACACCGACGTTTTCAAGCGCGCCAATGTCCGCAAGAAGGCCTATGACGAATATCATGACCATGACTACGGTGCCGAAAAGACCTCTGGTGGAGCCGAGTTCGCGAGCACGATTGGTAACTTTCATCTCGGATTAAAAGGTGCGCAGCGCGGACAATGCGTGCGTACGGATGCTTCCGAAGACCTTAGCGGGCAGTGGACTGCCAAGAACATGCGATCGCAATTTTCCTTCGACGAGTCGATTGTCGACGGCGGCATGAGCGCCCATTACGTGACGGCCACCAAGATTGCGTGGAATACCATCGTCTCGTCGGCTCTCGCCGGAGGCTCCGACGGCTTCAACAGTCAGCGCGCGGAGATCAAATCCTACGAGATCAAGGATGGTGTCGCGTGCGTGAAGTTCTTCGCATCCGTTGCGTCTCAGGACTTCATCATCAGGGTAAACGATCTGGGCGCGCGCATGGTCGCCCCGTTTTCGTTGACCGAACAACGATGGAGTCGCTAGCCGGGCTGGGCGATCATGACGATGCCGGGGGTTGGGGAGGCACAGTCACTTGAGAAAAGACGACGACGCAACGAATGCATTGAAGTCCGAATGCGACGCTGAAGCACTGATCCGGTGCGAGCAGGAACTCATCGAGGCCGGTCGAGATCGAACCGGTTGCGCGGAATGGACCGGGATTGGTCTCTCCGGCGGCGGCATTCGCGCGGCTACATTTTGCCTTGGCGCACTGCAAGCGATGGCATCGAAAGATGTTCTGAAGGCGTTCGACTACATTTCGAGCGTGTCTGGTGGGGGTTACACATCGGCAGCTTTGCAATGGCATTGGCGCAATGCCGTGCCCGATGAATCGGGAAGCGGATTTCCGTATGGAAACAAGCTTTTGCCCGACTATCCCCCGAAGAGAGACCTGCTATCGTTCTTGCGAGGGCATGCGCGATACTTGACGCCGGGACGTGAAATGACGTTCTGGTCCCTGCCAGCCGTAATCTTTCGAACGATCTTCCTCAATCTTTTCGTTTGGATTCCCCTCTGCGCAGCGGCTTTCATCGCACTGTTCGGAATGGGCGTCGTCGTTAGGTGTGCGACCGATGTCGTTCACCTGCCGCTGACGTCGGGTGTTGTATTTACCTGGCTCCAGCAAAATCTGACATCGAAGGACCATGTCGTCTTCGCTTTGCTCGGTGAAGCCGTCGTTCTCGCGACAGCGCTATCGGCCTTCTTCGCGCTGGTGTTGTTGATATTTGGCTCGATCGTGCCGCCGGAGAGAACAGAGACGGGAGGGGGACGTGCGGCGCGTGTGATGATAACTGCCATATTGACCCTGATCGGTGTCGGCCTGATCTGGATCGCCACAATCATGGCGTCGACCTTCCTTGACGGCACCGGCGGGTCCGTCAGTCGCGTCGTTCAAGCCCTTCGATTGCCATTGATCTTGGCGCTCGTATTCGTCGTCAGTCTCCAGACGTTTGGATCCGCCTTTGTCAACGCGCAATATCGGGCACGGCGCTTCTCGGAAATATATGGAGGAAAGATACTCGTCCTGATTACTCTTCTATCGCTGATTGCCGTCATTCCGTTTTTGGAGCAACTCGCCAGCTTAGGTGGCGACGACGATCCGAAGAAAAAAGGGATGATCGGCGTGGCGTCAGCCGTCACCGGCCTGGTGACGGGTATCTATGGACACGTCTCACGAGGCGCAGCAAACTCGTTTTCGGCGACGAAGTACGTCGTCGCAGGCTGTGCCGGTGTGTTTCTCTATTCGATAGCGGTATTGGCTTATCTGGTCGCCAAATCTGCTGTGCCCAATGACGAGGCTCTATCGAAGCTTATGGCTGCCATCCCGAATGATGCCGGAATGCCTGCCTTGGTACTCATCTGGATTCTGCTTGCTCTCTTCTTCGCGTTTTCGACCAATCTCAACTATCTCGGCCTCTATCGCTTTTATCGCGACCGTTTGATGGAAGCATTCATGCCGACCGCGGCTAGCATGAAAGGCTGGGAGACTGCCTACTCCGACGCGGATCGCTATTCGATCGCGTCACTCTGGCCGCAGAAAGCGGAAGAATCGGAGAAAAATCGGCAGCATCCTTATCCGATTTTCAATACGACCGCTATCATGGTCAATGACACCGATCCGACGCTATTTGAGCGCGGCGGAGACAATTTCATCTTCAGCCCGCTTTATGTCGGAAGTGCATCGACGGGGTGGCAGCGTACGACGGACTATATAGGTTCGAAAAATCCCGTTACTTTGCCGACGGCGATGGCGGCATCGGGCGCGGCGGTCAATTCCAATGCGGCCTATATCGGCGAAGGCGCCACGCGAGAAAGACTCGTGTCGATCGCGATGATGCTCATGAATCTGCGGTTGGGTTGGTGGTTCGCGCGGCCGAACACGAAGCCACGGCGGCCAAACCATATCGTACCCGGATTCTGGGCCGGCGTGCTGCGGCGCGGCTACCAGAGTGACAGCAATTTCGTCGAACTCAGCGACGGTGGTAATTTCGATAACCTAGGTCTTTACGAACTGGTGCGCCGCCGCCTGAAAATCATCCTGATCGTGGACGGGGAGGAGGACGAGGCGTCAGCGATGCCGGCACTGGTCTCGGTCGCTCAGCGGGTGCGCGAGGATTTTGGGGTCATTCTCAATCTGGATAGTCGAGTCGATGGCTTGATGCCCTTGCCGGGAAGCGGCTTCCCGCTGGATGTGCCCTTCTCAAAGACGACCTATTTTACAGCAAGGATCGACTATCCGGGTCGCGAGCCTGGAATTCTGATTTATCTCAAAGCCAGAATGATCGAGGACCTCGATTTTATCGTGCGTGGCTACCGGGCGAAGAACCGCAATTTTCCAAACGAGCCGACCATGAACCAGTTCTTCGAACCCGAACAATTCGAAGCCTATCGTACGCTGGGTTTCGTGGCGATGGAACGCCTGCTCAGAGAGCTCGAGTTGAAGGGCGGTCTGCCGCTGGCCAATGCGTTGCTTAAGACATGTGACATCGAGCCAAGGCAGTAGCTGCGGTTCTGGCCGCCCTTGGAATTGGCCTCACGTGCGTCGCGGGTTGCGGGTGTGTGCCGGAGCGGACGACATCAACCGCCGTGCGACTCGACGACCTTGCGGCAGGCGTCCGAGAGCTTTGACTTGTTCTCGCGCAGGCAGGCATTCATCTGCGGCGGCTTGCCGATGTGCTCGGCGCAGAATTTGCCGGCGTCGCTGCGGCAGGCCATCTGCTCCTGCGGCGTCGGGCCGGATTGCGCTGCGGCGGGCAGGATCGTGGCGGCAAGCAGCAGCGCGGCGGCAACTGAAGTCTTCATGAAGCACCTTTCTGGAATTGCGATGGGTCCCGCGCGAAGCGGGTGAGCCGGACCATCTCGCGGAGGGCTGCTGCCGGTCCATGCCATGTTCATGGCATCGGTCCGGTCGCATCTCTGCGGCACCCCCATCTTCATGGCATGTATCCGCGCATCGTCTTTTGCCATTCAGGCTGCACGTCGGCCGCGAGACCCGGTGGTCGCACCGGGACGCCGAACGGAAAACGGGAGAGCAGGATGTCGAAAAGATTGGGAGCGCTGAGCGCCGGGCTGACGATGGTGATGCTGGCCGGCGCGGCGATGGTGTCGCTGGGTACGAGCCCGGCGCAGGCCGTGGTGTATTGCAAGACGGTCGGCGTACCCAAGGGGTGCGTGGTGCGGCCGACCGCGGCGGTCGTGGTCGCGCCGGGAGCGCCGGTCGCCGCGGCTGCTGTGGCAACGCCCGGCGTCGGCGCGCCCGGTGTCGGCGTTCGCGCTGGGACCCCGATGAATCGCGGCGGCCCGGTCAACCGGGTCGGCGTTCGCTGAGTCTGTTCTTCAGAAAATCTGATCTCGGGCGACGGAGCCGCGCGGACGAACCCCCCGTCGTCCGCCGGCATGGATCATATCGCCCGTGCCCTCTCTCCGTGCGCCCCACGTCCGGAGAGGGGGCTTTTCAGTCCGCGGCGGCGTCACTGTCGGGAAAGACCTGCGGCAATTGCAGCCGTACTCGGGTGCCCTGGGAGTCCGAGCTCAGCTCGAATGCCGATCCGCAGCGCGCGGCGCGGCTTCTCATGTTGCGCAGGCCGCGTGCGGTCTGGCTTGCCGTTTCACCGACGAACCCCCTGCCGTCGTCCGCAACGCTGATCACGCCATACGCGCCCTGACCATCGTCGATCGTCTCGATGGTCACGGTGATGTGGCGCGCCTGCGCGTGCTTGACTGCATTGGTCACGGCCTCGTCGAGGATGCGCACGATCTGGATGACGTGCCATGGCCGCAATTCCGGATGCAGGGGCAGGCCCTGCGGCGTTGCCACGCGCCAGTCGAGCGCGATGTCGTGCGGCCGCAATTGCGCGGCGGCGCGCTCGCGCCATGAGCCGAGCGCCAGCATCAGGTCGCCGCCGATGTCGTCCATGGAATCGATGACGAGTCGAAGATCCTTCAAGGCGGCACGGGCGGCATCCGTAATGCTCGCGCTCTCATGGCCGCGCTCGGAGAGCGCAACGATGCTGACGAGCTGGCCGCCGAGGCCGTCATGCAGATCCCGCATCAGCCGGGTGCGCTCGTTGGCGAGGGCGGCGGCGCGGGCGCGCTCCTCCTCGCGGGCAAAGCTCGCCTTCAGCCGCTCCTCGGCCTCGCGCACGCGCGTCACGAGCTGGCCGGCAAAGCTGTCGACCTGGTTCAGCGCGCGGGCAAAGCGCCAGGTCAGCCCGGCGCCGATCGCGACCAGCATCGCCGAATAGGACAGGCGGGACACGAAAGTGCGTTCGTTGGTCACGATCTCGAACACTGACAGCATGTCGTGAATCCAGCACGTCAGCACGATGGTCACCGCGCAGCCGATGGTGAAGCTTGCCGCATCCTGCCGCCGCACCACGGCAGCGGCCGTGACGCAAGCCATCAGGAACAGGCACAATCCGACCGTGGGGATGCCGAGTGTCACGAACAAGACGCGTGGCAGCGGCGGCCCCGCGATCAGTCCGACCACGAACACGATCAGCCCCGGTACGAACAGCAGCGCACCGTAGCGTGGCCAGCGCCAGCCGAAGAACAGTACGGCGAAGGCGACGATCAGCGCGCTCTCGGTCGGCGCGGACGCGAGCAGCACCGAAGCGAGTCGCGACACCGGGGCGGGTGGCACCGGCGGCGGAATGAAGGCCTGGATGACACCGAGCACCATGGCCGCGGCCAACACGCCATAGACCGGCTCGCGGCGCCGCATCAGCCACATGATCGCAAGGATGACGGCGAGGATCGATTGCCAGGCCGAGAACGCGACCGGCAGCGTCACGAACAGCAGCGTGCGGGTCTCGAAGGCGGGGCGCAAGGCGGCGTCGGGTCCGACATAGACGGTGTCGAGAAAGCCCTTCAGCGGCCCCCATACGTAGAGCCTCACCGTGATCTCATTGCTGCCGTCGCGCAGCAGCGAGGACGGGATGGACGTGATCTGCGGCGTGTTTCGGTCAGGCCGGTTGGCGTTGGCGTCGCGGCGTGAGTCGAGTACGACGACACCGTTGATCGCAACTTCCACGGCGTTGCTAAAGCGCGGCAGGAACACCGACCATCCCGGCGCCGTGTCGCCGGCTCTGAACGTGAAACTGCCGGTGTAGAGCGGCGGGTCCGCCAGCGAATACCGCGATGAAGTGAAGTGCGGCACCGTCACCGCGCGCGCCACGCCATCTTCCCGCAGCGAAAATCCGTTCAGCGCGAAATCGTCGGGATCGATGGGCTGCAGCAGCCGCAGTCCGAGAATGGTTGCGACGACGATCAGAACCTGAAACAGCAGATAAGGCACGAGGCGCGAGGCGATCAGCCGTCGTCGCGGGCGCGCGGGCGCATTCGCCGCAATCCCGCTCACAGCTTGATCAGGCCCTGCTGCACCGCTTCGAACACCGCTTCGCCGCGCGTGTGCACCTCGAGCTTGCGATAGATGTTCTTGATGTGGCCGGGCACGGTCTGTTTGGACAGGCCGAGATGGCTCGCGATCTCGGCATAGCTGAAGCCTTTCGCGATGCCCCAGAGGATGTCGATCTCGCGCGGCGTCAATCGCGCGGTGTTGAGCGCAGGGCCCGGCAGCGGCTCGGCCGAGGTTTGTGCTGCGCCTTGCGTCCTGCGCACGATGAAACGGGCAATCGAGGCCGAGATCGGCGAATGGCCGGCGACCAGATCGCGCACGGTGGTGGCGATGTCGGTGGGGAAGGCGTCCTTCAGCAGGTAGCCGGTGGCACCGACGGTGATCGCCGAGATCACGCTTTCCTCGTCGCCGAGCGCGGAGATCACCATGATCTCGGTGTCGGGACAGCGCTGCCGGGTCTCCCGGATCAGTTCGACGCCGTGGCCGTCGGGCAGCCGCAGATCGGTCAGCAGCACGCGCGGCGCACCGCCGATCAGGGCCTGGCGCGCCTCGCCGAGCGAGCCGGCGCTGCGCACCTCATAACCGGCCTTGACCAGCGCGTCCTGGAGCCGCCAGCAGGTCGGCGCGTCGTCCTCGACGAGGAGGATGGTGATGGCTTCACCCGTCTCGCCCTGTTCGCTCATGCCCGTCGTCCCGCACCGCGTGTCCCCCGCGGCGTGCGGGCGCAAGTTTAGCCGCGGTGCAGACGCTGCGACACCCATAATCATGGGGGCGAGTGATCGAACCGCGAAGCCCTCTCCCCGCCGAGCGGGGAGAGGCGGGATATAAGGCCCTTACCTGCCGTTGCCGCGGCAGGCGCCGCCGGGACCGATATGGTAGCCGCGCGGGCAGGCGTGTGCGGCGGGGTTGGCGTAGTTGCGCAGGCAGCCGCCATACGGACCACGGTGCCACCCCTGGCCGCAGCCGCCGGCGACTGCGATGACGTCGCCATTTGCGCTCGCGAGCGGGGCGAGCGGCATGGCCTGGGCGGTGCCCGCGATTGCGCCGAGCGCGATGGCAATGGCAAATGCGATGCGTTTCATGTCCTGTTCTCCGGATGCCGTTGCGTCAGTGGCTGGCGCCGAAGGCGATGCCGGCGCGCACTTCGGTGATGGCCTGGTCGATCAATCCCATCGCCTTCTCGCGATGACCGCCCTTGTTCGGCTCGGCCTTGCCAAGCTCGGCGCGGGCCGATTGCAGGATCGCGATGGCTTCGTCCATGTGGGGCTGCGCGCCCAGCGCGTAGCCGACGCAGAGGCTGGTTGCGATCGCGCCGCCGAGCACGAGGCTGCGGGGTAGAGAGGTTCGCATGTATCTGTCTCCTCCAGCGGGCGTCAGGCTGGGGCCGCCCGTTTGCCCGAATGCGCTGCCTTGTGTGGCCGTGCGTCGCATCCGCCGCCTGAATAGGACCCGCTGATGCGGAGCGTCTTGGACTGTTGGGCGCTGAAGGCCCCTCACCTTGGACTGACCGGCGCAGCTTGATTCACGTTGACGTGCTGATAGCTTGCGTGCGCTGGACTTCGGTGGGCTTTTCATCTTGCCTTGCGAGGTTCGGCCCGCGCTGCGACGCTTTGCTTCAAGAAGCCAGAAAAGCCATTCTCGAAAAGTCGTTCTCGATGTCCGTCATCAGGAAGTCGCTCTCGACCGAGATGCTGCCGCAGGACCTGTCCGAGCGGCAACGCTTCATCCGCTTTGCCGAACTGTTCGAGCATTTCTCCAACACCGGCGAGCTCGATCCGGCGGCCGACGTCCCGTTTCGTGCGACCATGAACTCGATCCATGTCGGCACCACCATGCTTGGCCGGTGCGACGGCAGCTTCGTTACGGTGCGGCGCGAGAAGCGCCAGGTGGTCGAGACGGGCGACGATCGGTTTTGTCTGGCACGCAACACCGGCGATTGCCCGTCGCAGGTGATCCATCGCGGACGCGAATTCACCATGCGGCCGGGATCGATGGTGCTGCTCAAGCTCGACGAGCCGTTCTTCGCCGCCGACGGCGCGAGCCATAAGCGCTTCACCAATGTGCATCTGCCGGTCGATACGCTGCGTGCGATGGTTGCCGATGTCGACGATCTTGTCGGCTGCGAGCTCGAGCCCGGCGGCGCGCTGTCGCTGGCGATGGACTACAGCGATCTCCTGCTCCGCAATCCCACGGCCGCTGACGAGGCCGGCATGGCGATTGCCGGCCATCTACTTGATCTCGCCGCGATCGGCCTCGGGGCCCGCAGCGACGTCGCGGTCGCGGCACGACGCGGGGGCTTGCGCGCGGTGCGACTCAAGGCGGTGCTGTCGGTCCTCCAGGCGCGCTTTCACGAGCCGGATTTCTCCGCGCAGAAGCTCGCAATGGCGGCAGGCCTGTCCGAGCGTTACGTCAACGAGCTGCTGTTCGAGGCCGGCGCCAGCTTCACCATCCGCCTCACCGAGCTGCGCCTGCGCAAGGCCGCCGATCTGCTCGCCCATCGCGAAGGCCGTATCAGCGACATCGCGTTTGCCTGTGGCTTCAACGATCTCTCTTATTTCAACCGCTGCTTCCGCCGCAGGTTCGGCCTGACGCCGACCGCGGCGCGGGGGAAGTGAAGGGGCGTTAGACCTCGACCCGCGGCGGCGGATAGCGGCGGGCGAGCATCGACAGCGACAGGTGCCGCTCGTCCTCCGGCAGCGCCAGGAAGGCCAGCACCAGCGGCCTTTTCCAGTCGCCGATGCCGAAGTCCATCGTCATCCATTTCTGCGGTTCGGGGCCTTCGAGGCCCCGGACCCAGACGAAATAGCGGGGCAGGTCGTCCGCGTCCGCTTCCGACGTGCGCTTCGTGGCCATCAAATCCGCTCACTGCCTCCCTATCCACTGCAGCAGGATATAGGTATCGGCTTCGCGGAAGTCGAACTTTCGGCGGCCGGTTCTGAGAAGGCGGGCCGGTTGGTTAATGCGCAGGCTTGAAGATAAGAACGTGACCACGATCAATAGCTGGGGCGGTGCCTCGGAAATCGCAAAAAGGCTGATCGGCACGTGGTCCCTCGATCGGGTCGTCGAAGGGCAGGCGACGATGCAGGGTGTCGCGACCTTCGCACCGCTCGACAGCGGGCAGTTGGCCTATCGCGAGCAGGGAGTTCTCATGCTTGCGAACGGCACTACGGTGCAGGCCGAACGCGAATATATCTTCAGCCGCAGCGATGACGGATTCGAGGTCTTCTTCAGGGAAGACCCGCCGCGGCTGTTTCACGCGATCTCACTGTCCGCATCTCCCGGGGGCGGACTGAGCGGACATGCGCGCCATCTTTGCAGGCGCGACGACTATCAATCGGCCTACACGTTCCTGCCGGACGGAACGTTCGTCGTCCGGCATGTGGTCTCGGGACCAGCCAAGGACTATGCGATGAGGACCGTCTACACGCGTTGTCCGTGATCAGGCCGGCGGCGAAAGCCGCGCTGACGTCATTGCCAGAGCCGGCTCTCCGCCACGCGGTTGATATCGGCCAGACGGCGGTCGGCGTCGCCATGGAAGTCGATGCTCTCGACCAGCGCCAGCAGGCGCTGATAGGCGCCGTCGGCGACCTCGACCGGTAGCGGGGCCTCGTCAAAGGCCTCGACATAATTGCCGACGAGCCCGCTCAACAGGTGACAAAGACCGCGCTGGTCGGGATCGTCCCGGCCGAGCGTCTCGAGTTTTTGCTGGAATGTCCGGAAAGTGCGCAGACCGTGGTGCTGTTGCGAAAGCCACGTGTGCAGGTCGTTCATAACGGCTCCTTCGAGTTACAGAAGAAGCTACCGGTTTATACAGAAGGGATATGACGATTGAAAGGGAGGGGGAGATCAAGCTTGGTTGAGCCAGTCCACGTTCGCCTAGACTTAAGCGGGACACCCTCCGCAGCTTCGTCCCTTCCGGCCACACGGGCGACCATCTAAGCGGGCAAAACATGCACGATGTCAAAATCTTGCAGAATTTTCGCGCGGTTGCTCCGACCCGATGAGCGACGGCGCTCCCTGAGCAGAACTCGCTCTCACCGTCGAGAGAATCAACAAGGTTGCGGCGACCGGGGCTGTACACCAGCACCGACGCACGGTCGTGCCGTGATCGCACCGTGATCGGCGAAGCATTACTCCGCGAGCCCGCGGCAGGCCGGCCGAGATCGGATATCGGCAATCCCGAGATCATCGCCGGACCGCTCCGAATTCGGACCATGCCATCGTCACGGCATGAGCCTGCAAAGACCCCCGGTTGACCCAGTTTTCATCCTGCGATTCTGGCGCGAAGCGCTCGACGGCAGCGGGAATGGTCGCTGGCGAGTGCAGGTTCGCAACATCAACACGGGCCGCCGCGACGTCGTCGACGACATCCAGAGTGCCTTCACGATCGTCACATCCAATTTGAACGCTGCCGAAGAGAGCTACGAGCGCTCCGAGGAGCAGAAGACCGGGACATCAGGCGATGATCTTGACGACAAGTCACTCTGCTGAAACGGGGGCGTGGATGCGCTACGTTGTGAGGTGGGCGGCGTGTATCGCGACGGCGCTGTTCTGTGCCGGCTGCGACGTCAACTACACCCAGGGCGTCGGAACCAAGCTCTATCCCGCTGATGTCGCGGCGCAGACCGACCTGCAGAACGCGTACGTCGGAGCGATCTGCCAGCAAGCCGGAATTGTGCCGACGGTTTTCGACGGTGTCACGAGCTGCGGCCCCGATCCTTATGATGCGAAAACATGGTGGCTGTTCGTCCAGGCCGGCATGAACGATATCGACCAACGCTGCGATGCCTATCTGGCCTGGCTCGACGATGCGCAGCGCACGCGCGAGCCGGTGCTCAACGAGCTGGCGCTGGCCAGCGCGACCGCGCAGACGATCATGCTGGCGAGCGGGGTCGGCGCCAATCCGATCACCATCGTCGGTGCCGCTTTCGGGCTCGCGGCTGGTACGTTCACCAACGTTCAGTCGCGCCTGATCCTCACCATGCCGCACTCGACGATTCAGGCGGTCGTGCTCAGCCGGCAGAAGGAATACCGGGACCGGCTGATGGGCACGGCGTCGACCAAGGCGGTCGCAATCATCAGCAGGCCGAATGCCCTCTATGCGCTGCGCTCTTATCTGCGCCTGTGCATGCCGATGACGATCGAGACCGAGATCAACAGCACCATCGCGACGTTCGAGCGCAACGGTGCCGAGGGGCTACAGAAAGATTCGCTGATTTCCCCCAGGAGCGCGGGCGTGCCGTTCACGCCGGCGACCGTGGTGCAGAGGCCGGTACGCGGAGATCGCACGCCGATTCCAGACGAATTCAGTCCGTTCTTTGAAGAAAAGAGCCTGACTAAAGAGGACGCGCAATTCACCATGAATGCGCTTTGCTTCGACAAGAACGCTGCAAGCGCGCTACCCAAGAAAACCCTGGCCCAGATGCTCGTCGACATCTACGAGGCGACGCGGAGCACGCCGAAGCCGGTTGCCGATCACGTCATCAGCAAGACAGAGCGGCTTTCCATTATCGCGCAGCCCGACTGCGGCGATGCGCTGAACTTCTATGAGAAGTACACTTTTGCCAATACGACGCTGCAGGACACTGACGGCAACAATCTCAGCGCGGGTAACCTCACCGCTTTCATAGACCTTCTAAATCTCTCAGGTCCCAGCGCCCCGCTTCCAAACACGACCAAGCTTGGTGCGCAGGCGCTGCGAGACAAGGTCCGGGCGGTCCGCACGGAGCTGGGGCAGCTCGACCTGGTGCCCAATGCTCCCACTCAAATCACCCCGGGGCTGCTCGCCAGCCTGAGAAAGCTGAAACCAAAGCCGGCTGCAACTGCTGCTCCAACAAACGGGGCTGCAAATCCGGCTCCAGCTGCAGGTTCAAGTGCGGCTCCCACTGCACCTCCGAAACAGTGATGAAGGTCCATCATGACGACCTATCTGGTTAAAGGTTTTCCCGATCTGCTCGATAAGCCCGGCGGCACGGCCATCGACGGCTTGTCTGGAAACATGATCGTTGAAGGCACCGGAAATTTTTCGGGCGACTTCATCGAAGTCAAGGTCGACGACCAGACTGGCTGGGTGGCGAAGGACAGCCTCGTGGTGAAGGGCCGCGACATCATGAGCGAAGCGGCCTTCGTTCGCGAATGCCTCGTCGTGGAGTTCGTGGTGAACGAATTGCCGCAGACCACGCCATGGTTCGTCTCGGCGGATTATGTGATCGCGCGAGCCATTTTCGAAACCCAGGACGCCGGCCACAAGATGACGAATGCCGGCCCCAAGATTCCGGGATCGGACGGCGTCGGGCCGTGCCAGATCAGCACCGCCGAATGGAAGAGGTTCCTCGACAACGGCGGCAGCCTTGCAGCCGGCTTCGGTGCGGGAAGCGTGGACGCCGCTCTGCCCCAGGCCTACGGCGCGGCGTTCACGATGTTCGCTGATGCCAAGGCGATCACGGAGGCGAAGCGAGCCGCAGGCGAGGGCAGCGACGCCGAACCGCCGCTGCCGAGCTATCTGGAGATATTTCTTGCTTATCTGACCGGTAGCCCGAAAGTGGCGATCGCACTCGCCGCGGCGGCCGCGACACCGGCTGACAAGGGCCAGGACCCGGCGACTGTACCGGCAACGGCCGGATCCGATGGCACAAGCAAGCTCAATGATTTTCTCAAGACCAAGGCGGGCCTCGCCGACGACCAGATTGCGGCGCTGTTCAAGGCGCGTCCTGCTCTGACGGGAACCAACGATGCCAGCGCGAAGACGGTGACGGATTTCGTCAGCGGCGTCAGCACGAGGTTCGCCCAAGGGCTGAAGGACGCCTTTGATCTCATCAACAAACACGCGCCGGAAACGATTGCCGTGGTCGCCGGCTCCGGCAAGGCGCCCTGGTTCGACATTGCCCGACAAGAGCAGGGCAAGAACATCAAGGAGGGCGTCGGAAACAGCGACGACGAGATCCTCAAATATTTCAAGTCGATCAACTTCGACACCAATACGTCGAAGACCCCCTGGTGTGCTGCCTTCGTCTCGTTCTGCATGAAGAGCTCAGGCAATGCGACCGCCGCCGCCAGCGTGCCGAAAACCAATCCGGCGCTTGCTGCATCGTGGAAGAGCTGGGGCGACCCGCTGCCGATCAACGGCGGCAATACGCCGCCGGGCGCGGTTGTGGTGCTGGCGCCGACGGAGAATCACGATGTCTCCGGTCACGTCGGCTTCTACGTCAAGGGCGACGCCAACACGATCACTCTGCTCGGCGGCAACCAGTCGGACGCGGTGAAGGAGAGCACTTATGCGCGCTCACGCGTCGCGGCGATCCGCTGGCTCGACGTGGCGGGGTCTGGCGATGGGCCGGCCGCCGTCGGCAACATCAATCTCAGCCACTTCAATGCCCAGCAGCAGAACGCGGCAAAGATCATCATCAACGCCTTTGCGGCCGCGGGCTTCAGCCGGCTTCATCAGATCACGGCGGTCGCCAATGCGTGGCGGGAGTCGAGTCTCGATCCGGGCCAGCAGACCCACACGTCGAAAGAGGACAGCATCGGGCTGTTTCAGCTCAACATGAAAAATGGCCACGGCGTCGGCCACGCACTGAGCGACCTGCTCGATCCTGTCAAGAATACCGACATCATCATCGGCGTCTGCAAGAAGGTCCCCAGCTTCCGCAACGCGACGGACCTGGGGCAAGCCGTGACCGCCTTCGTGCGTTTCGTCGAAATTCCGGCCAATCAAGACGCAGAGATCGCCGACCGGCTGAAAAAGGCCAATTCGCTCATGGCCTGATGCAGGGCCACACGCTGAGCTGGAGGAAAAATGGGCACCGTCATCCAAGCGTTACTGAACGGTAGCGTGTCGAATCTCGCGAACCTCGTCACGGCCATCGGCGCGCTTGGCGGCGCGTCCATGGGACTGGTCGATACGACAAAGATGTTTCGCGGCGGACCATCCAATATCGGGTTCGGCCACATCGAAGACGGGCTCGCCCCGTTCCTGGACGCGATCGCCTCGCGGGCGGCACCGTTCGGCAAGCATGCGATCCTGCGAACCTTGAAGGGCGACTGGTTAAACGGCGCGGCCAAGCCTGACCAGAAGGCCAAGGCCAAATCGCTCATTCAGCAGAGCCTGTCGCAAGCCAATGCGATTGCGCTGGCCAATGTCGCGGCGGTCGATCCAGAAACGCTGCAGTCTGCGGTCCAGAAGAAGGCCGACGGTGGGGAAGCCACTGCCGCGGAAACCGGTGCGCTTGCGCAGTTCGAGTCGATGCTGACGGCCGTGATCGATGAAGCCTATGAGCGCGGCGATCAGAAGTATCGCAATGCCGCAAAGACGCTCGCGATGGTGACGTCGGTCGTGCTGAGCGAAATCGCGGGCCTGTCGATCTGGGGATACGAGCTGTGGAACGTGGTCTTCTTCCTGGTCACCGGCCTCGTCGCCACGCCGCTGGCTCCCATCGCCAAGGATGCTGCGAGCGCACTTCAGACGGCCGCCACTGCTGCAAGCGCCATCAAGTGACGGCATGGTCTGAATCTGCTGGATGACCGCGACAATATCCGGGCCGCTTCTTTGGCCGAATTGGCCAGCCGTGCGGATGGCTCGCAAACCTTTTCAGGAATGGTGCCCCTGGCCGGAATCGAACCAGCACTCCTTGCGGAACTCGATTTTGAGTCGAGCGCGTCTACCAGTTCCGCCACAGGGGCCCCCGGTCGGCCCCGAAAAAGGGCGTCGCGAAGCCGGCGGACTATAGCCATGGACCCGGCGGGGTCAACCCGCGCCAAAGTGATCCCGGCCGTTCTCGACAGCTGCATGGGGCGGGGTTACAGCCTTAGGGCGCGACCCACCGGAAAGAGGCTGCCGTGACGACCCAGAGTGCTGCCATACCTGCGTTCAGGCCTGCTGCGACCGATCCTGCACTGACCGCCTCGGCGCTCGTCACCCTGATCGCGACGGCGACGATCGCGGGGGCCTGGTTCTTCCAGCTGGTTCTGGAGATATTGCCCTGTCCGCTGTGCCTCGAGCAGCGTTATGCCTACTACCTCGCGATCCCGGTCGGTGTGCTCACAGTGCTTGCAGCGCGGAGCGGCGCGCCGAAGCTGCTGCTGCTTCTCGGGCTCGCGATCCTCGCGCTGGCGGCCCTCGCCAATGCCGGGCTCGGCACCTACCATTCCGGCGTCGAATGGGGTTTTTGGCAGGGACCAACCGATTGCTCGGGTCCGGTGGTCAATCTCGGCAATGCCGGTGATCTGCTCTCGAGGCTCGACACCGTGAAGGTGGTCCGCTGCGACGAAGTGCAGTGGCGCTTTCTCGGCCTCTCGCTCGCCGGCTACAACGTGCTGATCTCGCTGCTGATGGCTGTGATCGCCGCATGGGGATTTGCGGCGACGGCAACGGCGAAGCGCTAGCTCTCAATCATCCACGTCGTCCTGCGTGCGCCCGAACAGGTGCACGATGCCCGGCGTCGCGATCGTCACGAACACGAAGCGCGACAGATGGTGGGCGCCGACGAAGATCGGGTCGATGTGCAGGGTGAGCGCCAGCGCCAGCATCGCGTCCATTGCGCCCGGTGCGAAGGCGACGACGACGTCCGAGAATTTCACCTGCGTGGTCAGCGCGACGATGCTGACGAAGATGGCGGAGACGGCGATGGCGACGACAAACGAGCCGAGCGCCGCGTTGATGTGACCGGCGAGCGTCCTGACCCGCATCCGTGCGAAGCGGCTGCCGATCAGCGCGCCGATGCCGATCAGCGCCACGCCGCGCACCCAGCCCGGCAGGCCGCCCTCGACCCAGTCCGCGCCATGAAGCACGCTGGAGGCGATCATCGCGCCGAACATCCAGCTCGCCGGAAACTTGATGAGCCGGAGCAGCAGTGCCGCGGCGAGTGAGGCCGCGACCAGCATCGCGAGGTCGAGCGGCGAGGCGATCGCCGTCGTCAGTGTCGGCGCGGCGGAGGGCGCGACGCCCGCAACGGCCAGCACCATCGGCAGTGCTGCGGTGAGGATGATGACGCGCATGGTCTGCACCACCGCAATGCCGGGCAGGTCGGCGCCACGCTCGACCGCCAGGATCGTGATCTGCGACAGCGCACCCGGGCTGCCCGCGAGGAAGGCCGAGGTGCGGTCCCAGCCATGGATGCGCTGGAGGTAATAGCTCGAGCCGAAGGTCGAGCAGAACGTCGCGAGCGCGAGCAGGCCGATGGTGAGCGGATAGGCACTGACCTGCTGCAGCAGATGGCGCGAGACGACCGAGCCCAGCGAGATGCCGAGCAGCACCAGCACGGCCTGGGTCAGGATCGGTGGCAGTGTCAGCTGACGACCGGAGATCGCAGCGGTCCCGACCGCAATCATCGAGCCGGAGATCAGTCCGCCGGGAAGACCTGCGAGGATGAATACGAGGCCGCCGGCCGTGCCGATGACGAGTGTCTCCACCATGCTCAAGATACTGGCACGGCTTGGCCATTCGAAGGGCAGGGAGGCGGCGATTTGCTTCACGCCACCTTATCGCAAATCAGCAAGAGGCGCACAATTGCAGGCTCGTCATGCCGCAATGCGCGCGCCTCTCGCTGACGTTCGCGAACCGTATTGTGACGGATTTACTTCTTGTCGGCGGCGGGCGCAGCCGCGCCGGCCTTCGCGGTCTTGATGCACTCGGAGCGGAATTTCTTGCGCTCCTTGCCGTGCAGGCCCTTGGCATCCGCCTGCTTGGAGCAATCGAGCGACTCGGCCGAGCGCTCCTTTGGCGCCTTCTTGTCGGCGGTGGCGGCGGCATCGGTCTTGGCGGCCGGCGCGGCGGTCTGAGCGAAAGCGGTGCCGGTCGTGAGCAGGGAGGCGACGGCGACAATGGCGAGGCGGGACGTAAAGGTCATGGTGTTGCACTCTTCTTGCGAGAATTGCGAAGGGCTGGGAACGTCGGCTCGTCTTGCTGAACGCTGCATGAATAATCTGGACAGGTCGGATCACTATATTTTGGCGGCGAAGGCCATGGCTTCCTTGTCGCCAATCGCGGGCACGCTAGGATAGCAATCCTCGTTTCACTTCCCCAAGGAAGTTTTTAGGGATTCGGAAGACCAAGGAGGAGGAGCCAAGGATGACCACTCAATCGAAATTGCTGTGTGCCGCCGTGTTGACGGGCTTTGCCGCGCTGCTGGCAAGCGCGCCGGCGCAGGCGCTGACCTCGCAGGAGTGCAGCGCGAAATACCAGGCCGCCAAGAAGGACGGCTCGCTCGGCACCATGAAATGGAATGACTTCCGCAAGGCCCAGTGCGGTGCGGATGCGACGCCCGCTGCTGCCCCGGCCGCGGCGGCTCCCGCTGCGCCCGCCGAGCCGAAGCAGGCCAAGAAGGAGGCCGCCCCCGCTGCCGCACCGGCGATGCCGGCCGGGCCTGCGGTCTACCCCAACGCGGTCGATCCGAAATACGCCAAGGAGACCGCCGGCAAGGCGCGCCTGCACACCTGCGTCGACCAGTACAACGCCAACAAGACCACCAACGGCAATGGCGGCATGAAGTGGATCGAGAAGGGCGGCGGCTATTACAGCGAATGCAACAAGAAGCTGAAGGGC
>Ga0065165_1001413_pt1 | contig 26116 bp, 24 predicted proteins | sample AraplaMF_Cvi_mMF_FD_63813 | JGI IMG/M metagenome (GOLD analysis project Ga0065165, IMG submission 63813) | Arabidopsis root microbial communities from the University of North Carolina, USA - plate scrape MF_Cvi_mMF (version 2) (version 3) | ecosystem: Host-associated > Plants > Roots >... | reverse complement strand
GCGGCATCGAGACGCCGGCCGGCCCGCTGAAGGCCATCGTCAGCGCGATGCTCGACCTGCTGACCGATCCGAAGCGGCAGGAAGGCCCGATGAAGCTGTCCAGCTGGGAGGCCCAGCGCATCGAGGCGCTGCGGCTGAGCCTGATGGACACGCAGGCCGCGCGCGCCGGCGAGCACGGCCGCTGGCAGCTGCAGGGCGACGCCGGCCTGACCGAGCTGACGCAGCGCCTGCGTGCGGCCGGCACGCCACCGCCGGTGGCCCCGCCCGTGGGGCTCGGTCTCGAACTGCGCGCGTACCAGCGGCACGGCCTGGCCTGGCTGCAGTACCTGCGCCAGCAGCACCTGGCCGGCATCCTGGCCGACGACATGGGCCTGGGCAAGACGGCCCAGGTGCTGGCCCATTTGCTGGTCGAGCAGCAGGCCGGGCGGCTCGACCTGCCGGCGCTGGTGGTGCTGCCGACCACGCTGATCGCGAACTGGCAGGCCGAGGCCGCGCGCATCGCGCCGGCGCTGCGCGTGCTGACGCTGCACGGCACCGACCGCGCGAAGCGCTTCGGCGATGCGGCCGGCCACGACCTGGTGCTGACCACCTACCCGCTGCTGTGGCGCGACATCGGCACGCTCGCGCAACAGCCCTGGCACCTGGTGGTGCTCGACGAAGCGCAGATGGTGAAGAACGCCGGCAGCCGCGCCGCCACCGCGTTGCGCCGGTTACAGTCGCGCCACCGGCTGTGCGTGACCGGCACGCCGCTGGAGAACCACCTCGGCGAGCTGTGGGCGCATTTCGATTTCCTGATGCCGGGGTTCCTGGGCGACACGCGCTCTTTCCAAAGGAATTGGCGCAAGCCCATCGAGACGCAGGGTGAGACCTTGCGCGCGCAGCTGCTCGCGCAGCGCGTGCGGCCGTTCATCCTGCGCCGCCGCAAGGACGAGGTCGCGACCGAGCTGCAGCCATTGACGGAGATCGTCCACCGCGTGCAGCTCGAAGGCCAGCAGCGAGCGCTGTACGAGAGCGTGCGCGTGGCCGCCGACGAGCTGGTGCGGCGGCTGCTGAAGCGCACCGGCTTCGGCGGCGCGCAGATCAGCATCCTCGATGCGCTGCTGAAGCTGCGGCAGGTGTGCTGCGACCCCTACCTGCTGAAGGGCACCGCGATGGCGCCGACGATGGAGCGCGCGAAGCTGGAGTGGCTGCGCGCGACGCTGCCCGAGCTGCTGGAGGAGGGGCGGCGCATCCTGGTGTTCTCGCAGTTCACCGAGATGCTCGGGCTGGTGGCCGACGAGCTGGGCGCGCTGAACCTGCCGCACCTGATGCTGACCGGCGAGACGCCGCCGGCCGAGCGTGGCGAGGTGGTGCGGCGCTTCCAGCAGCGCGAGCTGCCGCTGATGCTGCTGAGCCTGAAGGCTGGCGGCGTCGGGCTGAACCTGACGGCGGCCGACACCGTGATCCACCTCGACCCATGGTGGAACCCGGCTGTCGAGCAGCAGGCGACGGCACGCGCCCACCGCATCGGGCAGGACCAGCCGGTGTTCGTCTACAAGCTGGTGGTCGAGGGCAGCATCGAGGAGCGCATGCTGGCACTGCAGGACCGCAAGGAGGCGCTGGCCGAAGGCGTGCTGGGCGTCGACGGCGAGGCGAGCGTGAAGTTCAGCGAGGCGGATTTGAAGGCCTTGCTGGCGCCGCTGGCGTGACGGGCCCGACCCCGTTCGGGCCGAGCCTGTCGAAGCCCTGGTCGCCGTGCCGCAATGCCGCCAGCGCGCCGCCCAGCGCCGCAAACCTGAACCGGTACCCCGCCGCCAGCGCCGCGCGCGGCACCGCGTTCTGCCCGTCGAGCAGCAGCGTCGACATCTCCCCCGCCAGCGCGCGTATCGGCGCGGCCGGCATCCACAGCCGCACGCGGCGCCCGAACGACGCCGCCATCGCCGCGGCAAACTTCGCTTGCGGCAGCACCTCCGGCGCGACCGCATTCACCGCGCCGTCGACGTCGTCCCGCTCCATCGCGAACCGGATCAGCCCGACGGCATCGTCCAGGTGGATCCACGGCGCGGCCTGCCGCCCGCTGCCGAGCACCGCGCCCAGCCCGCAGCGCGCGGCCAGCGCCAGCATCGGGTAGGCGCCATCGCCGCGCCCCAGCACCACGCCGAAACGCATCCGCACGACCCGCACGCCCAGCGCTTCGGCACGCCGTGCCTCGTGCTCGACCGCGGCGCACAGGTCGGACTGGAACTCGCCGGGGCGGGCCGGGCCGGCCTCGTCGAGGGGCGCGAACGCGCCCTCGGGCGAGGCCCCGTAGAAGCCGACGGCCGACGCACTCACCATCACGCGCGGCGCCTGCTGCAAGCGGCGCATCAGCCCGAGCAGCCCGGCCGTCACACCGACCCGGCTGGCCAGCAGCTCGCGCCGCCGTGCGGCCGTCCACGGCAGGCCGAGGACGCGCGCGCCGGCCAGGTGGACGACCGCGTCGATGCGCGTCTCCGACGGGATCGCGTCCAGGCTGTCGACCACCCACACGCCCGGCCCGAAGCCGGCACGCGCCTGCCGCAGGTCGCGCGACAACGCGATCACGCGGCGGCCGTGGCGCCGCAACGAGGCCACCAGCGCGCTGCCAACGAAGCCGGTCGCGCCGGTGACGAGCACCGCCGGCTCGATGCGGTGCGACGGCTGCGGCGTGACGGCGGGCGCCGGCTGCACCCGGCCGAGCCGCCGCACCGCCAGCGCATTGCGCACGCTCCACGCCAGCACGCCGATGCCGTACAGCGTGAACAGCCACGAGACCCACGACCACGCGCCGTGCGGTGCGACCACCAGCGCGCCCGGCTGCTGCGACCAGCCCCACAGCACCGGCGCGATCAGCGCGACGAAGGCGCCATAGCTGATCGTCAGCAGCGTGTGCAGCAGGCGCTCGAATGGCGGCAGCGCCCGCGTGCGGTCTTCTTCCAGGAAGTCGGCGAGCGTGATCGCCACCTCGGTCGCCAGCAGCCCGGCCAGCACCACGGCGAACCCGCCGCGCCATTCGAACCAGCCCAGCCCGATGAAGACGATGCCGTAGATCGCCTCGCGCGCCGCATGCAGCGCGAGCTCGCGGCGCGCCGACGCGCGCTGCGGCAGCCGCGCCTGCAGTTCGTGGTGCCACAGGTTGTCGAACGCGCCCATCACGGCCTGGATGGACAGCAGCAGAAAAATCGTGGTCATCGCGGGTCCTCTCAAACGTCGGTGCAGGGATCGGCGAACACGCCGGACTGGTGGAAGGTCTCGCCCCACAGCGGATGCACCATCGACAGCGTGAAGCGGAAGAAGCCGTGGCCGAGGTCGGTGTGCACGACGCGGCAGGTGCCCGGCGTCAGCAGCGCCGGCACCGGCACGCGCAGCCGGCCCCACACCAGCGAGAAGGCACGGCTGCGGAAGACCAGCGAGCCGCGTTCCTCGAAGACATCGAGCGCCATGCTCAGGCCGCCGTCGGTGCGCTCGATCAGGCGGCCGTCCGGGCCGAGCTCCTTCGTCGAGCGCACGGTGCGCACATGGCGCGCGCCGAGCATCGCGCTGCGGTGGAAGCCGCGTTCCCACACGACGCCGCCGCGGCCGTCGGCGCCGACGCGCACGGTGGTCGTCACGCCGCTCGCCCGGATGCGTGTCAGCGGGCCGCCGAACAAGCGGGCCAGCCGTGCATACAGCCCGCCGATGCGCGAGCAGCCCAGTTCCATGTGCCCGATGTAGGTGGTGTCGGCATGGGCGCGGCCGAAGCGGCGCTGCACCGCGGCCGGCAAGCGGCTCCAGCCGTCGGCGCCGACCAGTGCGGCCAGGTCGAGCGGTGCAGGGGCGGAGGTCGAGGCCTCGGACGAGGCGCGGTGCAGGCGGGTGGCAAGCAGCGAGGGCAGGGCAAGCATGGTGGCAATCGAAGGTGGCTGACACACCTCTATCGCGAGAAGCGGACCACCCCGGTCGCCGAACGCAAGCCGTTGATTCAATTGAGTTTTGTGTTTCGGCCTGCATACTTCGTATACAGTGCGCGGACCCCCGGTCGTCAACCTGGTTGACAGGTCCCACCCGCATGCTGATCCACGCCACCCTGGCCTTTGCGTTGTTCGAAACCCTGGCGCTGGCCGGCGTGCTGCTGTGGTGGGCCGACCGGGTCGCGGGGGCGCGGCTGCTGGCCGCCTTCCTGACCGGCATCGCGGTCTGGATCACCGGCAACGAGCTGCCGAACTGGTTCGGCCCCGGCGTCGAACGGCTGACGATGGCCTTGCTCGCGACCGCGCCGCTGACCTCGTCGTTCTTCTTCCACTTCTGCCTGGTGTTCTGCCGCGTCGAGGTCGGCCGGGCCGGCGTCGCGGCGGCGTATGCGCTGGGCGCCATCGCGACCATCGCGGCCGAGATCCTGGTGCCGGGCCACCTGGTCGCGCACCGCGACATCGGCTGGATCGCGATCGCCGACCTCAGCGGCTGGATCGCCAGCATGGCCTGGGTGATCCTCGGCATCGGCGGCGTCTCGGTGCTGCTGCATTCGCTGATGCGCGCGCGCCGCCCCGGCGTCGGTCTGCAATTCGACCAGTCCTTCAACCAGATCGCCGCCGTCACCGCATCGTGCCTGTGGGGCATGCTGTGCCTCACCGGCTACGGCATCGCGGTGCTCGACTGGCCGGTCTACCCGTTCCCGCTGCTCGGGCTGCCGTTCTATCCGCTGATCCTCGTCTACGGCATCCTGCGCTACGGCGTGTTCGTCGCGAACGCCTGGGCGCGCCGAGCGCTGGTGTGGGCGCTGCTGCTGGCGCTCGGCGCGGCGATCGTCGCGCTGACGCCGTTGCTGCCGATCGAGTCGCGCTGGATCGGCGGGCTCGCGGTCGCGGCCAGCTGCCTTGCGCTGAACGGGCCGGTGCGGCGCTTTGCCGAGCGGCTGGTGTACCCCGGCGGCGAGGTGTCGGTGGACGACCTGGGCGCCTGGCGGCGCGCGCTGCAGGCCCCCGAGACGACGCAGGCGCTGGCCGAGCGCGCCGCGGCGCTGCTGAGCCAGCGCATCGGCACGCGGGTGGAGGTGCATGTCGGTGAAGCCCCGGCGCTGCCGGCGCAGGCGCCGTCGCTGGTGTGCCTGCGGGGCGAGGCCGGCGCCGGCTGGACCACCACGCTGCACGGCTGGGAGGCCGCGCCGCCCGGCCCGCGCCAGGTGGCCGAGCTGTTCGGCAGCGTCGTCGCCGATGCGGCGGCCCGTGTCGAACAGGCGCGCCAGATCGCCGAGCGCGAGCGCGAGCGCCAGTTGCAGGCGCGGCTCGCCGAGCTGGGCTCGCTGGCGGCCACCGTCGCGCACGACATCCGCAACCCGTTGAACATCATCTCGATGGCGGTGGCGCTGGCACCGGCCGAGACCCGGCGCGAGGTGGCCGACCAGGTCGCGCGCATCTCGCACCTGACGCGCGACCTGCTCGACTACGCGAAGCCCTGGAAGTTGAGCACGGCGCCGATCGACCTGGCAGCCCACGTGCGCACCGCGGCGCGTCGCCTGCCGGCGCTGAGCCTCGGCCCGGGGCTCGACGGCGAGCTGATCGTCGAGGCCGATGCGCGGCGCGTCGACCAGGCACTGACCAACCTGGTCGAGAACGCCCGCACCGCGGCCGCCGATGCGCAGCAGGAGGGCGCCGGGGTCCACATCGACGCCGAGGCCACCGGCGATGCGCTGCTGCTGCACGTCTGCGACAACGGCCCGGGCGTGCCGGCCGAGGTGCGCGAGCGGTTGTTCGAGCCGTTCGCGTCGCGCAGCCCCGGCGGCACCGGGCTCGGCCTCGCGATCGTCGCGCGCGTGATGAGCGCGCACGGCGGCAGCGTCGCGCTGACCGAGCGGGCGCCATGGCGCACCTGCTTCACGCTGAGTTTTCCCAGGACGACGACATGAGCGAGATCCCCGAAATCCCCGAGCCCTCCGAGGCCCTGACCGACACCGGTCGCGTGCTGCTGGTCGACGACGAGGCCGCATTCCAGCGGCTGGGCGGCGGCTTCCTGCGCGGGCTCGGCCACGAAGTGACGCTCGCCGGCGATGGCGAACAGGCGCTCGACGCCTTTGCGCGGCAGCGGCCCGAGCTGGTGCTGCTGGACCTGGCGATGCCGCCGCACATGGATCCCGAGATCGGCCTCGAACTGATCCCGCGCTTCGCGCGCGTGCCGGTCGTCGTGCTGACCGGCCACGGCGAGCACGAGCTCGCGCTGCGGGCGACCGAACTCGGCGCGTGGGATTTCCTCACCAAGCCGATCGACCCCGACATGCTGCGCTTCGTCGTCGCACGCGCGCTGCGCAAGGCGCGGCTCGATGCCGAGGTGGCCGCGCTGCGCACCGTGCAAGCGGTCGACGACCTCGGCATCGTCGGCCAGGCGCCGGCCACCGCGCAGCTGCGGGCGATGGTGCGGCGCGTCGCGCAGACCGGCGTCAGCGTGCTGGTGCTCGGCCCGACCGGCACCGGCAAGGAGCTGGTGGCGCGCGCGCTGCATGCCTGCAGCACGCGGCGCGACGGGCCGTTCGTCGCGATCCACTGCGGCGCGTTGTCGGCCGAACTGCTGGAGAGCGAGCTGTTCGGCCACATGAAGGGCAGCTTCACCGGCGCCTACCGCGACCAGCCTGGGCTGGTGGAGGCGGCGCATGGCGGCACGCTGTTCCTCGACGAGGTCGGCGAGATGCCGCCGCCGATGCAGGTGAAGCTGTTGCGCTTCCTGCAGGAGGGCAGCTTCGTGCCGGTCGGCGGGCGGGTGCAGAAGAAGGCCGAGGCACGGGTGGTGGCCGCGACCCACCGCGACCTCGAAGCGATGGTGCGCGACGGCTCGTTTCGCGAAGACCTGTTCTACCGCCTGAAGGGCGTGGTGCTGCGCACGCCATCGCTGGCCGAGCGGCCGGCCGACGTGCCGGTGCTCGCGACGCGCTTCCTGCACCGCGTGGCGCCGAAGGCCGGGCTGTCGGCGGGCGCGCTGGCCTGGCTCACGGCGCGCGAGTGGCCGGGCAACGTGCGCGAGCTGAAGGCGGTGGTCGAATCGGCCGGCGCGCTGCTGTTGCCCGACCAGCGCGAGGTCGATGCCGACCTGCTGCGGCTGGCCAGCGGCGACCCGGCCGAGGTGGCCGGCGCGCAGCACGCGCCGCCGGGCAGCGACACCGCCGGCCCGCTGGACGCGGCGCTGACCGAGCTGGAACTGCGCCTGGTGCGCGACGCGATGACTGCGGTCGGCGGCAACCAGTCCGAAGCGGCGCGGCGGCTCGGGATCTCGCGCGTCGGGCTGATCAAGAAACTGACGCGGCTCGGCTTGCGCTGAGCAACGCGCCGAGCGCGGTGGCGACGACCCATGCCACGAAGAAACCCAGCGTGGCATGCGTGGCGAAGGCTGGGCAGACAGCGGAGAAGAACCAACTGGCGCGGACAGAGAAATCGTCTTCGCCGCCCGGGGCGGAAAAGTGTGGCGCCAGCTGCGTGGCGTCGGACAGCCTGACGACCAGCAGGCAGAGGGCAAGACCCGCCAGGCCGGAAGCGAAGGAGGCCAGCATCTTCTTCATGCAACCGCCCAGAACAAGGTCCGCGGTGCCAGCCGGTAGTCTGACCAGTGACCCTCCCACGACACCCCGAAGTGAACACGCAGCCAGCTGGAATATTCAGTCATGCGGGAGCCGTTCCAAAGGTCGATGTGGTCGCTGGTCCGGGCCGTGCCGGACTCGCCGGGGCGCCGCCAGCAGTTGGCCAGGAAGATGATGCCGCTGCGACCGGAGATCTTCTCGAACACCTCGGCACCGGTGGATGACTCGCGGGTGGAGCAGCCGGCGAAACATGAAGGACCGAGCCAATTTGCCAGTTCCTGGGCCCCAGCCACCAATCCACCTTGCTTCGGACCGAACGGGCAACGTTTGCCGCGAAACGATGCGAACGACACGCCCGACAGCTCAAGTGCGCGGCCGACCCGCATCGCGCACTGGTTGTCGAAGCCTGCAGGCAGGTTGCCGGTACTCGGATCCACGCAAGGATTGAACCGAGGGTAGTTGCGCCAGAGCGTCTCGAATTTCAGCTGAGTCATTCGCGTCTCCCTGTGATGAGGCCGGCGACTCTAGAACCTGAAACCGTTCGCGCGCTGTGGCGCGCGCATGAGAACGACTTCAGAGCAGCGCCACCCAGCGCGCACGCCCTTGGTGCGTGTATCTCTTTCGAGAAATCGTTGCCACTGTCATCTTCGGGTGCTGCAATCAGCGGCCGGTGTCCGCCATCCCGTTCGGTGATCCACGGCGCCGGCACTCTACCCACAGGAAGGACAACACGATGACTTCGCATACCAAAGGCAGCAGCACCATCACCACGAAGGACGGCGTCCAGATCTTCTACAAGGACTGGGGTACCGGCCAGCCGATCGTCTTCTCGCACGGCTGGCCGCTGAGCTCCGACGACTGGGACACGCAGATGCTGTACTTCCTCTCGAAGGGCTACCGCGTGATCGCGCACGACCGCCGGGGCCACGGCCGCTCGACCCAGACCTGGGAGGGCAACGACATGGACCACTATGCCGACGACCTGGCCGCGCTGACCGACGCGCTGGACCTGCGCCACGCGATCCACGTCGGCCACTCCACCGGCGGCGGCGAGGTGGCGCGCTACCTGGGCCGCCACGGCAGCAAGCGCGTCGCCAAGGCGGTGCTGATCGGCGCGGTGCCGCCGGTGATGCTGAAGAGCGCGAGCAACCCGCAAGGCCTGCCGATGGAGGTGTTCGACGGCATCCGCGCCGGCGTGGCCGGCAACCGGGCCGAGTTCTACCGCGACATCACGCTGCCGTTCTACGGCTACAACCGGCCGGATGCGAAGGTCTCCGAAGGCATTCGCCAGCACTGGTGGCTGCAGGGCATGGCCGGCGGCATCAAGGCCCACCACGACTGCGTGAAGGCCTTCTCCGAGACCGACTTCACCGACGACCTGAAGAAGATCGACGTGCCGACGCTCGTGATGCACGGCGACGACGACCAGATCGTGCCGATCGCCGATTCGGCGCTGCTCGCGATCAAGTTGCTGAAGAAGGGCACGCTGAAGGTCTACCCGGGGCTGCCGCACGGCATGTGCACGACGCATGCCGACGTGATCAACCCGGACCTGCTGGCGTTCTTCAAGGACTGACGGGCCTTTGCGCCGGGCGCACAGCGCCTTTGCGCTGGCGATGTTGCCAGCCGGCGGGCCCGCACCAAGAATCGGGCCCGCCGACCTCACCACGCGCATGACCCGTCTTGCAACCCTCTCCTCTGGCCGCCAGCCTTGGCGCAAGGCCTTGCTGTGCGTCGCGGTGCTCGTCGCCCTTCATTCATCCCGAACGAGCGCCTTCATGACACCGGACTGCTGCAATTCCCCTTCTGCCGACGAGCGGCAGCGCATCGACGCCGTGCTCGAGACCTACACCAGCAGCGTCTCGGACGGGGACGCACAACGCTTCGAATCGCAATTGCTGGACTTGAAGATCCCGTTCGCCGGGGTCTGGAACGACCTGGCCGCGCCGGCGAACCTGGGCACGGTGCAGGACTATGCCGGCTTCAGGAAGTCCATCTTCGAGAGCGGCAAGCGGTTCAAGCAGCGCTTCAGCAACATCCGGATCGAGCAGGTCGGCAGCGTGGCGCAGGTCTCGCTCGACTACGAGACGGCGTTGAAGGATGCTGCCTACGACGGGAAGGGCTGGAAGGTCATGCACCTGCTGAAGGTCGATGGCCGCTGGAAGATCGCGAGCGAGTTCTTCACCCGCCATCCGCGCTGAAGCCGCTTGTGCTGCATCGGGCGGAGAATGCCCTGACGATGCAGTTGTTCAATGAAATGGCCGCCTTCGCGCACGTGGTGCGTTGCGGCGGCTTCTCGCAGGCCGCCCGCGTGCTGGGCGTCGAGCCGTCGTCGGTGAGCCGCAGCGTGGCGCGCCTCGAGAAATCGCTCGGCGCGCGGCTGCTGGTGCGCAACACCCGGGCGCTGGCCTTGACCGAGATGGGCAGCCACATCTACGCGGAATGCGAGAAGCTGCTCGCCGCTGCGCACAACGTGCAGGACCTGGCCGGCCACTATGGCAACAGCGCCGCCGGCCTGCTGAAGGTTTCAGCGCCGGTCGCCTTCGGGCAGGTCTGGCTGGCCCCCCGGTTGGCGGGCTTCATCGAGGCGTATCCGGACGTCGACCTGCAGGTGGTGCTCGACGATCGCCCGATCGACCTGATCGACGAACGGGTCGACGTGGCGCTGCGCATCGCGACGGCGCCGCCGCCCGGCTTCGCCGCGCTGCGGCTGTGTGCTGCGCCGTATGTGCTGATCGCGTCCCCTGTTTACCTCACCGCGCATGGCGCGCCGCAGCAGCCGCAAGAGCTGACGGCCCACCGCTGCCTTCACCTGGGGTTCGGTGCCTTCGGCCCGGCCTGGCCATTCCAGCGTGGCGATGAGACCCTGGCGGTGACGGTCTCCGGCCGCTATTCGATCGGCAACAGCCTGGCGCTGGCCACGGCCGTGGCGGGCGGTGCAGGCATCGGGCTGGTGCCCGAGTTCAGTGCCGCGCAGGGCCTGGCCGACGGGACGCTGGTGCGTGTGCTGCCCGGGTGGGAACTCGTCGACACCTACCAGCGGTCGGCCTACTTGATCTATGCGGCGGGGCCGCATGTGGCGCCGAAGATCCGGGCCTTGCTGGATTACCTGGGCGGCTCCCTGTAGCGCCCCGAGTCGGGGGAGGTTCAAGCGGCCCGGCCTGGAGTACACAGGAGGCTGCTGTGCCAGCAAGGAGCCTCCATGAGCACCGACTTTCGCGCCCAGGTCGTCGCCCCCGCTGCGGCCTACGGGCAGGGCGACACCGGGCTGTTCCCGTTCGACCTGTTCGACCGCCAGTGCCTGGCGCAGGGCGATTCGTGGTTCTCGATCGGCTCGATTCCGCCGGGCCTGACGAGCAACGTGCTGGCCGAGCTGTGGCTGTCGCACGCGGCGGTGATCGTCAACTGCGCCCGGCCGGGCAAGACGCTCGCGCACATGGTCGACACCTTGTCGGAGACGATGTTCCTGCGGCTGCTGCGCGGCCCGTCGTCGTTCCGCTGGGATGCGATCCTGCTGTCCGGCGGCGGCAACGACCTGATCGATGCCGCATCGGTCGGCCCCGATGCGCCGCGCGACCGGCGCCTGCTGTTGCGCGCCGACGAGCGCGCGGCCCTGCCGGCGGATGCGGCGGGCTACCTCAGCGGCGACGGCTGGCACACCTTCGAGCAGCACCTGGGCGAGGTCTTCGCGCACTTCATCGACGAACGCGCGTCGGGCCAGAACTGGCACACGCCGACGCTGCTGCACAACTACGCGCCGCTGGTGCCGCGGGCGGCGGGTGCGGGGCTGATCAGCGGGCCGTGGCTGCAGCCGGCGTTCGCGGCCTTCGACATTCCGCTCGGCGACTGGGGCAGCGTGTCGGCCGAACTGATGCGGCGGCTCGACCGGCTGCTGCGCCAGCTGGTGGATGCGCACCGGGCGGCGGATCCGGCCGACACGCTGGTTGTCGTCGACACGCAAGCGGCCGGGCTGGTGCTCGCGGACCCGACGGCCGACGGCGTTTCGGGCGACTGGCAGAACGAGATCCACCCGACGCGCGAGGGCTACAGGAAGCTGGCGGCGGCGTGGCGCGCGGTGCTGGATCCGTTGCTGTGAGCACCGCTCGACGCGATCCGCCGTCGGTATGGCGACCGCGGTTTCGTCAAGGACCGACGGCGCGGTCGACCCGGCACGCGAAGCAGCCGCGCTTCGCGAAATGCAGGTGGATGTAGGCGACCGCGGCATGGCCGAAGAAGCGTTCGATCTCTTCGGCGATCTCGGCACCTTCGCGCACGCTGGCGTCGACGATCATGTCGGCGCCGTCGTACGCGCGCGCCGACAGCAGCCGCGTGCTCAGGTAGGGCGGCACGTGGTCGGGCGGCAGCACGCGCTGCAACGCGCCCCGCCGCACGAAGATCGGCCCCGACGCGCGGTAGGGCGAGGCGGCAGGCTGGTGCTCGAACGGCAGCAGGAGCAGCTCGTCGCCTTGCGCGGCGTCTTCGAGGCTGATGCGGCACGGGTAGCCGGTGCTTTCGGTGGCGATGCAGCGCTGCGCGCCGCGTTGGGCGAGTGCCTGGTCGGACAGCTCGAAGAGCGGCGCAAACGGGGCGGCGGGCAGGGCGGCCAGTTGGAAGTGGGGCATGGGGGCGTCCGGTGATGGGAGGGCCGCCATCGTCGCCGTCTGGCGGTGTGGAGGCTGGCCGGTTTCGGACACGGAATCCACGGTGGCCACCGTTGCAGGAATGCAGATTGCCCGGCGACTGCAAACAACCTGCGGAAGGAGGGCCCGTGGCCGAGTCCCGCGTCGCGATCTACGGTGCGATCGCCGCCAACGTGGCGATCGCGATCACCAAGTTCACCGTGGCCGGCATCACCGGCAGCTCGGCGATGCTGTCGGAGGGCATCCACTCGGGGGTCGACAGCTTCAATGGCGTGCTGTTGCTCGTCGGCCTGCGCCTGAGTCGCCGGCCGGCCACCGAGGAGCATCCGTTCGGCCATGGCAAGGAGCTGTACTTCTGGAGCCTGATCGTCGCGGTGCTGGTCTTCGGCCTGGGCGGCGGCCTCTCGTTCTACGAGGGCGTGCAGCATGTGCGCGAGCCGGTGCCGCTGAAGGACGCGGGCTGGAACTACGGGGTGCTGGCGCTGGCCTTCGTCTTCGAAGGCGCGAGCTTCCTGGTGGCGCTGCGGCAGTTCCTGAAGGCGGCAGGCAAGACGCCGTTCTGGGAGGCCTTGCATCGCAGCAAGGACCCGACCACCTACACCGTGCTGGCCGAGGATTCGGCCGCGCTGATCGGCCTGCTGATCGCGGCGGCCGGCATCGCGCTGAGCCACCGGCTGGACATGCCGGCGCTCGACGGCGTGGCGTCGATGCTGATCGGCGTGCTGCTGGCCGGCGTGGCGGTGCTGTTGATCGCGGAATCGCGAGGTCTGCTGATCGGCGAGGGCATCCGCCCGGAGACGGCGCGGGCGATCCGCAAGCTGGCGCTGGCGCACCCCGGCGTCAGCGGCGTCGGGCGGATCCTGTCGATGTACATCGGGCCGGACGACGTGCTGGTGACGATGGACCTGGATTTCGCGCCGGGGGTCAGCGCGGCGGATGCGGCCGCGGCGACCGCCGTGCTGCAAGGGCAGGTGCGGGCGGCCTACCCGACGATCAAGCGCTTGTTCATCGAGGCGGCAAGGGCCCCGGCGGGATGAGGACGCGAAGACGGTCGTCCCGACCGCAGGTCAGGAACCTGTCGCGTAACCCGCCATGAACACCCGCACCGCCTCCCGCAGCAGCGCCTTGTTCTCCGCGGCATCGGGCATCTCCAGCATCAGCAGCCCGCGGATGTGGCCGTCGCCGAGGAACATCGCGAGGAACAGGTCCGCGGCTTGCCGCGGGTGCCGCACCTTCAGCGTGCCGGCCGCGTCGGCGCGGCGCAGGTAGGCCGCCACGTCGCCGATCAGCCGGTCGGCCCCCTGCCGGTAGAAGGCCCGGCAGGCCTCGGGCTGCACGCCCGCGGCGCCGTACAGCGAGCGGAACTGGCCCAGCGCCTCGTCCTCGCGCGCCAGCACCAGGAACTGCTCGCCGATGGCCAGCAGCGCCTTCTTCGGCTGCTGCGGGTCCAGCGCTTCGGCGCCGGCGACGCCGCCCACCACGCGCTCGGTGCGGTCGCGGACCTCCGCCTCGAACAGCCCCTCCTTCGACCCGAAGTGGCTGTAGACGGTCATCTTCGAGACGCCTGCCTCGGCGGCGATTGCGTCCACGCTGGCGCGCTCCAGGCCGTGTGCATAGAAGTGGCGGCGCGCCGCTTCCAGGATGCGCCGATAGCGCTCCGGGTCGCGTGGCCTGCCGCGCGGCTTCGGCGCGGCTTCGGGGTCGGTTTCGTTGTTGGGCATCTTATTTAATGTACTTGACAGTCTAGTATAGTCGCGTACACTTACTGTACTCAATCGTACAGTAAGTGAAGGCCCCCATGACACCTCCCTTGCATCGCAGCCTCGTCCCCGGCGCCCGGGCGATCCGCCCGGTGGCGCTGGCGGCATCGGTCCTCTCGGCGGTCCTGCTGCCGGCCTGTTCGGTGGCGCCGGTGCAGCCGCCGGTGCCGTCGGTGCCGCTGACTTCCGCCTTTGCGCACGGCGCGCCGGAGCCCGTGGCCGGCCAAGCCCTCGACGGCGCCTGGTGGGCCGGCTACGGCGACCCGGCGCTGACGGCGCTGGTCGAAGCGGCGCTGGCGGCCAACCAGGATGTCGCCATCGCGCTGCAACGCGTCGCCCAGGCGCGGGCCGGCCACGAGGCCCAGGGCTCGCGCCTGTGGCCGACGGTGGGCCTGCAGGCCTCGGCCTCGCGCAGCGAGAGCGGCCTGCCCGACGCGGTCAAGCAAGGCGGCCAGCCCGACACGCGTGCGCTGCGCGCCGGTGTCGACGTGGCATGGGAGATCGACCTGGCCGGCGGCGTGCGGGCTGCGCGCGACGCGGCGCAGGCCGATGCCGCAGCCGCCGAAGCCGGCGTGGGCGGCGCGCGCTTGCTGGTGGCCAGCGAGGTGGCCCGGCAGTACTTCGTGCTGCGCGGCGCCAAGGAGCGGCTGCGCATCGTGCAGGCACTGGCCGAGGCCCAGCGCGAGACCGCCAACCGCGTGGCCAGCCGCCAGCGCGAAGGCGAGGCCAGCGCCTTCGACCTGGACCGCGCGCGTGCCGAGGCCGATGCGCTCGATGCGCAGGTGCCGCCGTTGCGCATGCTGGCCGGCGTCACGCAGACCCGGCTGGCCGTGCTGCTCGGCCGCAACCCGTCCGCGCGCGTCGTCGGCGAGGGCACGGCGTTCGCGTGGCCTGCCTTGCGCGAGATCGGCAGCGGCCAGCCGAGCGACCTGCTGCGGCGCCGACCCGACCTGATCGCCGCCGAATCGCGCGTCGCGGCCGAGACGCTGCGCGGCGCCGAGGCGCGCGCCCAGTGGTGGCCCAAGCTCTTCGTGAGCGCGCTGTTCGGCCGCGAAGACCTGCGGCTGAACGCGATGGATCTCGCGCCGGTGCACTTCTCGAACGTCGCGCTGGCCTTTGCCACGCCGATCTTCAATGCCGGTCGCATCGATGCCGGCATCCGCGCGCAGTCGGCACGGGCCGAGGAGGCCTTGCTGGCCTGGCAGAAGGCGGTGCTGGTGGCGGTGCAGGAGGTCGAGGACAGCCTGCTCGTGCGCGCCGAAGAGACCGAACGCGCCGCCGCGCTGGCCCGCACGGCCGACCACCGCCGCCGCTCGCTGCAGCGCGCCGAGTCGCTGCAACGCGAAGGCCAGATCGACCTGCTGGTGCTGCTGGACGTGCAGCGTTCGGTGCTGGCCAGCGAACTCGCCCTGTCGGACAGCCGCCTTCAGCAGGCGCTGGCCGACGTTCAACTCTACAAGGCACTGGGCGGGGGCTTCGCGCCGGCCCGGACCGGTGCTGCCACCCCTTCCGTTGCCGAGAGGACCACCCTGTGAACAAGACCCTTCCCGCCGTGTCGGCCGTCGCCGCAGCGGCCATCGCCGCGCTCACGCTCGCCGGCTGCAGCGCCCCGCCGGCCCCTGCCGCCGCCGTCAAGCCGGTCTTCGTGACCACCGTCACCCCGTCCGCGTCCGGACAGGCGCGTGCCTTCACCGCCGTGGTCCATGCCCGCGTCGAGACCGAGCTGGGTTTTCGCACCGGCGGCAAGGTGGTCGAGCGGTGGGTCGAGGTCGGCGATGCCGTGAAGGCCGGCCAGGCGCTCGCCGGCCTGGACCCGGGCGACTACCGGCTGGCTGTCGATGCCGCAGCCGCCCAGGTGCAGGCGGCGTCCGTCGATGCGCAGCAGGCCGCGTCCGACGAGGCGCGCATGCGCCGCCTGCTGGCCGACGGCTCGGTGGGCAGCGCCGACCACGAACGCCAGAAGGCGCGCGCCGATGCGGCCGCGGCCCGCCTCGACCAGGCGCGCCGCCAGCTCGACCTGGCGCGCAATCGCGAGGGCTACGCCACGCTGGTGGCACCCTATGCCGGCGTCGTGACGGCGCTGCGCTTCGAGCGCGGCCAGGTGGTCACCGAAGGCCAGCCCGTGCTGTCGCTGGCCCGTGACGGCGAACGCGAGATCGTTGCCGACCTGCCGGAGGAATGGGTGGGCCGGGCGCGCACCCTGAGCGCGGTGGCCACGCCGTGGCAGGACGCCGGCGCTGACGCCAAAGTGCCGCTGCGGCTGGTGCTGCGCGAACTCTCGCCGCTGGCCAGTGCGCAGGGCCGGACCTTCCGCGTGCGCTATGCCGCGTCTCCCGAATCGCGCGCGCAGGTCGCGGCGCTGCCGCTGGGCAGCACGATGCAGCTGAACCTGTCCAGCCCGAGCGCGGGCACGGCGACGGCCGCGCTGCCGGTCACCGCGCTGGTGAAGGCCAGCGGCTCGGCCGGCGTCTGGCTGGTGGATGCCACGGGCTCCGGCCTGGTGTTCCAGCCGGTGCAGGTGGTCGGCATGGACGACGCGTCGGTGCAGGTCACCGGCCTGGCCGCCGGCAGCCGGGTGGTCAGCGTCGGTGCCCAGAAGCTCGATGCCGGCCTCAAGGTGCGGGCTGTCGAACGCATGCCCGAAGCCGGGTCGGCCCCTCTTGCCAAGAGCAGCTCATGAAACGCTTCAATCTCTCCGAATGGGCCGTCACGCACCAGCCGATGGTGCTGTTCCTGATCATCGCGACGCTCATCGTCGGCGTGCTGTCGTTCAGCCGGCTGGGCCGCCTGGAGGACCCGAACTTCGACGTGCCGCAGATGACGGCCATCGTCGTGTGGCCCGGCGCCACCGCGCAGGACGTGCAGGACCAGGTGCTCAACCGCATCGAGCGCCGGCTGCAGGAACTGGAGCACTTCGAGTACGTGCGCAGCTTCGCGCGCCAGGGCTATGGCGGCATCACGCTGTGGATGAAGGGCGGCAGCAGCAAGGCCGAGCTCGACAACGCCTGGTACCAGGTGCGCAAGAAGATCGGCGACGTGCGCCAGGAATTTCCCGAAGGCGTGCGCGGACCGTTCTTCAACGACGAGTACAACGACCGCTACAGCGTGCTCTACGCGCTGAGCGCGCCCGATCTGTCGATGGCCGAGCTGCTGGCGGTCACCGAAGACGTCAAGCGGCGCATCCAGGCGGTGGACGGCGTCGGCAAGGTCGACGTGCTGGGCAAGCAGGCCGAGCGCGTGTACGTGGAGGTGTCGACGCGGCGGCTGGCCGCACTCGGCCTCGCGCCGACGGCGGTGTTCGACGCGCTGGCGCGCCAGAACCTGGTGGCCCCGGCCGGTTCGGCCGATGCCGCGCACGACCGCGTGCAGGTGCGCGTGGATGGCGGTCTGCGCAGCGCCGCGGACGTGTCCGGCGTGACGCTGGAAGTGGGAGGCCGCCTGCTGCGACTGGCCGACATCGCCACCGTGCGCACCGGCTATGAAGACCCGCCGAGCCTGACCATCCGCCACAACGGCGTGCCGGTGCTGAGCATCGGCGTGACCATGCAGCCCAACGGCAACGTGCTGGACTTCGGGCGGGCGCTGGAGCAGAAGATGGCGCAGGTGCGGCAGCAACTGCCGGCGGGCGTCGAGGTCCAGCAGTACGCCGACCAGCCGCGCGTGGTGGCGGAGTCGGTCTGGGAATTCGAGCGCTCGTTCCTGGAAGCGCTGGCCATCGTGCTGGCCGTGTCCTTCCTGTTCCTCGGCTGGCGCACCGGCATCGTGGTGGCCGCTTCGGTGCCGCTGGTGCTGGGCCTGGTGGCCGGGGTGATGTATGCCGCCGGCTGGAACCTCGACCGCATCTCGCTGGGGGCGCTGATCATCGCGCTCGGCCTGTTGGTGGACGACGCCATCATCGCCGTCGAGATGATGGTGGTGAAGCTGGAGGAGGGCTGGGACCGCCTGCGCGCGGCCACCTACGCCTACACCTCCACCGCGTTTCCGATGCTGACCGGCACGCTGGTCACGGCCGCCGGCTTCATGCCGGTGGGCTTCGCCAAGTCGATCGCCGGCCAGTACGCGGGCGGCATCTTCTGGGTGGTCGGCGCGGCGCTGATCCTGTCGTGGCTGGTGGCCGTGGTGTTCACGCCGTACCTCGGTGTGCTGCTGCTGCCGAAGAACCTGTCGGCCCCTCATCACAGCGGTGGGCACCACGACCCCTACGACCGGCCGGTCTACCGCTGGCTGCGCGGCGTCATCGATCGGGCGGTGCACCACCGCGCGTGGGTGCTGGGCATCACGGTGCTGGTCTTCGGCGTCGCCGGCGCCGGCATGCTGCTGGTGCAGCAGCAGTTCTTCCCGACCGCGTCGCGGCCGGAGCTGCTGGTGGACCTGCGGCTGCGCGAAGGGGCGTCGTTCGCGGCCACCGAGCGTCAGGTGAAGTTGCTCGAGGCGAGGCTCGCGAAGGACCCGGACATCGAGTTCTTCACCGCCTACACCGGCGGCGGCACGCCGCGCTTCTACCTGTCGATCCAGCCCGAACTGCCGAACCCGGGCTTCGCCCAGTTCGTCGTCAAGACGGCAGGCATCGAGCAGCGCGAGCGCGTGCGTGCCCGCCTGATGGAGTTGTTCGCCAAGGACGAGGCCTTGCCCGACGTCACGGCCCGCGTCACGCGCCTGGAGTTCGGCCCGCCGGTGGGCTTCCCGGTGCAGTTCCGCGTCATCGGCCCCGACAAGGCGCAGGTGCGCGAGATCGCCTACCGGGTGCGCGACGCGGTGCGCCAGAGCGCGCTGGTGCGCGACACGCAACTCGACTGGAACGAACAGGTCCGCTCGGTGCAGGTGCACGTCGACCAGGACAAGGCCCGGCTGCTCGGCCTGACGAGCGCCGACGTGCAGAGCCTGGTGCAGACCACGCTGGCGGGCGCCAACGTGACGCAGATCCGCCGCGGCGAGGAACTCGTGGACGTCGTCGTGCGGGCCACCTCCGAAGAGCGCAAGGGCATCGGCCAGCTCGGCGACCTGCAGGTGTTCACGCGCAGCGGCGTGACGGTGCCGCTGTCGCAGATCGCGCGCATCGAGCCCGGCTTCGAGGAGCCGGTGCTGTGGCGGCGCAACCGCGACATGGCGCTCACCGTGCGCAGCGACGTCGTCGACGGCGTGCAGGGCCCGTACGCCACGGCGCAGATCCGCCCGTCGCTGCAGCCCATCGTCGACAGCCTGCCCACCGGCTACCGCATCGAGGACGGCGGCGCCATCGAGGAGAGCGACAAGGCCAACAAGGCGCTGTTCGCGGTGTTCCCGGCGATGTTCGCGGTGATGCTGACGCTGTTGATGATCCAGCTGCAGAGCTTCTCGCGCCTGTTCATGGTGTTCATGACGGCGCCGCTGGCCTTGATCGGCGTGGTGCCGGCGCTGCTGCTGTTCCACGCGCCGTTCGGCTTCGTCGCGCTGCTCGGCGTGATCGCGCTGAGCGGCATGATCATGCGCAACTCGATCATCCTGGTCGACCAGATCGACCAGGACATCGCACGCGGCGTGGCGCCCTGGACCGCGATCGTCGACGCCACGGTGCGGCGCTCGCGCCCGGTGGTGCTGACGGCGGCGGCCGCGGTGCTGGCGATGATCCCGCTGACGCACAGCGTCTTCTGGGGCCCGATGGCGATCTCGATCATGGGCGGCCTGGTGGTGGCGACGGCGCTCACGCTGGTCTTCGTGCCGGCGCTGTACGCCGCCTGGTTCCGCATCCGGCGCGACAGCCCGGCGCAGGCCGCCGCCGCTGCGCCGCAGGCGGTCGGCGCGCAGCCGGCGGGGGAGGGGGCCCATGCCTGAGCGCGTGGGCGCCGCGTGCCACCGGCGCAAGCAGACGCGGCCGCGCGAACTGCTCGACGCGGCACTGGCCTTGTTCGTCGAGAGGGGCTTCGCGGCGGCGCGTGCCGAAGACATTGCGGCGCGGGCCGGCGTCTCGAAGGCCACGCTGTACCTCTACTTCGGCAGCAAGGAAGACCTGCTGATGGCGCTGCTGGCGGAGCGCTTCGCATCGGGCATCGCGATCGGCGCGCAGGAGCCCTCCGATGCCCGGGCCAGCCCGGAGCTGCTGCGCGAGGTCCTGACCCGCTGGCGCTCGGCGCTGATGAAAAGCCAGGCCGGTGGCATCTTCAAGCTGGTGCTCACCGAAGTGCGCAGCTTCCCCAGCCTGGCGGCGTTCTGGTCGCGCGAGGTGATGGAGCCGGCACGCCGCTGCGTGACGCGCATCGTCGTCCGGGGGATCGAGCGCGGCGAGTTCCGTCCGGTGGATCCCGACCTGGTGGTGCACGCGCTGGTGCTGCCCGTTCTTTTCATGTGCCTGCACCGGCATGCCATCGGCCCGTGCGTGCCCGATGACGCGCTGATGAACGCCCCCGATCTCTTCACCCGCCACCTCGAGTTCGTGCTCGAAGGCCTGGCCCAGCCCCAAGGAGACCCCCATGTCCGCAACGATTGACAACCCTTCCGGCATCTCGATTGCCGGCTTCGGCAGCCATGTTCTCGAGCCGCGCGAACCGGGCCAGGGCCGGCTGCGCTACCTCAAAGGCGGCACGGGTGCACCCTTGGTGCTGCTGCACACCGTGCGCACGCAGGCCGAGCACTTCCGCCACCTCATTCCGCTGGTCCAGCAGCGCTACACCGTGTACGCGCTCGACCTGCCGGGAATGGGCCATTCGGAGATCGTGCCCGGCGCGTCGTACCAGGAGCCCGCGATGCGCGCCGCCGTGAAGAGCCTGATCACGCGACTCGACCTGCGCGACGTGAGCCTGCTCGGCGAGTCGATGGGTGCGGTGCTCGCCCTCACGACCGCGGCCGATCTGCCCGAACGGGTTCGGCGCGTCGTGGCCATCAATCCCTACGACTACGCCGGCGGCATCGCGAGGTCCAGCGTCCTGGCGCGCTTCATCGTGACCGGCGTTCTTGCGCCCGGCATCGGCCCGTTGCTCGCAGGACTGGAACCCAGACCGATCATGCGCGCCGTTCTCAAGGGCGGCCTGGTCGACACGACGGCGCTGCGGGACGATTACCTGGATGAACTGCTGAAGGTCGGGCACCGACCCGGCTACCCGATCGTCGCGCGAGCCGTGTACGCGAGCCTGCCCAGCCTCATCGCGGCACGTTCCCGCTACCGCGCGGCCAGCGCGCCGGTTCACCTCCTGTATGGGGAGAAGGACTGGTCACGGGCTTCGGACAGGCAAGCCAACAAGCAGTTGCTTCCTTCCGCCGAGTTCACCGAGGTGCCCGGCACCGGCCACTTCCTCGCGCTGGAGCGACCCGATGTGCCGGCCAGGCTGTTGAACCAGGTCGCGTGATCGCGCCCGGGCGGCCGCTATTCGGCCGTCCGGGTTGCCGCCCCGAAGCTGGTGTGCTCGCCCCGCCACCCGGTGCGCCGCAAGAACCCCTCCCACGTCAATGCGTCCGGGTCGTTGCGCCGGCTCCAGGCCGTGTCGCGTTCCGGCGCGCAGTACCCGTACTCGACCGCGTAGGTGACCATTCCCACCAGCTCGCGCACCAGCCACTCGTCGGCACCGAACGCGGGGAAGTGAGCCAGCAAGTCCTCGCGCGCATAGGCCGACGCATAGTGCGCACGCCTGCCGGTCACGCGCACGAAGGTGTCGACGATCTCGCGCGCCGTCAGCACCTCGCCGATCACCGGCAGCGTTTTTCCGTGATACGCCTGTGGGTCGTCGAACTGCGCCAGCACCGCGGGACCGGTGGCGGTCAACCGGCTGCACCTGAGCCAGCCCGCGGTGAGCGCACAGCTCGCGCGCCTGCGCGACCTGTTCGGCGACCCGTTGCTGATTCCGGCGCAGCGCGGCATGACGCCTACCGCAAAGGCCGACGAACTGCTGGCGCCGCTGCGCGATGCGCTGGATCAAGTGCGCGCGACCGTGGGTCGGCATGGCCACTTCGATCCCGCGCGGGCCCGCCTGACGGTGGCCATCGCCTGCACCGACTACCTGCAGGTCGCACTGGTGCAGCCGCTGGTGCTGCAACTGCGCCGGCAGGCGCCCCGGCCTGCGGGTCGCGCTGCGAAGCCTGGACCTGCGCCCGCGGCGACGTGGACCTTGCGTTGATGACGCCAGGCGACGCGCCGGCCGGCCTGCGCAGCCGCCACCTGTTCGACGAGCGCTACGTGCTGACAGGCCGCCGCGGCCACCCCCGGCTGCGCCGCAAGCTCACGGCGGAACAGTTCGCACAGCTCGAGCATGTCGTCGTCTCGTTGCGCGGCGGCGACTTCACGACGCCGGTGGACGACGTGCTGGCGGCCCTCGGCCTGCGGCGCAACGTGGTGTTGTCGGCGTCGTCGTTCCTGTTCGTGCCGGAGATGGTGGCCCGCTCCGACCTGGTCGCCCTGGTACCGCAACGGCTGGTGCGCGACCGCACCGATGCGTTGCGGATCGTCGAGTGCCCGATTCCGGTGCCGGGCTTCGAGGTGGGCATGCTGTGGCACGAGCGCAACCACGGACACGCCGGCCAGCGCTGGGTGCGCGACGTGCTGAAGGCGATGATGGACGCGGACGGCGGGGTCAGACCGTGATGCAGCCGCGGAATCCGCGTGCGGCGTAGTACGACTGCGCGCCGTTGTGGTGGACGAAGACCCTGCCGTAACGGCGCTCGCCGAACAACGCGCCGCCCAGCGCCCTGACATCGGGGGGCGTTTCGATCCAGCTCGATGTCTTGGTGTCGAAATCGCCGAGTTGCTGCAGTGCCTGGTACTGCGCTTCCGTCAAGAGCGCGGTGCCCATCTCGGCGGCCATGTCCACCGCGGTATGGTCCGGCTTGTGCTCCTTGCGCGACTCCAGGCCCTGGCGGTCGTAGCAGACGCTGCGTCGGCCTGCCGGGCTTTCTGCCGCGCAGTCGCAGAACGTGAAGCCGCCGGTCTTCGGGTCGTGGCCGACCACGTCCGGCTCGCCGCCGGTGGCTTCCATCTGGTGCAGCGAGCGCAGCTTGTCGGGGCTGGCTTCCAGCCTGCGCAGCACGTCGGGCCATGCGATGCCCTGGTGCCGCTTCGGGTGCTTGTCGAAGCGGGCCTTCAAGGTCTGCAGAAGCTCTGCGCGTTGCTCTGCGTTCATGGGGCAGAGGATACATTGACCACTTCTTCACTTGCCGCGCAACGATGCACTGCAGAGCGATCTGGTCTTGGGTCTGTTCGCTTTGCTGTTTCCTGGCAAGCGGCTTTTCGGTGGCAGCCACACCTGATGTCGAGAGCGCATTCCGCGACGCCTGTCTGGCGTCAACCATTGCCGAGAGGCATCTGCCCGTCTGGGCGTCCGCGCATGCCACGGAGCTGTCGCTCGAAGCGCTTCCCCACGCAGTCACGGATCAGGCGATTCGAGCTTGGCGAGTAAACGGAACCATTCAACCGGTCTACGTCTTGTTGAGCAAGCAGTGGGAATGCATCGTGTGGGCGAAAGTGGAGGATCCGGCTCCGTATGTCCAGCGATTTCGCAGGTGGATTCAGGCGGAAGACCGCGCCAACAAGGACCCGACCACCAAACTCACGCTCTTCAAGGATGGAGAGATCGTGCCGGGCCATCTCGCCGCGCTTTGCTATGTTCTCGAATTCGGGGTCGACCCCATTGGATTGATGTGGTGCGCACGGGTCACCGGCGACCGTGGTGCGCTGTATCTCTCGCTTGTCTCTGGGCGAATCCGCGTCGGACCCAGACCTGCCTCATCACCGCGATGAGTTCCCTTCAGATGTCAATATCCATCCAGTCGCCGAGCGGCAGATCGGGCATCGGCAAGCCGGCAGTTCCGAACGTGGAGTTCCGGGTGCGAGCGAGTTGTCGCAAAGGGGCTGGTTTCACGCTCATCGCCAGTAGGATGATCGGTCGACACCTAACCTGGAGGGTAATTTGCGAGTTCTCATCCCCGTTTTTCTTGTTGGCTTTCTGACCGGTTGCGCGAACCTGCAAGAGCCGATTCCCGTCGGGTACGCTGGGCCGACGGCGCTGGTGGGCGACAACTGCGTCGCAGAGAGCGGATCCAAGGCCCGATGCTTCGTCGTGGAAGTGGTTGACGGCAAGCAGATCAACAACGCGCTGATTGCCTCGCGGCAGGCAAGTACGGGCAATGGCTTCGCCCTCACGACGCGCAATACGGCGCGGCGACTGACAGCGACAACGATGAAAGTGAAGCTCGTCGGCACGCACGTGACCGCCGCGCCGGTCGAGGCCATGGCCAGCAAGGTGGCGGGCACTTTCTTCGCCGTGGGAGGGATCGTAGAATTCACGCCGACGGCCGACGTTGTCTACCGGGTCAATGGCGAACTGACCAAGGAGCGGTCGAGTGTCTGGATCGAAGAAGCAAGCTCTGGCCGCGTCGTGACGGACAAGGTTTCATCAAAGCAGTGAGCAGTGAGCAGGGTGGAGGGCACGGGTCTTCGGGCCACCGCCTGCTGCCTGACGGCTTCATCTGAAATGCGGAAGGGATTTCCTGATTCAAATGCCGCTATCTCCTGACAGACTCGTCGGGACTGCGAGCGGCCGAATGGCTTTGCTGTTCGGGCTCGCGGCCCGTGCGAGGAGGTCGAATGGCAGGATGACGCGCGTGTTGATCGCGCCGCTTCTTCTGAACTGAGTCATTCAAGTCGACCGTCCCGAGCGGCAGCTCGGCCGAACACCGGTCACTCGGCGGTCGCAACTTCGAACGAGTGCTTCGCCTTCGGTGGGGGCTGGCGTCCCCATACGCAGGTCGATGAACGACCGGTTGGAACCGCGGCCGACTGGCGCATATCGACCCGTTGCGGTCCTTCACTTCTGAGAACTGCTTGCCGTGAAGCGGTCGTTCGAAACGCGTCTTGAGCGGCGCTGCTGCGCCCTCAAGCATCGTCTGAGAAATATGAAACGACGTGCAGAGGAAGATTGAAGTCGGCCAGCTTTCCCAGCAGCGCTGGGCTCATCACTGTGTCGTGATCGAAGGTCGACTGAAAATGGCCGCACCACCAAAAAACTTCCGCAGTGCTGGCGTATCGTTTCAAGGCGGGCTCTTTGCCCGACAACAGCCTCAGAAGACTGGTCAATCCTTCCTCGAGTGAAGCCCACTCTCGGTCCCCACCATACGCCCAAAGCGCCTTTGTGAACACAGATGACCTACCTCGCTGGTCGCCCGCCCGGCGAACCTGAGATGGCTCTAGCCCCAAGTCCTCAGTGATCTGTTCTGGTGACAACGATTCGGCTGTTATCCGAAGCTCGACGGAGTAGCTATTCATCATGCCCCTGTTGACTGCACTGCGCGCTGACGACGCTGAAGCAGCCCATCGTGACGGCCTGCTCGTGGCCGATTGTTGTCTGCCGCAGCGCCCGTCGTCTACGGTAGACGACCCGTGCTGTCAGCCGACTCCCCATTTGGCATGCAGAAAGGCGGTCGCTCCCCGGGCTAGCGGGTTCGGGAATTCGGTGTCTCCACTCTCGATGGAATGACTATCCATTCACCGTCTTTCTCGACGTATCGGAACAAGTCCCCACGCCCGAAGCCGTCGCCGGCGCAGTAGCCCGATACCTCCACCCACAGGTACCCACCTTCTGACTCGCCACCCACGGCCCTGGTGAGCGTACAACCTGAATGCACTCTCGCAAAGTCAGCTGCCACCTGCGCATCGGTGGGGCCGCTGCAGCCCAAGATCGACGCACCGCAGAGAGCCGTAGCCCCGACAGCTAAGAGGCGACCGAGAACAGAGCGAAGCTGTTGAGGAGTCATCCGCAGAATCTGCACCCACATGGCGAAGCCGCTGTGAAGTCTGCGTGTTCCGAGGTCGTGTCGATTCTTCGAAGCGGCATCGCTACTCCACCGACGGCGAGAGTCAGGCTTTCGCGACGCCCACGCCTGTTGCAACCACAATGAGAGGTCATCGGAGAGCGGTCATTCGCGAACGGCAGCGAGTGGCCGCATCCAGTCCTCTACCGTGATAGCTGGACGCGCAGGGGCCCACCCCTCTCCTCGACGTACGTCGGGTAGTCAGTGAAGTGTCGCCGGCGTCCCAAGTAGTGAGGATAGTGCTCGAAATGCCAGCGGCAGCCCTCGATGAACGCTCGCTGTTCATGCCCCAGGCTTGTGGAGAGAGCCTCGAATTCAACCGGGTCGCGCATCCACTCTTCGCACTGCTTCGCCGTAGCGCCATCGGCGCCATATAGGACGCCGGCCGGCAACTCGTGCAGGGCATACGCGAG
>Ga0065165_1001412_pt1 | contig 26121 bp, 21 predicted proteins | sample AraplaMF_Cvi_mMF_FD_63813 | JGI IMG/M metagenome (GOLD analysis project Ga0065165, IMG submission 63813) | Arabidopsis root microbial communities from the University of North Carolina, USA - plate scrape MF_Cvi_mMF (version 2) (version 3) | ecosystem: Host-associated > Plants > Roots >... | reverse complement strand
CGTACCGGTACGGTTCCTGTTCACCGTTGTGGAAATCGCCGCGCAGGTCGGGCTTGCCGTCGCCGTCGGTGTCGTACAGCGCCACGTCCGGATTGCCGTCGCGGTCGGCGTCGACGATCAGGGTGTCGTACTTCCCGTCGCCGTCGTCGTCGTAGAGGAAGGTCAGCGCCTCGCGCTTGTCGTCCGGCTCCAGCACCACATAGTCGCCCTTGCCGTCGCAGTCCTCGTCGACGGCGTAGCTGACGCCCTTCGGCTTGCTGGTCGGCGTCTCGTCCAGGGTCTTGGCCTCGCAGGTCGGCCGGCGGTCGGCCACCGTGGTCAGCCGGTCGTCCTTGCGCGCCAGGAAGGCGGTCACGTCCTCGGCCGAGACGGCGTAGTTCATCCCCTCGCCCGGCCCCTTGAAGCTGTTGATGCCGATGACCCGCAGATCGTCGTCGATCAGCGGCCCGCCCGAGTTGCCCGGATTGATCGGCGTCTGGGTCTGGATGACGGTGGCCTTGTGGTTCAGCCCGCTCTGGGTGTCCCAGGCGTAGTCGCGGCGCACCTGGCTGACGATGCCGCGGGTGTAGGTCCAGGACTGGCCCTTCGGGTGGCCGATGGCGTGGACGTCGGCGCCCACGTCCACCGCCGCGCCCGTGGCGATCACCAGCGGCTTCACGCCCGCCGGGACCTCCGACACCTGGATCAGCGCCAGGTCGGCCACCTCGTCGCGGCGGATGACGCGGGCGACCTTCACGTCGGCCTCGCCGAAGGCCGCGCCCTCGGCCTTCGGCTTGAAGACCACGCCCACCTCCGCGTAGTCGCCGACCACGTGGTAGTTGGTGACGATCTTCCCATCGGCAGCCACCAGCACCCCTGAGCCCAGCCCCTCCTTGGTGACGATCAGCACCACGGCCGGCGACGCCTGCTGGTAGACCTGGGTCTCCTTGGCGCCGCGGGTGAGCGAGCGGCCTTCAGGCACAACGCCGGCCAGCGCCTTGCCGTACGAGCGCGCGGCGCCGGGGCCGAACTTCACCTTGGGCGCGGGACGGCTCGAGGCCTTGCCCGCGGACTTGGCGACCGGCTGGCCCAGCATCTCTTCCGGCGGCGCGCCCCACGCGTATGATGCCGCCGACAGGGCCATGCACGCCGCGCCGATCCGGAGCCACTTCATGGCCACGACTCTCCGTCCAAGAGCCTGTCGGGTTCAGATGAATTCATCTGAACCCGATGAACAGGCTCGACCTCTTTGCTTCGGAGCGCGTCTATTCGGCGAAACCGGCATCCACTTTCGCCTGACGCGCTCCCGTTCGCTTTGGCGGAGCCTAGCGGCATGGTTGTGGCTCACAAGCTTCATTGTGGCGCTTCCCGCGCCGGCGGAGGCACAGGCCGCCCAGGGCGTTGCAAGCCAGGCGCCGCGGACCCGCGACGACACCCGGGACGTCGAGCTCTACCTGAGCCGGCAGGCCGATGCGGCGCGCACGGCGATCGTCGAGGGCAAGCCGGCGCTGGCGGTCCGCCTGCTCGACGATTCGCTGGGCGTGATCGCCTCGCTGGACGAGATGGGCGCGGCCCGCCCGGCGGTGGCGCGCCACCTGTCCGACGCCATCCTGATCCTGGCGCAAGCGGGCCAGACCGAGCGGGCCTACGGCCTGCTCATGGCGACCCGCGGGTTCGTCGGCGCCACCCTGCCGCCGCGCAGCCTGGAGGCCGGCGCCTTCGCGGCGATCTCCGGAAGTCTGCTGGCCCAGGTGGCCGACCTCAAGGGCGCGCAGCGGATGCTGGCCGTCGCCGCCGACGTCCTGCCGGGCGTCGAGCAGGACCCCGAGACCCGCGACTGGCTTCTGGGTTCGACCCTGACCCTTCAAGCCGTGATCGCCGCGCCGCAAGGCGATGTCGCCGCCGCCCGCCGCGCCTTGGACGCCCATCCCCTCGCCCGCCTCTACGCCCAGCCCGGCCGCACGCCGCAGACGCGCGACGAATACGCCTATCTCGCCGCCCGCGCGGTCACGGCGGCGGTGGAGCGCAAGGCCGACCCGGTCGCGCTGGCGGCCCTGACGGCCGAGCCGCAGGGCGTCTCCGACGACCCGGCGGCGGCGCGCGAGGCCGGCGTGCTGCGCGACTTCGGCAAGCTGATGCTGATGCCACCGGGCCCCGAGCGCGGCCGCGTGCTGGCCGGGTTCGCCGAGCACCTGCGCGACCAGGCGACGGCCTCGGTGGCCGATGTCCCGGGCGCCTGGTATCGGCCCAATCCCATCGACAAGGTGATGATCGCGCTGGCCCTCAGCGGGGCGGGCGCCGACGGGCCGGACCACGGCGACACGGCCTTCGCCCTCTTCCAGCTCGGCGGCCGCTATGGCCCGACCTTCGACGCCGACGCCCTGACCGCGCTGGGACAGGCCCGCACCGTCGCCGGGCGGCAGACCGTGCACCAGGCGCTCCGCGTCCGCGCCAAGCGCGACCGCATCGAGCGGGCCGCCATCCAGGCCGTGGTCCATCGCCCCGCCTCGACCGGGCCCGTCCGCGTCGACCCCACGGGTCCGAAGTCGTTCCACGACATCGCCGACGGGATCGCCGCCGCCGAGGACGTGGCGACCCGCGCCGGCGCGCGCCTCTCGGGCGCCAATGTCGTCCCCCTCGCACGCTTCCAGCAGGTGCTGGCGCCCGACGAGGCCGCCCTGCAGGTGGCCCTCACGGTCGGCGGTCTGGAATACATCTGCGTGCGGAAGGACAGCGTGGCCCGCACGCGGGGCTTCACCGACCTGCGCCAGCTGATCCTGGACGTGCGGCTGCTGAACGCCGCGCTCACCGCCACCCATGCGCCCGACGCGGACGCCGACGCCCAGTTCCCGGTCGAGTCGGCGACGCGGCTCTACGACGACCTGATCCGACCGTTCGGGGGCTGCCTGAAGCCGGGCGACCGGATCGTGTGGCTCACGCAGATCTCCGACTTCGCCCTGCCCCTCTCCGCCCTGCTGGCCGCCCCGCCGCCGCGTCTGGGCGAGGGCTGGGACCTGGCCAAGGCCGACTGGCTCGTGAAGCGCCACGCCGTCAGCTATCCCGGCTCGGCCGCCATGGTGGTGGCCACGCGCGGCGGCCCGGCCAGGACGGCCGCCCTCGACTTCCTGGGCGTGGGCGACCCGGTGCTGGGCGACGCCAAGGCCCTGCTGCGCGGCGTGCGGGGCGAGGAGATCGCCGACCTCGCGCCCCTGCCCGACACGCGCGACGAGCTGACGGTTTCGGCCAGGGGCTTCCGCACGGCCAAGCTGCTCGTACAGGGCGACGCCACCGAGGGCCGCGTGCGCGGCGAGTTGGCCAAGCCCTATCGCTACCTGTCGTTCGCCACCCACGGCCTGATCCGCGACGACCTGCAGGGCCTGTCCGAGCCCGCCCTGGTGCTGACGCCCGTGGCCGCGACCGACGCCGCGGACGACGGGCTGCTGACGGGCTCCGAGATCGCCGACTTCCAGCTCTCGGCCCGCTTCGTGGCGCTGTCGGCCTGCAACACCGCCAACTTCGACATGGCCCAGATGGCGCGCGAATTGCCGGCCCTGGCCGCGGCGTTTGCGATCGCTGGCGCGCCGCAGACCCTGGGCACGCTCTGGCCGGTGAACTCCGAGACGGGCAAGGCGGTGGTCGCCGAAACCTTCAACCGCCTGCGCGCCGCCCCGGACGCGCCGGCCGCCGACGCCCTGGCCAAGGCCCAGCGCGCGTTCCTCGCCGCGCCGCAGGGCCGCGCCTACCTGCACCCCCGCTTCTGGGCGCCGTTCATCGTGCTGGGGGATGGGGGCGGCGGCGGTTAGGCCGCTTGCAGCGCGCGACGGCGTCGCAGGGCCGCGCCCATCGCGCCGAAGCCCAGGATCATCAGCGCCCAGACGCCGGGCTCGGGGACCGGCGCCAGCGGCTCGCCCTCGAAGCTCAGCGTCCATCCCTGGATCGAGCCGATGTCGCCCTGGTTCGTGTCCTCGAACGAGATCATCCAGAGGCCATAGCCGTTCTGGCCGTCGAACACCGACAGGCCCTGGAACGGCCGCAGGCTGCGATAGACCGGGTAGCCCTTGGCGAAGTCTGTATAGGGCCGCGCACCTTCGTCGTCCCAGGTGAAGTCGCCCCAGGCGTCGTAGTAGTTGGAGCTCCTCTTCGAGATCAGGATCGCCGCGCCGTCGGGCGACAGATAGTTGTGCGAGAGCACGATGTTGAGGTCGCCCACGTAGCTGTGGACCATGTTCTCGAACTTGAGGTTCAAGTCGGTGATCTTGAACGAGTCCGTCACGAAGAACTGCAGGTTCAGCGTGCTCAGGTCGTTGATGTCGCCGCCGGCGAGATGCTCGTAGGTGTAGGTCACGGCGCCGGCCGGCCACGCGGCGCCCGCGGCGGCGAGCGCACCGGCCGCGACGGCCGCCGCGATATTCGACTTGATCTTCATACTGCCCCCAAAGAGCAAACACGATGCTCGAGCGGCGGTAGCCCGGAGGGACGCGGCCTGTCATTGGCGTCCCTACCCACCGCGAGCGAAAACCCCCCGGGGTTGAGTCGCGCGGGCCGGTTCGCTGACGCTAGGTCCGCCGTGCTCTAATCCCACGACCAATCCGGGAGACCCCATGGACGCCTCGATTTCGACCACCCCGTCCTATGACGACGTCGTGCTCGGCCGCCGCAGCATCCGCGGCTTCACCGACCGGGCGGTGCCCAAGGCGCTGATCCGCGAGGTGCTGGAGCTGGCCATGCGCGCGCCGTCGTCGCTGAACACCCAGCCCTGGAACTTCTACGTGGTGGCCGGCGCGCCACTGGACCGCATCCGCGCGGGCAACACCGAGCGCAACCTGGCCGGCGTGCCCGACAGCCGGGAGTTCCGCAGCCACGGCGCCTATGAGGGCGCGCACCGCGAGCGGCAGATCGAGATCGCCAAGCAGCTGTTCGCCGCCATGGGCATCGAGCGCCACGATCAGGAGAAGCGGAAGGACTGGGTGCTGCGCGGCTTCCGCCAGTTCGACGCGCCGGTGTCGATCGTGGTCACCTACGACCGCTCGATCCACGGCGGCGACATCGCGCCCTTCGACTGCGGCGCGGTGACGAACGCCCTGGTCAACGCCGCCTGGTCGCGCGGCCTGGGCTGTGTGATCAACAGCCAGGGGATCATGCAGTCGCCGGTGGTGCGCGAGCATGCGGCGATCCCCGACGACCAGGTGATCATGATCTGCGTCGCCTTGGGCTGGCCCAGCGACGACTTCCCGGCCAACGCCGTGGTCTCGCTCCGCAAGTCGGTGGACGAGGCGGCGGTGTTCGTGGGCTTCGACGAGTAGGCAGGAGAACGGCCATGGGACTGGAGGGCAAGCGGGTCCTGGTCGTCGGCGGCGGCTCGGGCATCGGCTATGCGGTGGCCGAGGCCGCGATCCGCGACGGCGCCGCCGTGACAGTGGCCTCCAGCAGCGCCGAGCGGGCGCCGGCCGCGGCCGGGCGGCTGGGTGCGGGCGCGCAGGGCGTGGCGCTGGACGTCACCGACGAGGCCGCGGTGGCCGCCTTCTTCGGCGGCGGGCCGGCCTTCGACCACATCGTCACCACCGCCGGCGACTGGGGCGGCCCGCGCCGCGGCCCGCTGGCCGAGCTCGACCTGACGGCGGCGCAAGGCGTGTTCAAGGTGCGTTTCTGGGGCGCCCTGGCGCTGGCCAAGCACGGCGCGCCGGCGCTGTCGCCGGGCGGCTCGATCACCTTCACCGACGGCATGATCGCGCACCGGCCGACGAAGGGTTCGGCGGTCTCCACCGCCATGGCCGGGGCCATCGAGCACCTGACCCGCGGCCTGGCCGTGGAGCTGGCGCCGATCCGCGTGAACTGCGTCTGCCCGGGCCTGATCCGCACGGGCGTCTGGGACCGCATCCCCGAGGACAGGCGCGAGGCCGAGTTCGAGCGCATGACCGCCCGCCAACTGGTGCCGCGCATCGGCGAGCCGGACGAGGTGGCGCAGGCCTACCTGTTCCTCATGCGCTCGGGCTACACGACCGGCCAGGTGCTGCAGGTCGAGGGCGGCAGCGCGCTCGGCCAGTAGGCCCCCTAGGCCGCCTCGGCGTCCTTGTTGCGGCCCGTGTCGGCGTCCTTGGGCAGGAAGGCCAGCATGGGCGCAGCCCAGCGCTCGGCGTCCTCGCGGGTGAGCAGGGCGCCGGCGTTCACCGCCTTGGTGAGGTGGCGGTAGAACTCGGAGGCCGCCAGCGTCATCTTGAAGTCGGTGGCGATGGACTGCAGCGTCGTGGCCTGGGCCAGCATGGCGCGCATCGCCTGTTGCGGATCGGTGTCCACGGCGGCCACGGCGGCGCGGATGATCTTCAGCGCCTGGTTGATCTTCTGCTGGTAGGGCGTCTCGGAGCCGTCGGTCTTGCGCTTCAACGGGCCGGCGTAGTCGCCCGAGTTGAACCGGCGGCGGTCGGGGCCGATGTAGGCCACGCCCTCGACCCAGTCGCGGTCGCGCAGCGTCACGGCCTCCAGGCGGCGCAGCAGGTCCTTCATGCTGTAGGGCTTGCGCAGGAACTCGTGCACGCCGGCGTCGCGGGCGGCCAGGATCATCCCCGCCGTCGCCGCGCCCGTGATGGTGATCACCGGCGCCTTGCGGCAGCTCCACGTCGAGCGGCGCAGCTTGCGCACGAAGCCCAGGCCGTCCACCCGGTCGTCGCCCAGTTCCACGACGATGATCTGCGGGTCGCAGGTCTCGGCGATCTTCAGCGCCCGGTCGGTGTTGGCGGCGACCCAGACGTGGCTGTGGGCGATGTCGCGCATCAGCTCGCTGAACATCCGCGCACTCGCAGGTTGCGGGTCGGCGATCAGCACCCGCTTAAGCTTCGGCGCCATCTTGTCGATGATGCGTTTGTCGCCGTCGAACAAAGGTTTAGCTCCTACGGGGTCGAGCGGCTGTTCTAGCCCCCGATCCGTAAAGGATCGCTTGATACCGACGTGCGGCGAAGCTTCGCAGGCGGTCTTCTCGGCCGCTTTTTTCAGTCCTGGAACGGGTCGCGCATGAGGATGGTGTCGTCCCGCTGCGGACTGGTGGACAACAGGGCCACGGGCGCGCCGATCAGCTCCTCGACGCGGCGGACGTATTTCACCGCATTGGCCGGCAGGTCCTTCCAGGAGCGCGCGCCCTGGGTGGTCTCGGACCAGCCCTCCATCTCCTCGTAGACCGGCTCCAGCTGGCCCTGGGCCTTCAGGCCGGCCGGCAGGTAGCCGATCTCCTGGCCGTTCAGGCGGTAGCCGGTGCAGATCTTCAGCGTGGGCAGGCCGTCGAGCACGTCCAGCTTGGTGAGCGCGATGCCGGCGATGCCGTTCAGCGCCACCGACTGGCGCACCAGGGCCGCGTCGAACCAGCCGCAGCGGCGCTCGCGGCCGGTGACGGTGCCGAACTCGCGGCCCACCGTGCCCAGGTGCTTGCCCACCTCGTCGAACAGTTCGGTGGGGAACGGGCCCTCGCCCACCCGGGTGGTGTAGGCCTTCACGATGCCCAGGACGTAGCCCGGCCCCTTGGGGCCCAGGCCCGAGCCGGCGGCGGCCTGGCCGGCGACGGTGTTGGACGAGGTCACATAGGGATAGGTGCCGTGGTCCACGTCGAGGAGAGCGCCCTGCGCACCCTCGAACAGCACGCGCTTGCCGGCCTTTACCTGCTCGTCCAGCAGCAGCCAGGCGGGCCGCGCATAGGGCAGGATCTTTCCGGCCATCGCCTCCAGCTCGGCCAACAGGCCGGCCGCGTCGAACTCGGGCAGGCCCAGGCCGGCCCGCAGCGGCGCATGGTGGGCGCGCAGGCGGTCGATCTTGGCCTCCAGGGCCTCGCGGTCGGCGAGGTCGGCGACGCGGATGGCGCGGCGGCCCACCTTGTCCTCGTAGGCCGGGCCGATGCCGCGGCCGGTGGTGCCGATCTTGTTGGTCGCCGCCGCCTCGCGCGCCTGGTCCAGGTCGCGATGGATGGGCAGGATCAGGCAGGCGTTGTCCGCCAGCACCAGCATCTTCGGCGTGATCTCGACGCCCTGGCCGCCCAGGGTCTCGATCTCCTTCAGCAGATGCCAGGGATCAACCACGACGCCGTTGCCGATGATCGACAGCTTGCCCTGGACCACGCCCGACGGGAGCAGCGACAGCTTGTAGGTCTGGTTGCCGACCACCAGCGTGTGGCCCGCATTGTGCCCGCCCTGGAAACGCACCACCACGTCGGCGCGGTTGGACAGCCAGTCGACGAGCTTGCCCTTGCCCTCGTCGCCCCACTGGGCGCCGATCACGGTCACGTTGGCCATCTGGATACGATCTCCCGACCTGCCCGGGTAACGCGCCCAAGCCCTTCGACAGGTGCTCGGCAAAGGCGCGGAGATCAAAATGCGGGCGGGATTTAGACTAGTGCGATGGCGCGTTCAAGAACCCTCCTCTCCCCCGAGCGTCGCGCAGCGACGTCCGAGGGGAGAGGGTGGGGAGAGGGGCGGCGCAGGACGCGCGCCGACCACTCCGGGTCGGCCAGGTCCCGCCACGCTCATGGCTGAACCGGCGCGCCAGCCGAGGGGTGAGCGCCGCCCCTCTCCCCACCCTCTCCCCTCCCACTTCGTGTGGGGGGAGAGGAGGGGGTGGCCACGCCGTGGCAACTGGCGGTTCCGCGGCGCAAGGCGGCGCGCTATGGAGCGAAACATGGACATTCCGCGCTTCCATCTCGCCTTCCCGGTCCGCGACCTCGCCGAGGCGCGCGCCTTCTATGGCGGCTTGCTTGGCTGCCCCGAGGGCCGCTCCAGCCCCGAGTGGGTCGACTTCGATTTCTACGGCCACCAGATCGTCACCCACCTGTCGCCCGACGAGGTCGGCCACAAGTCGACAAACGCGGTCGATGGCCACGACGTGCCGGTCCGCCACTTCGGCGCGATCCTGACCCTGCCGGAATGGGAAACGCTGGCGGAGAAGCTGAAGGCCGCGGGCACGAAGTTCGTCATCGAGCCGAACATCCGCTTCAAGGGCCAACCCGGCGAGCAGGCGACGATGTTCTTCCTCGACCCGTCCGGAAACGCCCTGGAATTCAAGGCCTTCGCCGACGACAGCATGGTGTTCGCGAAGTGAGTGGATTGGCTGTTTCCTTCGCCGATGTCGAGGCCGCCGCCGGGCGCATCAAGGGCGTCGCCGTCGAGACCCCACTGCTGGAGAGCGCCGCGCTGAGCGAGCGCCTGGGCGTGCGCGTGCTGATCAAGCCCGAGACGCTGCAGCGGGTCGGGGCCTTCAAGTTCCGCGGCGCCTACAACCGGCTGGTCCAGCTCACCGACGAAGAGCGCAAGCGCGGCGTCGTGGCCTTCTCCTCGGGCAACCACGCCCAGGGCGTCGCGCTGGCGGCGAAGCTGCTGGGCGTTCCCGCCTTGATCGTGATGCCGGCCGACGCGCCCAAGGTGAAGGCCGAGGCCACCGCCGGCTACGGCGCCGAGGTGAAGTTCTACGACCGCCTGACCGAGAGCCGCGAGAAGATCGCCGCCGCCATCGCCGCCGAGCGCGGCGCGGTCATGGTGCCGGCCTTCGACGACCCGCACATCATCGCGGGCCAGGGCACGGCAGGGCTGGAACTGGTGCGCCAGGCCGAGGCCCGCGGGGCGAAGCTGGACATCGTCATGGCCCCCTGCAGCGGCGGCGGCCTGCTGGCCGGCGTCGCCACGGCGGTGAAGGCGCTGTCGCCGTCGACGAAGCTGATCGGGACCGAGCCCGCCGGCTACGACGACACGCTGAAGTCGCTCCAGGCCGGCCAGCGCACGCCCATGACGCCCACGCACCGCACGCTGTGCGACGCGCTGGAGACGCCCTGCCCCGGCGAGCTCACCTTCCCGATCCTGCAGGCGCTGGTGGCGGACGTGGCGGTGGTGACCGACGCCGAGGTGGCCGAGGCCGTGCGCTATGCGGCCTCGGTGCTGAAGCTGGTGGTCGAGCCGGGCGGCTCGGCCTGCCTGGCGGCGCTGCTGGCCGGCAAGGTGGACCTGAAGGGCGCCGAGACTCTCGGCCTGGTGCTCTCGGGCGGGAACATCGACCCCGAGCAGTTCGCGAAGATCCTGCGCCGCGAGCTGTAGCGGCTTAAGCCGAGCTTCATCGGCGCGATCTAGCGTGGCGCCATGGAGCCGCTGCGCCCCGGCCTGCCAACGACACCGCCCGCCCACCCGGCCACCCCGGCCGAGGCGAAGCTGGCGGCCGTCCTGGCCGAGGCCTCCCTGGCCGAGGCCTCCCTGCCCGACCTGCCCGCGCCCGCGGCGTCCGCGGTCGAGCAGGCCGTGGCGAACGCCCGCACGGAAGCCGCCGGGCGCCAGGCTGCGCTGGGGCCGGTCTTCGCCGACCTGGCGCGGGTCCTGGACGCGCCGGCCCTACCGCCCGCACTCAAGGCCGCCATCGCCCGGGTGCTGGCCTTCCAGACGCCCACCGACCGGCCGCCCACGGCCGAGACGATCCGCGCGGCGGTCGCCCAGTCGGGCCTGTTCCTCGAAACCAACCTGGCCGCCGGGCGCCCCGCGCCGATGGACCTGAAGGCCGCCCTGCTGGTCCTGCAGCAGGCGCTCACGCCCGATGCGACGCGCCCGCCGGCCCGGCGTACGCCGGCCACGAACACGCCGCCCCCGACCCGAGAGGGCGCCCTGGCCGGTCAGCCGCCCGCCGCCGCCCGGCTCGACCCCGAGGCCGAACCCGCCGAGCTGGTCCATCAGCTGCGCGGCGAGGTCGACCAGGCCCTGGCCCGCCAGACGCTGAGCCAGCTCGCCTCGCGGCAGGACGGCGGCGGACCGCACTGGATGTTCGAGCTGCCGCTCGCGACCCCGCAGGGGCCGGCCGTCGCGCCGTTCGTCATCGAGGCCGACGAGTCGAGCTCCAGCGCCCAAGACACGACCCCGGTGTGGCGGGCGCGCTTCGCCCTGGACCTGCCCGGGCTGGGGCCGGTCCATGTGAACCTGCGGATGGCGGGCGAGCACACGGCGGCGACGCTTTGGGCCGAGGCGCCCGAGACCCTGGCGCGGCTGCGCGAGCGCGGACCCGAGCTGGCCGACGAGCTCGGCGGCGACGTGGCGTTCCGCGCGGGCGCGCCTGCCGGGACCGCGCCGCCGCCGGGCCGCCTGCTGGACCACCGCTCGTGAGCGCGCCGGAGAAACCCCGCCTGGCGGTCGCCCTGCGCTACGACGCGCCCAGCGCGCCGAAGGTGGTGGCCGTGGGCCGTGGCGAGCTGGGCCAGCGCATCGTCGACACCGCCCGCGAGCACGGCGTGCCCGTCGAGGCGAACCCGGCGCTGGCCGAGGCGCTCTCGGCCATCCCGCTGGACGAGCACATCCCCGAACAGCTCTACGAGGCCGTGGCGGTGATCATCGCCTTCATCCTGCGCGCCGCCGAGCCGTCGCCGGCCCCGCACGCCGTGCATCGCTAGGCGAAGACGTCGCTCGTCGGCGGTTTGAGCTGGCGGTAGATGTCGGCCCAGGCGCCATAGAAGGCGGCGTAGAACACGCCGCTGAGCAAGGCGACCGCCACGCCTGCGGCGGCCAGGAACGGAACCCCGAGCCGCGCCAGGGCGGCCACGGGATTGGCCTGCATCTCTGTCCAGCTAACCGCCGAAGAGGCCCAGGCGAGGAAGACGGCGAAGACGACGATCTCGGCCACAATGGCGATGGCGAAGATCGCCAGGGCGACCAGGAACAGCTTCCACGCGTGGCCCCGGGTCAGCGCCCAGGACTCGGTCAGCCGGAAGGTCTTGTCCGCGAAGGCCATGACCGGCGCCAGCGACAGCCGCAGCGCGCCCCAGAGGATCACACAGAGCAGGGCCGCGATCATCACGAAGCCCAGCAGGCCCGCCACCATCGCGCCATCGCCTTCGCCGCCGCGCGTGGCGAAGCTGACCAGGCCGGTGACGATGAGCAGCGGGATCATCCCGACGAGGATCGCCAGGACGTACATCACGAACAGCACGATCACGATCAGCGCCATCCAGAACTCGCGGGCGCCGAGCTTCAGGTACATCAGCCCCTTGTCCTCGGGGAACAGCACGGCGCGGAAGATGGCGGCCGGCAGCAGCATCAAGGCCAGCAGCGAACCCAGGAAGACGAGGCCCTGGTAGCGGTTCACCTTGGCCTGGGCGGCCAGTATGGCGGCGTCGGACGGGTCGCCGCCCTTGGCCAAGCCCGCGAAGGTCTCCAGCATCGGCCCGGCGGTCAGGATCTGCGGCGCGATGGTCAAGGCGAAGCAGACCACGCACCAGACCAGGAAGGCTGCCGGCTCCCGCGCGATCAGGCCGAAGCCCGCCGCCAGCGCCCTGCTTCCGGAAATCCGTTCCATCGCCACCTCCACCGCTCACGCGAGCATAGGCGGCGAGTCGCGCGACGGCCTAGAGACGATCCTCGGGCGCCAGCTGGCGGGGCGCCTCGCGCGGAGTGACGAGACGGGACAGCTTCGGCTTCAGCCAGTTCTCGAAATCGTCCACGAAGCGGTAGACCACCGGCACCAGCACCAGCGACAGGGCCGTCGAGGTGATCAGGCCGCCGATCACCGCGACCGCCATCGGCTGGCGGAACTCGGCGCCCTTTTCCAGCGCGAAGGCCGTCGGCAGCATGCCGGCCGCCATGGCGACCGTGGTCATGATGATCGGACGCGCCCGTTCGCGGCAGGCTTCGATCAGGGCGTCGTGCTGGCTCACGCCCTCGCGCTCGCGCTCGATGGCGTACTCGACCAGCAGGATCGAGTTCTTGGCGGCCAGGCCCATCAGCATCAGGAACCCGATCAGCGACGGAATCGACATCGACAGGTTGAAGGCCAGCAGGCCGACGAAGGCGCCGCCGAACGACAGCGGCAGCGCGGTCAGGATCACGATCGGCTTGAAGAAGCTGCGGAACAGCAGCACCAGCACGGCGTACATCAGGAAGATGGCGGTGGCGAAGGCGACGATGAAGCCGCCGAACATCTCGGCCATGGCCTCCTGGTCGCCGATCGCCGCGGGCCGCACGCCGGCCGGCAGGTGCTTCATGATCGGCAGGCTGTCGACGGCCTTCTGCGCCTCGCCCATCTCGACGCCGTTCAGCTCGGCCCGCACGGTCATCTGCCGCTCGCGGTTGAGGCGGTCGATGCGGCCTGGGCCGGCCTGGAACGAGATGTCGGCCACGCTGGCGAGCGTCGTGGTGCCACCGGACGCCGTGGGCACGCGCAGGGACTGGATCCGCTCGATGTCGGCCCGCGCGTTCTCGGGCAGGCGGATGCGGATCGGGATGCGGCGCTCGCCCTCGGTATATTTGGCGACGTTGGCGTCGATGTCGCCGACGGTGGCGACGCGGGCGATGCTGGCGATGACATCGGACGAGACGCCCAGACGCGCCGCCTCTTCCGGCTTGGGCCGGATCACGATCTCGGGCCCGACCGGCGGGGTCGACGGCCGCGGATCGGCCAGCTGCGGCAGCCGCCGCATGCCGCGTTCCAGCTCCAGCGCCGCGCGCTGCAGGTTCTCGGGGTCGTCGCCCGTCAGGATCTGCTGGTAGCCGGCTCCGCCCTGGAAATCGAGGAAGTTCAGGCGCGCGTCGGGAATGGCGCGCACGGCCGTCCGCAGGCGCCGCTTCATCTCCTCGCCGCTCTCGTGGCGCTTGGGGCTGAGCAGGATGGTGGCCGTGCCGCTGCGCAGGTCGCCGCCGCCGAAGGACGCGCCGGGACCGAAGTTGGAGACCGTCGAGCCGATCTGGACGAACACGCCGGTGACGTCGGCTTCCTTCTGGAACAGCGCGTTGATGCGCGCGGCGGTGTCTTCCATGTCGGCGACGGTGGCGCCGGGCGGCCCCTGGATGTCGACATAGACGAAGTCCGGGTCGCCGGCCGGCTGGAAGCCCTGAGGCAGGAGCAGCGCAAGGCTGCACGAACCGACGAACAGCACGGTGCCGGCGATCAGGCAGATAATCCGGTGGGCCAGGGCCCATTCCAGGGCCCTGCGGTAGCGCCCTTCGAACGGCTTGCGCGGATGCGGCGTCGTGCCGGCCTTCAGCAGGTAGGCGGCCATCAGCGGCGTCACGAGGCGGGCCACCGCCAGCGAGAACAGCACCGCGATCGAGACCGTGAGGCCGAATTCCTTGAAGAACTGGCCGGGGATGCCGGGCATGAAGCTGACCGGCGTGAACACCACCACGATCGCCATGGTGGTCGCCACCACGGCCAGGCCGATCGCGTCGGCGCCGCGGAGCGCGGCCTCATAAGGCCTGAGCCCCTGCTGCACCCGTTTCTCGATATTCTCGATCTCGACGATGGCGTCGTCGACCAGGATCCCCACCACCAGGGTGAGGCCCAGCAGGGTCACCATGTTCAGCGAGAAGCCGCACAGCTTCATCACGAAGAATGTGGGGATCAGCGAGATGGGCATGGCGACGGCGGTGATCGCCGTGGCGCGCCAGTCGCGCAGGAAGAAGAACACCACCACCGCGGCCAGGAACATGCCCTCGCCCAGCACGTGCTGGGTGGCCTTGAAGCTGGCCCGCGTCTCCTCGACCGACGAGAAGATCAGGTTGAACTTCACGCCCGGGTTCGACTTCTCGATGCGCGCCAGCTCGGCGCGGACCGCGTCCTCGGAAGCGACGTCCGAGGCCTCCTTGGTCTTCGAGACCTGGAAGCCCACCACCGGACGGCCGTTCAGGCGGGCGAAGCCGCGCGGCTCGGAGGCCCCGTCGCCAATGTCGGCCACGTCGCCCAGGCGTACGAACTTGCCGCCGCCCGTAGGGATGTTCAGCTCGCGGAGCTGGGCCACCGAGGCCACGCTGGCCAGCACGCGGAGCGTCTGCTCGCGGCCGCCGACGACCACCCGTCCGCCGGGCGCGTCCATCTGGAAGGCGCGGAGCGCATTGTTCACCTGGCTGGCGGTCAGGCCCCGCGCCGCCATGCGGTCGGGGTCGATCACCACGTTGATCTCGCGCGAGACCCCGCCGACCCGGCTCACCTGGGCGATGCCCTTGGCCGACTGCAGCCGGCGCGCGACGGTGTCGTCGACGAACCACGAGAGCTGCTCGTCCGACATGCTGGGCGAGGAGACCGCGTAGGTCATGATCGGAGCGACCTCGTCGACCTCGACCTGCTGGACAGTGGGCTCGTCGATGTCGCGCGGAAGGATGGCGCGCGCCTGGTCGATCTTGGAGCGGACCTCGTCGGTCTTCTTCTGCAGGTTCTCGCCGATCTCGAACTGCATCGAGGTGGTCGAGACGCCCTGGGTCACGACCGACTGCAGGTTCTTGACCCCGGTGACGCCGGCCAGGGCGTCCTCGACGGGGCGGGTGACCTGGGTCTCGAGTTCGGCGGGCGCGGCCCCGTTCTGGGTGACGGTGACCGAGACGACCGGGAACTGGATGTTCGGGTACTGTTTGACCGGCAGGCCGGCGTACGAGATCAGCCCGGCCAGGATCAGGCCCAGGAACAGCACCGCCACCGGGATCGGGTTGCGGATGCCCCAGGCCGAGATGCCGAATTGACGCTGGTGCTCGCTCATTTGGGTTGCACCGCGCGGGCCGGAGCCTTGGCCGCGGCAGCCGCGGGCGCGGCGCCTTCGACCGGCTTCACGAGGTCACCGTCCAGCAGCAGCGAGGCGGCGTTGGCGACGACGCGCGTGCCGGCGGGCGGCCCCTTCAGGAGCTGCACAAGGCCAGAGCCGCGCGGGCCGGCCTGGACCAGCGCCCGGCGCACGCGGTTGTCGGCGCCCACGACCATCACGCTGGCGCCGTCGGCGTCGTAGCGGATCGCCGCCTCGGGGACGGCCAGGGCCTGGCCCGAGGCGTCGCTGAACACGGCGCGCGCGAAGCCGCCGGCGCGGATGTCGGGGCGCGCGGGAAGGAGGATCCGCACCTGGCCCAGTTTGGTCTGAGCGTCGATCTGCGGGCTGATGATCCGCACGTTACCGTTGGCCGTCGCGCCACTCGGCAGGGTGACCATCGCCGACTGGCCGGTGCGGACCCGGGCGAGGTCGTCTTCCGACAGTTCGGCCCGCAGTTCGACCTGCCCGTCACGCGCCAGGCGGAACCAGGGGGTGCCGCCCGCGGCCGACGACTGGTCGCCGGGGCGCACGTTGCGTTCCAGCACGACGCCGGAGACCGGGGCGGTGACGGCGAGCTTGCGGCGCTGAGTCTGCAGGTTGCGCAGGTTGGCGCGGGCGATCTGCGCCTGGAACCGGCGCTGGGCGATCTGCTCCTGGCTCAGCACGCCTTGGCCGTCGAGGTCGGAGACCCGCTTGGCCTGGTCGTCGGCCTGGGCCGCCTGGGCCTCGGCCTGGGCGATCTGCGCCTCGAGCAGGGACGGGTCGAGCTGGACCAGCGTCTGGCCGGCCTTCACGTAGTCGCCCACGTCGGCGAGCACGCGCGAGACGCGATAGCCGCTGACCTCGGGCAGGACCGCCGCCTCTTCGCGGGGCGCGAGGTCGCCGGAGGCCGATAGCGCGCCGGTGATGGCCCGCGGCTCGATGCGCACCACCCGCACGGCGCGGGCCTGATCGGCCTCGGTCTGTTTCTCGGGCGGCTTCTTGCAGGCCGACAGCGCCAGCACGGCGGCCAGGGGAACGAGGAGTTTCGCGAGCTTCATGCGTCGTCTCATTTGGCGGCGGCGTAGGTCTGGGCGGGCCAGCCGCCGCCGATGGCCTTCATGGCCTGGACGGAGCGGCGGAGCGCCTGGACCTGGGCCGAGGTCAGCTGGGCCCGCACGGAGCGCCAGGACTGTTCGGCCGACAGGGCGGTGTTGAGGTCGGTGAGCCCGCGGGCATAGCCGGTGCGCGACGCCTCGTAGGCGCGGCGCGCGCGGACTTCGCCGGCGGCCAGCAGCGTAACGCGCTTGCGGTCAGCGTCGAGGTTCACGAGGGCGCCCTCGGCCTCCTGGAAGGCGGTCTGCACCGTCTTCTCGTAGGCGGTGACGGCCTGCTCGGTGCGGGCGTTCTGGACCTTGAGCTCGGCCATCAGCCGCGGGATCGACAGGATCGGCTGGGTGATCGAGCCGCCGATCGACCAGTTGCTGGTCTCGGTCGAGAAGCCGGGCTGCTCGATGCGCGACCAGCCCAGGCCGGGGCTGAGGGTGAAGCTGGGGAAGAAGGCGAGCTGGGCCAGGCGCTGCTGGCCGGCGGCCGAGCGGACCGCCGCCTGGGCCTGGCGCACGTCGGGGCGGCGTTGCAGGAGGTCGCTGGGCAGGGCGCCGGGCACTGCAGGCGCGCTGCCCACCTGCGGTGTGGCGTTGATGTTGGCGGTCGGCTCCACGATGCGCCCGGCCAGGATCAGGATCGCCCGCTTCTGCACCTGCAACTGCGCCTCCAGCGCCGCCACCTGGGCCTGGGACTGGGCGAGGTCGCCGGCGACGCGGTCGGGCTCGCTGCCGGCGGAGAGGCCGGCGGCGGCGCGCTTGGACGCCAGGTCGTAGAGCTCCTGCTGGATGCGGGCGGTCTCGCGCGCGTCGGCGAGCTGGATCGCCAGCCCCTTGGCCTGGAACCAGGCGTCGGCCGTGTCGGCCGCGAGCTGGGCGCGGGTGACCTCATAGGCGAAGCGGACGCGGTCGACCTCGGCGTCGGCGGCCTTGTAGGCCACGAAGCCGCGGCCCCAGGGGTCGATCTCCCAGCTGACGTTGAAGGTCCCGGAGTACTGCTTGTTCACGCCGCTGGTGGAGAAGCCCGGGATGCTCGCGGCGGACCCCCCGATCTGCTCGGTGTCGGTGCGGCGGCCGGAAGCCGTTGCGTCGCCTTGGGGAAGGTATTGCAGGATGGCGCTGGTCCGCTGCGCCCTGACCTCGTCCAGGCGCGCGCGGGCCGTGCGGATGTCGGGGTTTCGGAGCAGCGCCTGTTCGATAAGCGCCGTCAGTTCGGGATCGTCGTAGGCGGTCCACCAGGTGTCGAGCGCGAGCGCGCCCGCCGGCGCCGCGGCCGGCGCCTCGTAGGCGGCGGGCAGGGACAGGTCGGCCTTGCGCGGCGTGGCGCAGGCGCTGACCGCGAGCGCGGCCAGGATGGCGTAGGGGCCAGGGCGGCGGAACATCGACGTGAGGCTTCGGAACCGGCGTTGTTGAACAGGACTTGCTCGCCCAACGCAAATTCTTGCGTGGAGCCCCAGATTCCCGACATCGCCTCCGCCGGCGACTCTTGTGGTCACCGTGCGGCAAGCCGTCTCGCCTAAACTCCGTATGATGTAAAGTGTTTTATCTGTAATGTGGCGCACAGAATGACGCGGGAATTCGCAGGCGGGGGAGACCCGAGGCGCAGCATCGACCTGCTGTGGGGCCTCGCCGAGCCCGGCCGCCGGGGCCCGAAGCCGCGCTATTCCGTGGAGCAGGTGGTCGAGGCCGCCATCGCCGTGGCCGACGCCGAGGGGCTGCAGGCCATCTCCGTGCGCCGCATCGCCCAGGAGCTCGGCGTCTCGCCGATGGCCGTCTACACCTACGTGCCGTCCAAGGCCGAGCTGGTCGGACTGATGTTCGACAAGGTGCTGGGCGAGAGCGGCGAGACCTCGATCGCCGACCAGGACTGGCGCGAGGCGCTGCGCATCCTGGCCTGCGAGCGCTGGAAGCTCTCGGAGAAGCATCCCTGGATGCTGGACCTGGCGCTGCACCGGCCGCCGCTGGGCCCGAACCTGGTGGCGCGGCACGAAGCGGCCCTGCGCATCCTGGACGCCACCGGCCTCGACGACCTGACCAAGGACCTGGTCATCGACCTGTTGCACAGCTTCCTGGTGGGCGCCCTCTTGGAAGCGCGCGAGGCGCGCGAGGTGGAGCGGGTCAGCGGCCTGACCGACGAGCAGTGGTTCGCCATGGCCGAGCCGGCGCTGACCGCCCAGCTGGACGCCGAGAAGTTCCCGCGCGTGCTGCGGCTGGGCGAGGCCTGGCGCAACGCCGACAAGGCCGTGGTGGCCGACCCGCTGTGGCGCTTCCGCTTCGGGCTGGATGTGGTGCTGGACGGTATCGGGGCGTTGATCCAGGCGCGCCGCGCGAAGGCCTAGCGGCGACGGCGAAGCGCCACTAGGGTCGCGCCACCCTTCTCCCCCTTTCGAGTAACTGAATGCACAAGCTTCTCCTGAGCGCGGCCGTCTCGGTCCTCGTCTCAAGCTCGGCCGCGGCCGCCCCCTCGGCCGTCGACGCCGGCCGCATCATGGCCGACATCAAGGTCCTCTCCTCCGACGCCTACGAGGGCCGCGCGCCCGCCAGCGAGGGCGAGAAGAAGACGATCGCCTACCTGATCGAGCAGATGAAGGCCGCGGGCCTGCAGCCGGCCGGCGACAGGCAGAAGGACGGCGCGCGCGCCTGGACCCAGGACGTGCCGCTGGTGCGTTCGGCCACCAAGGGCCCGGTGACCACCAGCGTGACGGTGAACGGCCAGACCACCGCCTGGAAGCAGGGCGAGGAGATCGCCATCCGCGCCACCATGATCGGCGACCACCTGACGGTGAAGGACGCCCCGGTGGTCTTCGTCGGCTACGGCGTGAAGGCGCCCGAACGGAAGTGGGACGACTTCAAGGGCGTGGACCTGAAGGGCAAGGTCGCCCTGGTGCTGGTCAACGACCCCGACTTCGAGACGGGCGAAGGCGACTTCGGCGGCAAGGCCATGACGTACTACGGCCGCTGGACCTACAAGTACGAGGAGGCGGCGCGGCAGGGCGCCATCGGCTTCCTGGTGATCCACGAGACGGCGCCGGCCTCGTACGGCTGGGCCACCGTGAAGAACTCCAACACCAACGAGATCTTCGACGTCATCCGCAAGGACCCGCGCACCGAGCACGCGCCGCTGGAGGGCTGGGTGCAGCGCGACGTGGCCGTGAACCTGATGAAGGCCGCCGGCCTCGACTTCGAGGCGCTGAAGAAGCAGGCCCAGACCCGCGACTTCAAGCCGATGGAGCTGAAGGGCGTGACCTTCTCCACCGACTACGCCGTCGACGCCCAGAAGGTGATCTCGCACAATGTGGTGGGCGCGATCCCGGGCACGAAGCATCCCGACGAACGCGTCTTCTACACCGCCCACTGGGATCACCTGGGCGTGGGCCTGCCCGACGCCAAGGGCGACAAGATCTACAACGGCGCGCTCGACAACGCCTCGGGCACGGCGATGCTGCTGGAGCTGGGCCGCGCCTTCGCCAAGGGGCCAAAGCCGGACCGCACAGTGGTCTTCATGTCGGTGACGGCGGAAGAGAAGGGCCTGCTGGGCTCGGAGTACTACGCCTCCTCCCCGCTCTACCCGCTGGCGACGACGGTTGGCGTGATCAACATGGACGGCGTGGGCCCGAACGGCCTGGCGCACGACTTCACCACCTCGGGCAATGCGCCGTTGACCCTGCAGGACGAGCTGATCGCGGTGGGCAAGACCCATGACCGCTACTATAGCCCCGACCCGCGGCCCGAGGCGGGCAGCTTCTTCCGTTCGGACCACTTCCCGTTCGCCAAGGTGGGCGTGCCGGCCATCAGCTTCGGCGGCGGCCAGGACCTGTTCGAGGGCGGCAAGGCGGCCGGTATCGCCAAGCGCACCGCCTACACGGCCAACCAGTATCACCAGCCCGCCGACGAGTTTGACCCGAACTGGGACCCGAAGGGCTTCGAGGCCGACGGCACGCTGTTGTTCGAGCTGGGCGAGAAACTGGCCAACAGCCGCATCTGGCCGGAATGGAAGGTCGGCGCCGAGTTCAAGGCCGAGCGCGACAAGACCAAGGCGGAGCGGAAGTAACAACCTCCTCTCCCCCGACACGAAGTGCGGGGGAGAGGGTAGGGAGAGGGGCGGCGCAGACATCGCCGCCTCGCTTCCGGCTCAACCAGAGTCCACCGATGGACGCTCTCCGCCGAGCGCATCGAGGATCGTGTCGCACACGCCTTCGCGGTTCGTGAGCACGTCGGAGTTCCAGAACCTCAGGACGCGATAGCCCATCTCTTCGAGGTAGGTCGTCCGGCGCGCGTCGTAGGCGACTTGTTCCGAATGCTGGCCACCATCGACCTCGACCACGAGCGAGCCCTCTTCGCAGAGGAAGTCGACGATGAAGACGCCGCGGGGAACCTGACGCTTCCATTTCCACCCGCCGAGGCGGTGGGCGCGAAGGGCATTCCAGAGCCGGGCTTCGGCATCGGTGTCGTCATGCCGTAGCTGGCGCGCACGATCACGACGGCTCGTGTCCTTCAAGGTCCTGACCGTCATGGGCGCTGGCTGAACCTTCCTGTCGGCGGGATCGCCCGCGCCGCCCCTCTCCCTACCCTCTCCCCTCGCACTTCGTGTCGGGGGAGAGGAGATTGGAACAATTGGGGAACATCTTGTCAATCACCGCTTCCGGTGACCGCGCGGACGTTCTCGCCGAAGCCGCTCGTCAAGCATCGCTGAAAACGGTCGGCGCCTTCGGAACATCTTGAGAACTTCAGCGCGCGCCGCTACCTAAGGCTCCACCACGACGAGGGAGACGTCCGATGGCTGAGGCTGGCAGGATCCGCTGCGGGATCGGGGGCTGGACGTTCGAGCCCTGGCGCGGCGTCTTCTATCCGCCCAAGTGGCCGCACGCGAAGGAGCTGGAGTACGCCTCGCGCCACCTGACCTCGATCGAGATCAACGGCACCTATTATTCCAGCTTCAAGCCGTACAGCTGGGCCAAGTGGAAGGCCTCCACGCCCGACGGCTTCAAGTTCGCGGTCAAGGCCTCGCGCTTCTGCACCAACCGCAAGGTGCTGGCCGACGGCAAGGACAGCATGGCGATCTTCCTGGGCCAGGGCCTGACCGAGCTGGGCGACCGGCTCGGGCCGATCCTCTGGCAGTTCATGCCGACCAAGAAGTTCGACTACGACGACTTCGCGAGCTGGCTCGACCTGCTCCCGGCCAAGGTGGGCGACATCAAGGCCCGCCACGTGGTCGAGGTGCGCAACGCCAGCTTCAACGACCCGAAGTTCATCGGCCTCTGCCGCGACCGTGGCGTGGCGATCTGCAACTCGGAGAACGAGAACTACCCCTTCATCCCCGACATCACGGCCGACTTCGTCTACCTGCGACTGCTGTCGGCGGACGACAACGTGCCCACCGGCTACACGGCCTCCGAGCTCGACACCTGGGCGGGCCGCTTCCGCAGCTACGCCCAGGGCCAGGTGCCGGGCGACTTCACGCCCATCGACCGCACGGGTCCGCCCGAGACGCCGCACGACGTCTATGCCTATGTGATCCACGAGGGGAAGGTGCGCGCGCCGGCCGCGGCCATGGAGTTCATCCGGCGCGTGGATCCCGGCTTCGAGATCCCGAAGGACTAGCTCTAGGAGGCCAAGAGCCGGTCGCGGACGTCCATCCACTCGGCCAGCGACATCGGCAGCCGTTCGGCCGGCAGGGTGCGGCCGCCCACCGGCGACGGCACGGGCGAACAGACGCCGGGCCCCGTGACGAACGGGATGCGCAGCCGCTCGGCGGCCTCGACCTCGGCCGGGCGACGGACGTTGGTGACGGCGGGCCAGATGCGCCGCTGCTTGTAGTGGACCAGCCGCTCGGCGAAGCGGCGCATGGCGGCCATGCGGACGTGGTTGTCGCCCTCGGGCAGCATCAGGGTCACGCTGTTCACGGCCTCGGCCGACAGCTTCTCGATCTCGAAGGCTGGGTCGGTGACCCGTAGGTCGATGGTCCCGAAGTGCGGCTCGAGCAGCGCGCGCGCCTGGCGCAGGCCGGCGAAGGCCGGATCGCGCGGCACATCGTAGATCGTGGCGGCCAGTTCGGTCCGCCGGTCGGTCGGCAGGGCCTCCAGCATCGCCACATAGGCGTCCCGCAGCGACGGCCGCGCCAGGCTGGTGAAGCAGATCGGCACGAAGATGAGCGGCCCCTTGCCCCGCTCTGACAGCAGGCGCGCGGCGATCCGCACGCATTCGGCGTCGAAGGCGGCGGCGTCCTTGGGCATGTGCTCGGGACCATCCACCACGCTCAGGTGCGTGCGGGCGTTCTGCGGGATGTACATGACCACATCGCCGTAGAAGAGGGCGCGCGGCACGAAATAGACGCCCTGCATCCCTTCCCATGCGGGCGGCGCCGGAGGGGCCGGCGCGAGCAGGTCGCGTTTAAGGGCGCGGGCGGCTTCCCATTCCGGCGACTCCGGCGACGCGCGCGGCGCTTCGGGTTCAACGCCGCCGCCGCGCCCCTCGGGCAGGATGCGGGTCAGGCGGCCGCCGGGCGGCAGGCGGCCGGGATCGGCGACGGCGGCGGCCACCTGCGCGGAGTCGAGGGCGGCGAAGGCGGTCACCGCGGCGTGGGAGCCCTCGAAGACCAGCAGCGCGACCTCGCCCTCGTCATCGTCGGCGCCGAAGAGGTGCCGCTGCAGTTCGTCCGACAGGCGTCGCAGTTCGGCCAGGTCGAGCTCGTCCTGGCGCGGGTCGGTGAGGAGGAAGCTGACCTCGGTCAGCGTCGCGAAACGGCGTGGCCACGCCCAGCGCATCTCAAGGTAGGCGCCGGCGAACTTGTGCACAAGCTGCTCGAGCGCCGGCAGCGGCATCAGCCCGGCGTGCGCCGAGACGTCGACACGGAGGCACGCGACGGCCGTCACAACCAGAACCCCCTCAGCTTTGCCTTAGCCAATCTCCAGTTGGACACCTCATAAGGTCGTGGCTTCCATCGGGTTAAGACCCGACGCGGTTGTCGGGCGGCGCCCCATCCGCCCTAGGAGAGCGGTCCGCCGCTGCGTCAGCAAGCCGCACGGCCGCGCCGCCGCCGCTTGACCTCCCGTGCGTCAAGGCGGCGGACTTCAGCCCAAAGAGACCAGGAGGACGCCCCGATGACCGATCTCACCGCCCAGGACCTGATGTACCGGCCAGGCCTCATGAAGGGGCAGCGGATCCTGATCACCGGCGGCGGCACCGGCCTGGGCAAGGTGATGGCCGAGGCCTGCGTCCTGCTGGGCGCCGACGTCTACATCTGGGGCCGGCGCGGGAACGTGATCACCGACACGGCCAAGGAGCTGACCGACGCCCACGGCGGTGTGTCCGGCGGGACCTGCACCGGCATCGCCTGCGACATCCGGGTGGCCGAGGCGATCCACGACGCCATGGACGAGGTCTGGGCCGGCGGCGCGCTGACCGGCCTGGTGAACAACGCCGCCGGCAACTTCATCAGCCGCACCGAGGACCTGTCGCCCAAGGGCTTCGACGCCATCGCCAACATCGTCTTCCGGGGCTCGTTCTTCGTGACCCTGGACGCGGGCAAGCGCTGGCTGGCCGAGGGCAAGCACGCCTCGGTGGTCTCGATCCTCACCACCTGGGTCTGGCACGGCGGGCCGTTCACGGTGCCGTCGGCCATGTCGAAGGCGGGCCTGAACGTGATGACCCAGTCGCTGGCGGTGGAGTGGGGCGGCCGCGGCATCCGCCTGAACGCCATCGCACCGGGCCCCTTCCCCACCGAGGGCGCGTGGGCGCGGCTGAATCCCTCCAGCGCGGTGGGCGGCGGCGAAAAGGCGGACCCGACCATCCCGCTGGGCCGCAACGGCGAGATGCGCGAACTGGCCAACCTGGCCGTCTACCTGCTGGATCCCGGCTCGGCCTATGTGAACGGCCAGACCATCGCGATCGACGGCGGCTCTCACCTGCAGAGCGGCGGCGGCTTCGCGCGGCTGTCGGGGTGGGGCGATGCGGAGTGGGAGGCGGCCCGCAACTCGATCCGCGCCTCCAACGAAAAAGACCGCGCGCAGCGCACGGTCTAGACCTCGGCTCAAATAAAAAGACGCCCCGGGGGAGGGGCGTCTTTGGGTATTCCGTAGTCCTTCCGGAAGAAAGCGGTGCTTACGCACCGCCCGGGAAGCGCATCGGGATCTTCACGTCGCCCGACTTGTCACCCATCGGCATGGCGTCGGCCACGCACAGAGCGGCCTTGTCGAAGCCCTTGCCCGGAGCGCTGTCCGACAGCACCGAGCAGGCCGAGAGCTTGCCACCAGCGGCCGTGCACTGAAGCATCACCGTCGCGGCGTCGCGGGTGTTGGCGTTCTTCGTCAGGCACTTAGCCATGCTTTCCTGGAAGGAAGCAGCACTCGCCGCGCCAGCCAGAGCAACGCTCAGAACAATACCACCGAAAAGAGAGACAGCTTTCTGCATCCCCACCTCCTGTTGAGAAACAATGATGGGGGAATACCGCCGGGCGGTGAACGAACCATAAATTCCCACGAAAATGGGAAAAGTGAGAATCAATTAGGGAGTTTCATTCAGCATAGCCACGCTCACGGGGTGTGCCCCAGGCAAGTAGACATGCGGGGGAACACCCAAATGAAGCGCTTTCGACTCGACGATCTGCCGTTGATGGTAAAGGTGGGCTTCGCGCCCGCCCTGGCCCTGGTGATGCTGGCCCTGATGGCCACCGCCTCGGTCGTCATCCAGAAGAACCAGATGGGCGAGCTGAACCGCGTGGTTCAGACCGACATGCCCAACAGCCTGCGCATGCAGGAGATCTCGGAACGCATCACGGGCGTGCACGGGGAACTCTATCTTCTCCTGACGCACCAGGCGGCCCAGATCGACGCCGACAAGATCAGCGGCCAAGGCCAGAAGCTTCTGGGCGAGGTCGACAAGATCTCGAAGGAAGTGGGCGTGGCGCGCGCCGCCGCCCCGGCCGCCCAACGGCCGCAGTACGACAAGCTGCTCAAGGACCTGAAGGAAACGCGCGAGGCCCTGGACATCATCATCGCGATGACCAGCGCCGACTTCGCCTCGGCCGCCGGCTTCGCCGCGCCGTTCGAAGACCAGTACGCCAAGATGAGCGCCAACCTGGAATCCATCGTCGCGGCCACCCAGGCCGAGACCAAGGCCCAGGCCGCCGCCTCCGCCAAGCGCGCGCAAGCCGCCCAGGCGGCGACGATCGCCGCGTCGCTGGTCACCCTGGTGATCACCGGCCTGGTCGCCGCCTTCCTGGTGCTCAACCTGCGCCGGGCCGTGCAGCGCATCGCCGGCGCCACCGAGCGCCTCTCGCGCGGTGAGAACGACGTCGATCTCGACAAGCTGGAACGCAAGGACGAGATGGGCGCGATCGTGAAGTCGCTGGCCGTCTTCCGCGACAACCAGCTGCACCTCGAGCGCATGCGTTCGGAACAGGAAGAGCAGCGCACCGCCGCCGAGGCGACCCGCCGCGACGCCGCCGCCGCCGCCGAGGCCTCGGCCGAAGAGCAGAACCGCGTGGTCTCCTCGCTGGCCAGCGGCCTGGAACGCCTCGCCGCAGGCGACCTGACGGTCCGCCTGAGCCAGGGCTTC
>Ga0065165_1001411_pt1 | contig 26128 bp, 29 predicted proteins | sample AraplaMF_Cvi_mMF_FD_63813 | JGI IMG/M metagenome (GOLD analysis project Ga0065165, IMG submission 63813) | Arabidopsis root microbial communities from the University of North Carolina, USA - plate scrape MF_Cvi_mMF (version 2) (version 3) | ecosystem: Host-associated > Plants > Roots >... | reverse complement strand
TGACGTGGCCGCGGTGCAGGATGTCGAACACGCCGTTGGTGAGGACGACGGGTTTCGGGAGTTGGGCGACGCGCTGTTGCAGTTCGGCGCGCGTCGTGAGTTTGGTTTCGAAATTGGGCATAGTGGTCCGGAAGCTCAGTATGGGTTCCCGCCTTCGCGGGAACGACGTATTTTAACTGTCGCCCTCTTTCGGTTCTTCTTCCACCATCATCGACAGCTCGGCCGATTTCGCGGCCCCGCTTTCACCCGACGGTGCGCGGCGTTCGCCCGAGAGCTTGATCTGCAGGCGCAGGCCGTTGGCCGAGTCGGCGTTGCGGATCGCTTCGTCGTAGCCGATGTAGCCGGCGTTGTAGAGTTCGTACAGCGCCTGGTCGAAGGTGCACATGCCCAGTTCGCGCGACTTGTGCATGATCTCCTTGATGCCGTGGAAGTTCCCTTTCAGGATCATCTCGCTGATGGTCGGCGTGTTGAGCAGGATCTCGATGGCCGCCTTGCGGCCCTTGCCGTCCTCGGTGCGGATCAGGCGCTGCGAGACGATCGCGCGCAGGTTGGCGGACAAGTCCATCAGCAGCTGCGGCCGCCGCTCTTCCGGGAAGAAGTTGATGATCCGGTCCATGGTCTGGTTGGCGTTGTTCGCGTGCAGCGTGCCCAGGCACAGGTGGCCGGTTTCGGCAAAGGCGATCGCGTGCTCCATCGTCTCGGTGTCGCGGATCTCGCCGATCAGGATCACGTCCGGCGCCTGGCGCAGCGTGTTCTTCAGGGCGTTGTGCCAGGAGTGGGTGTCGACGCCGACTTCGCGGTGCGTCACCAGGCAGTTCTTGTTCTTGTGGACGTATTCGACCGGGTCCTCGACCGTGATGATGTGGCCGGCCGAATTCGCGTTGCGGTAGTCGATCATCGCCGCCAGCGTGGTCGACTTGCCGGAGCCGGTGCCGCCGACGACCAGCACCAGGCCGCGCTTGGTCATCACGACGTCCTTCAGCACCTCCGGCAGGTCGAGCTTCTCGAAGGTCGGGATCTCGGAGGCGATCGTGCGCACCACCATGCCCACGCTCTGCTGCTGCACGAAGACGTTGACGCGGAAGCGGCAGACGTTCGGCAGCGAGATCGCGAAGTTGCACTCCATCTCGGCCTCGAACTCGGCGCGCTGGCGCTCGTTCATCAGCGACAGGGCCAGCGCGCGCGTCACCTCGCCCGTCAGGCGCTGGTTGCTGAGCGGCTTCATGGCGCCCTGGTGCTTCATGCTGGGCGGGAAATCCGCGGAAATGAAGAGATCCGAACCGCCCTGGTGCTGCATGACGGTCAGCAGCTTGTGCATGTAGGCTTGGGCTTCCGCCGGGCCGAAGGAGGAGGACATGGTGGCCTTTTTGTTAATTCTGGGCAACATTGCCCGGGACGGCCCATTATATCGACAGCTTTAACTGTAAAATAGTGCTCATCTGCTCATTTTTGCAGCACTGTTGTATTCCCGAAGCCATGACCCTGACCGAACTGAAATACATCGTTGCCGTCGCCCGTGCCCGCCATTTTGGCCACGCCGCCGAGGCCTGCTTTGTCGCACAGCCGACCCTGTCTGTCGCCATCAAGAAGCTCGAGGACGAGCTGGGCGTGACGCTGTTCGAGCGTGGCGGTTCCGAAGTCTCCGTCACGCCGCTGGGCGCGCAGATCGTGGCCCAGGCCGAGCGCGTGCTGGAACAGACCGCCGCCATCAAGGAACTGGCCAAGCAGAACAAGGATCCGCTGGCGGGTCCGCTGCGTCTGGGCGTGATCTACACGGTCGGCCCCTACCTGCTGCCTCCGCTGGTGAAGAACCTGATCGAGCACGTGCCGCAGATGCCGCTGGTGCTGCAGGAGAATTTCACGGTGAAACTGCTCGACCTGCTGCGCCAGGGCGAGCTGGACGCCGCCATCATGGCCTTGCCGCTGCCGGAACACGGGATGGCGGTGCAGGCGCTGTACGACGAGCCCTTCGTCGTCGCCATGCCGAGGAATCACCCGTGGGCGGACCGTAAGGACATCTCGGCCGAAGACCTGAAGAGCGAAACCATGCTGCTGCTGGGCGCCGGCCACTGCTTCCGCGACCAGGTACTGGAAGTCTGTCCGGAGATGTCGAAGTTTTCCCCGCCGGGCGCCGGCAACGGCATGCAGCGCACCTTCGAAGGTTCGTCGCTGGAAACGATCCGCCACATGGTCGCGAGCGGCATCGGCCTGACCGTGCTACCGCGCGCCTCGGTGCCGGACATGAAGGACCCGAACGGCATGCTGACCTTCGTGCCTTTCCAGGAGCCGGCGCCGTCGCGCCGCGTGGTGATTGTCTGGCGCAAGAGTTTTACCCGCCGCGCCGCCATCGACGCCGTCGTCAATGCGGTGGCCGAGTGCGGTTTGCCGGGCGTCGAAATGGTCACGCTCCAGGCCGCGGCCTGAGCACCAGATAAAACCTGCATGGCGGCGTTGCACCGTCTCGCCGTACTAACGTACTGTCTTCGACCGTGCGCCTTGCCCTGCAGGCTTTCTCAGGCGCTCCTAGAATGAATGCTTCAATTGGGTCAGCCGGTCCGGGCCGGGGCAGATCCAGCCTTCCGCCGGCAAACCCGCGTCGAGCGCAGCCAGCAGCTCCGTCCCGTGGCGCGGACGCTGGCGCAGCCACTCGCAGCGCGTCACTTCCCAGGTATCGCCCACCTGCTGGAATTCCAGTCCCCATATCGAGTAGCTGGTGCCGCCCTGCTCTACCACCACCACGGCCTTGCCATCGCCAAAGGTACCCAAGGCAAAACGACGGCGCGGTACGGCCTTGACGGTCACGTTCACCTCGTTCATATGGAACTCGCGGTCGGCGATGCCGCCGTTGTCGGGATCCAGGCCGACGCCGAGCAGCGCCTGTATGCCGGCCGGCAGTTCGCGCAGCGATTGCGCTTCGATCCAGTTGCTGTTGTCCTGTGCGTGCCCGATGCCCGAGCCGGCGCCGGTCATGCCGCAGCAGGCTATTACTATCCCTGCCGCCACCACGATACTTGCGAACCGCATGCCTCGTCCTCCTATTGCCCCGAAAGCCCGGATCGTAGCCCGGCCGCGTTCGCCTGACTTTGCGTGCGGTCGATCGTGCGCATCCAAACGGCATACCGATCAGCGGAGTCGCTCATGGCGGCACCGACAGGCTAAAATCCTGCTCCTTGCATATCGTTAACCCAAGAGTTCATGAACAAGCTCGCGCTCTACTTCCGCCTGATCCGCGCCGACAAACCGATCGGGATCCTGCTGCTGCTGTGGCCTACCCTGTGGGCCCTGTGGATGGCGTCCGGCGGCGTGCCCGATCCGGCGATCCTCGCCATCTTCGTCGTCGGCACCGCCCTGATGCGCTCGAGCGGCTGCGCCATCAACGATTACGCCGACCGCGACTTCGACCGCCACGTCAAACGCACCGCCGAGCGCCCGCTGACCAGCGGCCGCATCAAGGGCTGGGAAGCGGTGATGGTGGCGGTGGTGCTGGCGCTCATTTCCTTCCTGCTGATCCTGCCGCTGAATGCGCTCACCAAGCAGCTGTCGGTGGTGGCCGTGATCGTGGCCGGCAGCTACCCCTATTTCAAGCGCTTCTTCGCCATCCCCCAGGCCTACCTCGGCATCGCCTTCGGCTTCGGCATCCCGATGGCCTTCGCCGCTGTACAGAATCACGTGCCGGCCGTCGCCTGGTGGCTGCTGGTGGCGAACGTGTTCTGGTCGGTGGCCTACGACACCGCCTATGCGATGGTCGACCGCGACGACGACCTCAAGCTGGGCATGCGCACCTCGGCGATCACCTTCGGCCGCTTCGACGTCGCCGCGATCATGTTCTGCTATGCGATGGCGCTGGGCATCGACCTGGCCTGCGGCTGGATGCTGGGCCTGCGCTGGTGGTTCGTGGCCGGCGTGATCGTTGCCGCGGGGATGGCGCTGTACCACTACACCCTGATCCGCGACCGCGACCGCATGAAGTGCTTTGCTGCTTTCCGTCATAACAATTGGCTGGGGGCCGCACTGTTCGCCGGGGTCGCGCTGGACTATGCTTTAAGTTAATATTGACGGTAATACACAACTCATCTCGACGAGGTTCACCATGATGGAAAAAATCCCGACCCAGACCGGCGCACGCGACCAGCTGCTGTCCGACCTGAAGACCGTGATCCAGGACGCCGAAGCCTGGCTGCGCCACAGCGGCCAGCTGACCGGTGAGGAATTCAAGGCCGCCAAGGCCAAGTTCGAGCGCACCATCGTCAAGGCCAAGGACGACATCATCCGCCTGGAAGAAGCCGTGGTCGAGAAGACCAAGGTTGCCGCCAAGGCCACCGACGAATACGTCAACGAAAATCCGTGGAAGTCGGTCGGTATCGCCGGCGCCGTCGGCGTCGTGATCGGCATGCTGATCGCACGTAAGTAATGGCTATCTTCTCGACGGTTGGCCGTATCGCCTCGACCCTGGTCGCCATGGTCGGCACCCGGCTGGAACTGGCTGCCGTCGAATTCCAGGAAGACGCGCGCCGCCTGCTCGGCTACCTCGCGTGGTCGCTGCTGGCGGTGTTCCTGGCTGCCGGCGCCGTCATGCTGGTGGCGCTGTTCGTGATCCTCCTGTTCTGGGAGTCGTATCGCCTGCAGGCCGTGGCCGGGATGGCCGTGCTGCTCGGCGCAGCTGCCCTGCTGATCGTCTCCAACGTACGCGCCAAACTGAACGCCCAGACGCCGCTGTTCGCGGACACGCTGGCCGAACTGCGCAAGGATGTGGAGTACGTGCGCCATGCGGCCGCGTCGCATGCGGGAGCGATCGATGAATAAGATGTCGCTGTCCGCGCGCCGCGCGGAACTCGTCGAACGCTGCGCCGAACAGCGTACCGGCCTGGCTCACGAGCTGCAGTCGCTGCGGCCTTCCAGCATGCTCGGGCATCCGGTGGCCGGCTATGTCGTCGGTAATAAGAAGCTGGTCATGGGTGCGCTCGGTGCCGTATTGGGCCTGACGCTCCTGCGTCGTAAGCGCATGCTGGCGCTGGCGGGATCGGCGATGTCGGCCTGGCGCATGGCGCAGGGCGGGCTGGCGATGCTGGCGCAGTTCCGGCGTTGAATCGTGGCCGTGCGCCTCCCTGCACGGCGTGAGCTCATCCTCATCGGCTTCGCCGCCGCCGTCGCCGGCGCTTATGCGCTGGATCTGTCTTTTGCCGCGCCCTTCTTCAACTTCCTGATCGTCCTCTTCGCCTTGTGCGCCGGCGGTGCACTGGTGCTGGCCCTGTTCGGCATCGGTCCGCGGTGGGCGGGCGTCACGCTCGGCCTGCTCGGCGTCGGCGGCTGGCTGCTGGCCTGCCTGTGGATCGTGGTCACCGCGTCCTTCGACGGCAACGATGCGATCGACCTGGCGCTTGGGGACGGACTGCTGTGCCGGCGGACCATGTACGGCTTCGTCGCTAGCGACTCGGGACATGAGCTGGCCATTTATCGGCGCACCCTGTTCGTCGACCGGAAGCTGTACTACGACCGCCGTTCGGAGATCTATTCCAACGATCCGCCTCCGGTGCCGGCCGAGCTGCGGCATGCGGTGTCGCGCTGCCGCCGCCAGCCAGCAGTCATGTACTGAGCAAGTCAGCGTGGCGAGCGGTGTCTCACTGTACGGCTTGGCCGTTCAGCGTGTAAGTAATGCGCGCCTCGTCGGACCAGCTCTTGTCGCCCAGCGCCAAGCCATGCTTGTCCTTCGCCGGCTGCACCAGCCGGCGGCTGCCGTCCTCGATCGTCACGGTGTCGTAGGCGCCCTTCGGTGCCTCGACCTTCGCGGCTTCCAGCTTGTCGCACACGTTGAAGCCGAAGAGGCTCACGGCCGCCAGCGCCGCCCGGAACTTCAGGCCTTCCGACTTCGCCATTTCCATTTGCACCGCGCAGGCCAGCCGCAAGTCACCCATGCGCTGCACGCCGTCCGGCAGCCCGGGCGAGCGCACCAGTACCAGCGGATGATTGAATTCGCCGATGGGGAAGTTGCGGCTCACGACCACCATCGCGTCGTCGTCTTCCGCCAGGGTGCCGCGTTTCAGCAAGAACGTGGTGTTGGACGTCATCGGCAGCGGAACGTGGTGGTCCGCGCCGACGATCTCGACCTGGTTGCCGCCCTGCGAGGCATCGACTTTCGGCAGGCGGAAGCTCATCGTGGCGCCCGGCGCCTGTTTGGCCGCGCGCTTGTCGAACACGTCCTGGGCTTTTTCCAGCAGCTGGAAGCGCCAGGCCATCGGCTTCGCTTCGCCGGAATCGGTCTTGTGGCCGACGTTGATGCCATCGCTGGCATAGGCGCTGCCGGCGACGGCCAGCATGATGAGGAAGGAACGGATGCGCATACGGGTACCCTGGCTGAATAGATGCTGAACATTAACATGCATGCATCATGACCAGGGATGGCCATCCGACGAACGGTTGAATTTGCGGGTTAAACGGAATCCTTGCCGAGCTCCTGGCCCAGCTCGCGCCCACGCGCCGCAGCCGCCTTCATCGCCGCGACGATCGCCTCTTTGACGCCGGCCGCTTCCATGCTGGTGATGGCAGCGTAGGTGGTACCGCCCTTCGAGGTCACACGCTGGCGCAGCACCTCGACCGCTTCGTCGGACTGCGCCGCCAGCTGCGCCGCACCGGTGAAGGTGGCGACCGCCAGCTCCCTGCCCTGCTCCGCGCTCAGGCCCATCTCGAGCGCCGCCTGCTGCATCGCTTCGAGGAAGAAGAAGACATAGGCCGGGCCGCTGCCCGACACCGCCGTCACCGGATCGATCAGGTCCTCGCTGTCCAGCCACACGGTCTTGCCGACCGCGCGCAGGATGCTGTCCGCGGCTTCCTTCTGCGCCGCGCTCACGCCGGCCATCGCCACCATCCCGGTGATGCCCTGGCCGATCAAGGCCGGCGTGTTCGGCATGGTGCGCACGATGGCGCCGTAGCCTTTCATCCAGCGCGACAGATCCGTGCCGCGGATGCCGGCAGCGATCGACAGCACCAGCGGCCGCGCATCCAGTTGCGACTGCAGGCGCAAAGCCACGTCGCGCATCTGCTGCGGCTTCACGGCCAGCACGATGACGTCGCTGGCGGCGACTTCCGCGGCGATCTCGGGCGCGGTCGTCACGCCGTATTGCGCGCGCAGCTTGTCAAGTGCCTCCGGATTCGGATCGACCACGTGGATGTCGCTACCCTGCACAAGCTTGCCGGCCAGGCCGGCGATGAGGGCGGTGGCCATGTTGCCGCCGCCGATGAAGCTGATTTTCATGGTGATCTCTTATTCATAGTGACGGGCGCCGAAGATGGCGCTGCCTACTCGCACGATGGTCGCGCCTTCGAGCACCGCCGCGCGCATGTCGCCGGACATGCCCATCGACAGCGTGTCCAGGTGGGTCCCGGACTTGACGATGGCCTGGGCCAGCTCGCGCAGGCGCGCAAACGGGACCCGCTGCAGTTCCGGGTCGTCCTGCGGCTCGGGAATCGCCATCAGGCCACGCAGGCGCAGGTTGGGCAGCGCGGCCACTGCCTGCGCCAGTGCCGGCAGTTCTTCCGGCGGGATACCGCTCTTGCTGGCTTCGCCGCTGATGTTCACCTGCAGGCAGATATTCAGCGGTCCCAGGTCGGGCGGGCGCTGCTCGGACAGGCGCTGGGCGATTTTCAGGCGCTCGACCGTGTGCACCCAGTCGAAGTTGGCCGCGATCGGGCGCGTCTTGTTCGACTGGATCGGACCGATGAAATGCCATTCCAGCCGGGTATCCGGTAGCGCTTTTGCGACAGCGGCGATCTTGTCGACGCCTTCCTGCAGGTAGTTCTCGCCAAAGGCGCGCTGGCCGCAGGCGGCCGCTTCCAGCACCGCCTCAGCAGGGAAAGTCTTCGACACCGCCAGCAGCTGGACTGTCGAACGGGGCCGCGATGCGGCATTGCAGGCGGTCTGGATTGTCGCTTCGACAGCTTGCAAGTTCCCGGCGATTGTGGACATAATGGTTTTCTACAGGAAATATTTTTCGGTTACGCGCGCCTTGCCCCAAGGGCCTTGCCGCACAAGGATTATAGCTAAATGGACATCTCGGAACTCCTCGCCTTCTCGGTCAAGAACAAGGCATCTGACCTGCACCTCTCGGCTGGCCTGCCGCCGATGATCCGCGTGCACGGCGACGTCCGCCGCATCAACCTGCCGGCGATGGAGCACAAGGACGTCCACAGCATGATCTATGACATCATGAACGACGGCCAGCGCAAGCAGTACGAAGAGATGCTGGAGTGCGACTTCTCGTTCGCGATTCCCGGCCTGGCGCGTTTCCGCGTCAACGCCTTCAACCAGGAACGCGGCGCTTCCGCCGTGATGCGGACGATTCCATCCAAGATCCTCAGCCTGGAAGAACTGAACGCACCGAAGATCTTCGCCGAACTGGCCATGAAGCCGCGCGGCCTGGTGCTGGTGACCGGCCCCACCGGTTCCGGTAAATCGACCACCCTGGCGGCGATGATCAACCACCTGAACGAAAACGAATACGGCCACATCCTCACCATCGAGGACCCGATCGAATTCGTCCACGATTCCAAGAAATGCCTGATCAACCAGCGCGAAGTCGGCCCGCACACGCTGTCCTTCAACAACGCGTTGCGCTCGGCGCTGCGTGAAGATCCGGACGCGATCCTGGTCGGCGAGCTGCGCGACCTGGAAACCATCCGCCTGGCGCTGTCGGCGGCCGAGACCGGCCACCTGGTGTTCGGCACCCTGCACACCTCGTCCGCCGCCAAGACCATCGACCGTATCGTCGACGTCTTCCCGGCCGAAGAAAAGGAAATGGTGCGCGCGATGCTGTCGGAATCGCTGCAGGCCGTGATTTCGCAGACCCTGCTGAAGACCAAGGACGGCTCCGGCCGCGTGGCCGCGCACGAGATCATGATCGGCACCCCGGCCATCCGCAACCTGATCCGCGAAGCCAAGATCGCGCAGATGTATTCGGCGATCCAGACCGGTTCCAATGTCGGCATGCAGACCCTGGACCAGAACCTGACCGACCTGGTGCGCCGCAATGTGATCTCCAGCGCCGCCGCCCGCTCGGCCGCCAAGATTCCCGAAAACTTCCCGGGTTAAGAGACGAAAATGGAACGCGACCAGGCCTCAAAATTCATGTTCGACCTGCTGCGCCTGATGGTCAGCAAGGGCGGCTCCGACCTGTTCATCACGGCCGGCTTCCCGCCTGCGATCAAGATCGACGGCAAGATGACGCCGGTCTCGAACCAGGCCCTGCAAGGCGGTCACACGGCCGACCTGGCGCGCGCCATCATGAACGACAAGCAGGCCGCGGGCTTCGAGCTGACCAAGGAAGCGAACTTCGCGATCAGCCCCGGCGACCTGGGCCGCTTCCGCGTTTCCGCCTTCATGCAGATGGGCTGCGTGGGCATGGTGCTGCGCGTGATCACGACCACCATTCCGAAGTTCGAAGACCTCGAACTGCCGGACGTGCTGAAGGACGTGATCATGACCAAGCGCGGCCTGGTGATCATGGTCGGCGCCACCGGCTCCGGTAAATCGACGACGATGGCCGCGATGGTCGGCTACCGCAACGAGAACAGCTACGGCCACATCATCACCATCGAAGACCCGGTCGAGTTCGTCCACCCGCACCGCAACTGCGTGATCACCCAGCGCGAAGTGGGCGTCGACACCGACAGCTTCGAAGCCGCACTGAAGAACTCGCTGCGCCAGGCGCCGGACGTGATCCAGATCGGCGAGATCCGCGACCGCGAGACCATGGAACACGCGATCGCGTTCGCAGAGACCGGCCACCTGTGCCTGGCCACCCTGCACGCCAACAGCGCCAACCAGGCGCTGGACCGCATCATCAACTTCTTCCCGGAAGAGCGCCGGCAGCAGCTGCTGATGGACCTGTCGCTGAACATGAAGGGCCTGATCTCGCAGCGCCTGATTCCGAAGAAGGAAGCCAAGGGCCGCGTGGTCGCCATCGAGATCATGCTGAACTCGCCGCTCATCTCCGACCTGATCTTCAAGGGCGAAGTCCACGAGATCAAGGAGATCATGAAGAAGTCGCGCGAGCTCGGCATGCAGACCTTCGACCAGGCCCTGTTCGACCTCTACGAGGCGGACAAGATCACCTACGAGGACGCGCTGCGCAACGCCGACTCCGTCAACGACCTGCGCCTGAACATCAAGCTGCACAGCAAGCACGCGAAGAACCGCGATCTGTCGGCCGGAACGGAGCACCTCGGCATCGTCTAGGAGCGCTCCGCCTGAAGCGCGTTCAATTGACGAATATATAAAGACCTGCTTGCGCGACATCCTAATGTCGTGCAATCGGATCACATATTCGTCATAGGAGGCTTCGATGTGGAGTCAGGTCTATAACCCACTGGGCAATGTCGTCCTGTCGACATTGGTGGCGGCCATCCCCGTTGCCGTGATGCTGGCAGCGCTCGCTTTCTTCCACATCAAGGCGCACATCGCCGCCCTGCTCGGCCTCGCCGCCGCGCTGCTGGTGGCGATCTTCGCGTACGGCATGCCGGCGCCGGCAGCGGGAGCGGCCGCCCTGTACGGCGCCGCCTATGGCCTGCTGCCGATCGGCTGGATCATCCTGAACGTGATCTTCCTGTACCAGCTCACCGAGCGCAAAGGCTACTTCAAGATCCTGCAGGAATCCATCACCGGCATCACGACCGACCGCCGCCTGCAGCTGTTGCTGGTGGCGTTTTCCTTCGGCGCCTTCTTCGAGGGTGCCGGCGGCTTCGGCACGCCGGTGGCCGTCACCGGCGCCATGCTGATCGGCCTCGGCTTCGCGCCGCTGGCCGCCTCCGGCCTGTCCCTGATCGCCAATACGGCGCCGGTCGCGTTCGGCGCGCTCGGCTCGCCCCTGATCGCGCTGGCCGGCGTCACCGGTCTCGACCTGCTGCAACTGTCTGGCATGGTCGGGCGGCAGCTGCCCTTCTTCTCGGTACTGGTGCCCTTCTGGCTGATCTGGGCCTTCTGCGGCTTTGCCGGCATGGCCGCGATCTGGCCGGCCATCCTCGTCGCCGGCGTCACCTTCGCCGTGCCGCAATTCCTGATCTCGAATTTCCACGGCCCCTGGCTGGTGGACGTCGGCGGCTCGCTGCTGTCGATGCTGTGCCTGACCCTGTTCCTCCGGGTGTGGAAGCCGGCGACGATCTGGACCAATACCGCCGGCAAGCTCCGGGCCGATACGAGTACCGGTGCCGGCGCCTATGCCGGTACGGATGCTGGCGCAGGCGCCGGTACTGGCGCAGGGGCCGGTGCAGGCGTCCTGCCCGGTGGTGGCGCCTATGCTGGCGGCGCCGGTGCCGGTGCCTATGCCAGTGGCGCCGGCGGCACTGGCGCTTATACCGGTGGCGGTGGCCGGGCGCCGGATCCCGAGCCGGTGGTCCACAGCCATCCGCGCGCGGACGTACTGAAAGCCTGGCTGCCGTGGCTCATCCTGTCGGTGCTGGTCTTCCTATGGGGCATCCCGGCATGGAAGAAGATCCTCGACGGCATCTCGGTCGTCAAATTCGACTGGCCGGCGCTGCACAAGGTCGTGCAGAAGATGCCGCCGGTCGCCGCCAAGCCGACGCTTGAACCCGCCGTCTACACGCTCAACTGGCTGTCCGCCACCGGCTCCGGCATCCTGACCGCCGCCGTCATCTCCGGCCTGGTGATGGGCTACCGGGTGAAGGAGTTGTTTGCGGTGTACTGGGCCACGCTCAAGATCATGCGCTTCTCGCTGCTGACCATCGCCGCCATGCTGGCGCTCGGCTATACTACCCGCTATTCCGGCCTCGACACGACCCTCGGCCTGGCCTTCGCGAACACCGGCGTAATGTATCCCTTCTTCGGCACCCTGCTCGGCTGGCTCGGCGTCGCCCTGACCGGCTCGGATACCGCCTCCAATGTGCTGTTCGGCGGCCTGCAGAAGACCTCGGCCACCCAGCTCGGCCTGAGTCCCATCCTGATGGCGGCAGCCAATTCCTCGGGCGGCGTGATGGGCAAGATGATCGATGCCCAGTCCATCGTGGTGGCCTCCACAGCCACCAAATGGTACGGCCACGAAGGCGAGATCCTGCGCTACGTGTTCTTCCATTCGATCGCGCTAGCCTGCCTGGTCGGGGTGCTGGTGACGCTGCAGGCTTATGTTTATCCGTTCACGGCGCTGGTGAGGTGAGCTACAGCGCCGGCCAGCGCTGCACCAGTCCCAGCAGGTGCACCAGGCCATACACGAGGCAGATGAGGGAGCTCCAGACAACGAAGGGCGTGAGCCGGCCGCCCTTCGCCAGCACCAGCGGCGCATAGCCGATGCCACGGACGATGTAGACGGCGGTGATGGCCACCAGCGCCGCCTTCAGCATGGGCAGCGCGCCGATGATGCCTGCCCCGGCCAGGGCATAGGCCGACCACGTGCCCAGCACGGTGGCGATACCCAGCGTGACCAGCGCCGGATACCACCTGCGCTGCGCTGCCGCCCGCGCAAGGCGTTCACCCGCACCGAAGAAGCGGTACCAGGCCGGGCCACCGGCGATGATACCCAGGTGAAGGAGCGCCGCGATGGCGCTGAGCGCGGCCCCGACGGCAAGCGGAACGTTCACGGCTGTTTGCATCGTCTCCCTTTCGATTACACTCTTGCATGTACATTAACGCACCAAGCGGGAGACTGTCATGAACGTATACGACTTCCAGGCCACTTCCCTGGACGGCAAACCGGTCGACCTTGCCCAGTACCGCGGCAAGGTCCTCCTCATCGTCAACACCGCCAGCAAATGCGGCTTCACCCCGCAGTACCAGGGCCTGGAGACCGTCTACCGGGAGCTGCACGGGCGCGGCCTGGAAGTGCTGGGCTTCCCCTGCAACCAGTTCGGTTCGCAGGAGCCGGGCAGCGAGGAAGAGATCGGCGCCTTCTGCGAAAAGAACTATGGCGTGAGCTTCCCGATGTTCGCCAAGGTCGACGTCAACGGCGATAGCGCGCATCCGCTGTGGAAGCACCTGAAGGGCGAGGCGCCGGGCGTGCTGGGCACTGAAGGCATCAAATGGAACTTCACCAAGTTCCTGATCGGGCGTGACGGCAAGGTGGCCAAGCGCTATGCGCCGACCACCAAGCCGGAGGAGATTGCCGGGGACATCGAGAAGCTGCTGGGCTAGTCGGCAGCGGCTTCCTCACTCTCCGCGCCGCTTCGACAGGGCGGCGTGGGGCGCCAGCACGAAGGTGCAGCTGATCAATTGGTCGCGTTCGGGCGTACGGGGCTGGCTCATCAGCTCGCACAAGCGCTCCAGCAGGCCGTTGACTTCGGCCAGCTCGCCGCTGCTCAGCCAGGCCTTGTTCCGCGCCGCCCATAACTGCCGCGACGCGCCTTCGGTAAGGACATCCGGCATTTCCAGCGCATCGCCGAAATCCTTTTCCGCCACCTGCAGCAGGCCATGCGCGAACTTGCGCAGCGCCGCAGCATGCGGCTCGCTGCCGGTGCGATACGCCAGGCGCAACGGCACCGCCGCATCGCCGGCAAGGCGGTAACGGCGCTCCTCCTCTACACCCTTTCCGCCCGCCTCCAGCACCAGCCCAGCCTTGAACAGCACCTTGAGGTGGTAGTACAAGCCATCGGCATGCCGTCCCAGCTGCAAAGCCAGCTCCGCCGCACTCGCCTCGCCGCCAAGCGCTGCCAGCGTGTCGACGATCTCCTGACGAACAGGCGACGCCAGTACTGTAATCAGTTCGGGGTCGTCGATGGCCCGGAAGTCCAAGGTCGATTTACTCATGGCTAGCTCTTTTGTTGAAAAACACATATATTATTTCAACGAAGAACTTTCCACAATCATGTGCCATGAAAAACAGACTTCTCGCAACCACCTGGCTGGTACTCGCCATTTGCGTCCCGCTTCCGCCCGCAAGGGCCCAGCCTTCGATCAGCGCATCGCAGCTGAAAGAGGACATCGCCTTCATCCGGCAAACCATCGCGCGCACGCATCCGGACCTTGGCTTCTCTGCCGATCCGGGCGCCATCGAAGCCACTCTGGACGCCATCGGCCAGGCCGCACCAGCGTCGATGACCCGTGACGAAGCCTGGCAGCGGTTGGCAAGGCTCAATCCCGTGTTCGCGGACGCCCACCTGTTCGTTGGCTACGCCGACTGGCGCGCCGACAGCAAGGCCCATCTGGCCTCCGGCGGCACGCTGTTTCCCTACGAAGTCGACCTCGCCCAGGACGGCCGGCTATTCGTTCGCGCCCAGTTGGGCGGCGATGCGACGCCGCTGGGAGGCGCGCACATCCTGGCCATCGACGGCATCCCCGCCGGTACGGTGGTGGCGGCGCTGTCTGCGAAGGTACATGGCGATACACCGCTGTTCCGCGCCAGGCTGCTTGCGCAGCGCTGGTGGCTGTATCACTGGAAGGTGTATGGCGCCGGCGCGCACTACCGGATGACGCTGAAGCGGGGACAGGAGCAATGGACGCAGGACGTTCCGGCCAGCGCCCGCGTACCGGCCATCCTGCGCGAGGACGGCGCATTCGAGCGCCAGTTCGGCTTCGTGAGCGAACCCGCTTGCGCGGCGGTGCTGACGGTGGGCTCCTTCGATGACGCGTTCAAGGAGCGCTTCCTGGCCCTGACGAAAACGGCGTTTGCGCGGATGCGCGAGGAAGGCACGTCAACACTCCTCATCGACATCAGCGCCAATGGCGGCGGCGACGACGCGCTTTGGCTGGACGGTTTGATGCCCTATCTGGCGACGCGGCCCTACCGCACCGGCTCCGCCTACGTGAAAAAAACGGCCGACGGCCAGGTGGTCGAAGGCGAGATCGAAACCTGGCGCCAGCCGCAGCCGGACAATCCCTTGCGCTTTACGGGCAAAGTGGTGTTGATGCTGGGCCCGTCGACCTATTCGTCGGCGGTGCTGTTCGCGAACGTCATGCACGACTTCGGGTTTGCCACCCTGAGCGGCAGCGGCAATGCCGCCCGGCGCACGCAATCCGGCGGCATCCGCCGATTCATCCTGCCGCACAGCGGCCTTGCACTATGGGTGCCGCGCTTCGTGCTGGCGCCGCCGGCGGGAAGCCCGCGTGATGCGCTGCTTGCGCCGGACGTGCCGGTCGATCAGTTGCAGTTGCCGGCTTGCGCCAGGCAGCTCATCTCCCAAGACCAGCTGCAATGAGCGCGAACGCGTTTACCTGAGAAACGGCCCTGCTTTGGACTCCAGCAAGCTGACCAGCTCCGGCTGCATGTAGTCGTAGTCGTCCGGGATATCCAGGCAGATCACCCGCTTGCCGTTGAGGTGGCGCTTGAACCTGGCTGCCAGCCAGCGCCGGTGCCGCTTCTCCATGACGAAGATGATGGTTGCCCACTCGATCTGCTCGGGCGACAGCGGGACGTCGGCATCGTTGCCCAGGCCGGCGGAATCCGTCTCGACATCCGCCCACGTGGAGAACACGTGCTCCGCGGTCGGGCTGCGGAGACGGTTCTGGGTGCAGATGAAGAGTGCGCGTTTCACTTCAGCGTGAACCTGATCGCCTGCCCGCCGCCCGGCGCCAGCTTCAACTTCAGCACGTCCTGCGCCGTAACGGTGCGCGTCTCGGTCACCAGATCGAAGCGATGCTCGCTGCGGTAATCCGCTGCATCGCCATCGCGGTAGATCTCGGCCACATACTGCTTGCCGGCGTCGAGGAAGGAAAGAGGCAGCGACAAGCTACGCGCCTCGCCATCGGTGACGGCGCCGACATACCAGTCGTCGGACTTGCGGTCCTTGCGCGCGATGCTGACGTACTCGCCCACCGCGCCGTTGACCACACGGGTTTCGGCCCAATCGGTCGGCACGTCGCGGATGAATTTAAAAGCCGCCGGATACTTCGCGTAGTTCTCGGGCAGGTCGGCCGCCATCACGATAGGCGAGTAGATGACGACGAAGTTGGCCAGCTGCTTGGCCTGGGTCGAGTTGAACACCTTGCCGTCCGCGCCCACCAGGCTGAGGATGCCGGGCGTGTAGTCCATCGGGCCGCTCAGCATGCGCGTGAAGACCAGCTTGGCTTCGTGGTCGACGCTGTTCGGCGGCGTGCCCCAGGCGTTGTACTCGACACCGCGCGCACCTTCGCGCGAAAGCCAGTTCGGGTAGGTGCGGCGCAGGCCGGTGTCCTTGACCGGCTCGTGGGTGTCGACGGCGATCTTGTAGCGGGCCGCTTCCGTCACGGCCTTCACGAAGTGGCGCACGCCTTCCTGCGAATCGTAGTGGCCGAAGTGGACCGTGCCGTCCGCGCCCTTGAACTGCATGCTGCCCGCTTCGTGCACGTAGCCGGACTTGACGCTGTCCACGCCCAGCTTCGCGTACAGCTTGTAGGCCGCATCCATCTGCTTTTCGTAGGCCGGCAGGTTGCCGCCGGTCTCGTGGTGGCCGATCAGGCGCACGCCCTTCTCTTTCGCGTAGGCTGCCAGCGCGGGCAAGTCGAAGTCCGGATACGGCTTCGTAAAACTGAAGTCGGCGCCGCCGTGGCCCCAGTCGCTTTCCCAGCCCTGGTTCCAGCCTTCGACCAGCACGCCGCGGAAGCCGTTTCTAGCAGCGTAGTCGATGTACTTCTTGACGTTGGCCGTGTTGGCCCCATGCTTCGGCCCTGCGTTCCAGGTGGTGTGCTGCAGGTGCATGCTCCACCAGACGCCGACGAACTTCGAAGGATGGACCCAGGACACGTCGCCCAGTTTATTCGGCTCGTTCAGGTTCAGCTCGAGGTCGGACATATACAGGCCGGCCGCATCGTCGGCGATGCGCAGCGTGCGCCACGGCGTCGTGAAGGCGCCGTGCTTGACCACGGCCGGGCCGATGCTCGACGGCGCCAGCTGCGCGCGCAGTTTCTGGCCTTCGACCTTGCGCACCCACATCGACGCGTAATCGACCAGCGCCGCCTCGTGCAGGGCGACGTGGGTGCCATCCTCCAGGCGGAGGGTCAGCGGCGTATTCGCAGTACCGATTTCCTTCAGCGGCGCCTTCTGGATCTGCTCTTCGAGGCCGGGCAGCTCGCCGGCCGGGATCCACCAGGCGGTGGCCGGCTGGGCGACCGCAAATTCGGTCAGCTCGTCGATGATGGCAGTGTCGCGCAGCTGCGGTTGCGCCGGGAACTCGTAGCGGAAGCCGACGCCGTCGTCGTAGATGCGGAAGACGATGGTCATGGCGCGGCCGGCGCGGCGTGTCTGCTCGACGTCCACACGCAGCTCGCGGTAGTGGTTGCGCACGTAGCGGCGCTCGCCCCAGGGCTGCTCCCAGGTATCGTCATGCTCGCTGATCTTTTGCGCTTTCAGGCTGAAACCGCCGTCCAGCTTCTGCGCATTGGCGAGATTGAAGCCCAGGCGCGACAGGCCGATGATCTCCTTGCCGCGGCGCTTGATGTCGTAGCCCAGCTTGCCCATGCCGTCGATCTGTACCTCGACGCTCAACACGTCGCCGGGCGAGGTCGCGCTGGCCACCACGGCTTGCGCCCATGCGGCCTGGCCGGCCAGGCTGCCCGCAATCAGGATGGACGCGGCAAACAAACGGAAAGGGGATGGGAAACTGGAACTCACACGCATTACTGGCACCTCGGGATAAGAGATGCGATCTTACACCAGCGGATGAGTTCGAAACTTCAGGCTACGTTCAGGCCGAGCGCCCTGACCAGCTCGGCGGCCTGGCGCGGTGAAATCGTGGCCCCGGCGAACTGCTTGGCGTTCAATAATTTGAGTCCGCCTACATCGGCCTCGCGCAAGTCGGCCTGCTCGAAGCGAGTATCCTTGATGTGGGCATCGCGCAGGCTACCGCCTTCGAAGATGGCTTCGCGGAAGTCGCAGCCCGACAGGTCCGCATCCGAAAAATCCAGGCCGACGAGTTTCGCTTTCCTGAACGACATGCGGCGCAGGTCGGCGCCGACCAGCAGGCAATCCTCGAAGCTCAGGCCAAGGTGGCCCACTTCCTCGAAATTCGCACCGGTCAGCTTGCAGCCGCGATAGCTGGCGGACGCCAGTTTGGCGCGCCGCCAGCTGGCGTTGTTCAAGTCGCAGGATGCGAAGCGGGCGTCGACCAGGTCGGCGGATTCGAAATCGGCATGGCCGCCGCGGCAGCGCTGCCAGCGCGTGCGCGCCAGGTTCGCTGCGTAGAAGGACGCTTCGGCCATGGCGCAATGGGAAAAGCTGCAGTCCTGCAGATTCAGGCGCGACAGGTCGGCTTTCTGGAAATCGCATTCCTCGAAGGCCAGCAGGCTTTGTTGCGCCAGCAGCTCTTCGATGCGCTCGCGGGTGATGGCCTCGCCGGTGGTGGTGATAGTTTGCCGCATTCTCTAACGCGTCTCGACCCGCGCCGAGGAATGGATGGTGCAGCCGCGGTGCACGTTCTCCAGGAAGCGGATCGCCTCGGAAAGGCGTGCGGTGGCCGGCAGCATGCGTCCCAGCGATTCGTCATCGTTCAGCTGGTCGATGCCATAGGCGATGGCGCGCGACACATCACGGGCCTCGCGTCCGTCGCTGTTGTAGAGCGCATCATAGACACCGACTTCTTCCCACAGCGAGACGTAACCGGGACCGATCGAGTCCTGGAAGGCCACCGACGGCGCCGCATCCTCGTCTTGTGAAATCAGGCGAAATACGAAACTCACGGGCACCTCCGTCCTTGGTTCTTTGGGGCGCCGATGTTAACACGACAGACGCATTCGCGTCGGGCGTCGCTACGCCGGGCGCCGCTGCCGGGGCGCCGGACCGTTTCAGTACGCAGCTGCCAATTGACAAAAATTTTCCCGAAAGCCGGCGATTCGGCGTGGATGAGTTGCATTACCATCGGCAAGATTTCCTTGCGTCATACTCCTACCGATGTCCACACGTATTACCAGCGCAGCTGCGATGCTCGCGCTTCTTGGCGCTTGCGGCGGCGGCGCAGAACAGCCAGCCGCTACCACCACACAAGCCGCCGCGCGCCTGCAGGCCGCCATCGTCATCGATGCCGAAGGCGACTCCACCATGTTCGGCCTCGAGACCGTCAACGGCCAGTTCGTCCAGGCGGCCTCGCCGCCGCCGGTGCTGGTGCAGGCCAGGCTGCGCGAACTGTTCGGGCCAGCCATAACGGTCAATGGCTACGGCTCGCCGGGCGCCAATCTGCGCTTCGAGTTGAAAGGGACGGACAACTACACGACGCCGCTGCGCGAGCGCCTCGCGCTCAGCCGTGCGCAGATCGTGATCGAGAACTTCGGCATCAACGACGCCTACCTGCCCGTCGAGGAATACCGCAGCAACCTGCGGGAATTCGTCGATACGGTGCGCGCCAGCGGCAAGCTGCCGGTGCTCGAGGAGCCGAACCCGGTCTGCACCGGCCACGAAAACCTCGACCAGCTGGTCGGCATCCTGAACGAGGTCGGGCGCGAGAAGGCGGTGCCGCTGGTGAAGCAGTACGACGCCATCAAGGCGCTGCCGGGCTGGCAGGCCATGGTGCCGGACTGCGTGCACCCAGGCGACGCGCTGTATGCCTTCAAGGCTTCGCGCGAGGCCGAGGTGTTGGCGCAGGTGATTCGGACTCTGAATTGATGATCGCCACCGAGCCCAGGGCCTGCAGCTGGGCCTTGGGCGATGCGCTGGTCGTCAGCATGAATTCCATCTTGCGGCGCGCGCCTGGCGGCGCCCAGATGGACGACACGGTGCGCATCTTGATCTTGTCCACGCTCAGCTCGTCGCGCGTTGGGCCGCGCTTCGCCACCATCGGCTTGGGCGCATCGGCGGTGATGTCGAGGAAGCCCTTCTCGACCGCGGCGGCGTTCACGCGGTGTGCGTGCAGCAGGCACAGGTTCTTCCCGGCCGGCAGGGCCAGCACGTAGTTCCCCATCTTGCCCTTGTACGGCACCGGCCAGGCATCGCCCGTCATCCCGGACAGGAACAGCTTCGCGTGTTCGGGCGGCAGTTTCGGCAGCTTCTCGCGCAGCAGGCGCGTACGGAACTCTTCGAGCTCACCAAAGTGGCGCACGCACAGCTCGACGTAGAGATTCAGGAAGCCCTCCGTACTGTTGTCCGCGCCTGCGGGCCGCTTCTGCTCCTCCTTTTGTGCTTGCTTCTGTTCCGGCTTGTGCGGGTGCTTGTCCGCTGCGGCGGCCAGGCTGCACACGCCGGCCAGCAATATGGCGACGACCCCCCGAATCACGCCGCCGCCCCAGCCAGGGCGCGGTCGACCAGTTCGATCCAGTGCGTGACAGGTGTCTGCGTTCCCGACTGCAGGTGGCTGATGCAGCCGATATTCGCGGACACGATCTCCTTCGCGCCGGTTGCTTCCAGGTTGGTCAGCTTGCGGTCGCGCAGTTCGTGTGCGATCTCCGGATGCAGTACCGAATAGGTGCCGGCCGAACCGCAGCACAGGTGGCTGTCCGCGCACAGCACCACGTCGACGCCGGCGGCGCGCAACACGCCTTCGACCTTGCCGCGGATCTGCTGGCCGTGCTGCAGCGTGCAGGGTGGATGGAAGGCGATGCGTTCCTTCACTCTTCCCGCCATGCGCGCGCCGATCTCGCCCTCGAAGTCCTGCATGATCTCGGACAGGTCCTTCGTCATTTCCGAGATGCGCTGCGCCCTGGCCGCATACTGCGAATCGTGCGCCAGCAGGTGGCCGTACTCCTTGACGGTGACGCCACAGCCGGAGGCGGTCATCACGATCGCTTCGACCTGGCCGCTCTCCACGTAGGGCCACCAGGCGTCGATATTCCGGCGCATGTCGTCGAGGCCGGCCTCCTGGTCGTTCATGTGGAAGCGCACGGCGCCGCAGCAGCCGGCCTTGGGCGCCTCGAGCAGCTGCACGCCCAACATGTCGAGCACGCGCGCGGTGGCGGCATTGATGTCGGGTGCCATCGCCGGCTGCACGCAGCCGGCCAGCGCCAGCATCTTGCGAGCATGTTTGCGCCGCGGCCACGGGCCGGCGGGACGCGCCGGCTGCAGCTTGTCGCGCAAGTTGTAGGGCAGCAGGGGCCGCGCCGCCTGCCCCAGCTTGAAGGCCGGCTTGAACAGCCCGCCGCGCGGCAGGAATTCCTTCAGCGTGGTGCGCTTGACGCGGTCCTTGAAGGGACGCGGCACGCGCGCCTCGACCACCTTGCGGCCGATGTCGACCAGGCGTCCGTACTTCACGCCGGACGGACAGGTGGTCTCGCAGTTGCGGCAGGTGAGGCAGCGGTCCAGGTGCAGCTGGGTCTTGCGGGTCGGCTCGACGCCTTCGAGCACCTGCTTGATCAGGTAGATGCGGCCGCGCGGACCATCGAGTTCGTCGCCCAGCAGCTGGTAGGTCGGACAGGTGGCGGTGCAGAAGCCGCAGTGCACGCAGGCGCGCAGGATGGCATCGGCCTCTTCCCCTTCGCGCGTGCCCTTGATGAAATCGGCGAGGTTGGTTTGCATCTCAGTTCACTTTGCTCAATACATCCGGCCGGGGTTGAAAATGTTCGACGGATCGAATCCGGCTTTCAAACGTTCATGGATCTTCGCGATGGCGGGCGCCAGCGGCTGGAACACGCCGGCGCTTTTATCGCCGCCGCGGAACAGGGTCGCGTGGCCGCCACAGGCCGCCACCGTGGCGCGGATGCGCTGGGCGGTGGCGGCATCGCCGTCGGCACGCAGCCAGCGCTGCGCGCCGCCCCACTCGATCAGCTGCGGGCCGAGATCGATGGCGCCGAAGGTCGAGGGCACCGACAGCCGCCACACAGGCGCCTCACCGTCGAAGAAGGCGTGACGCTGCTCGCGCAGCGAGGCCCAGAACCGGTCGCAGTCCGGCATCAGCTCGCCGCCATGCGCGCCGCCCAGCGAGCGGAGCGCGGCATCGACGGCAGCCTGCGCGCCCGACAGGCGCAGCGCCAGTACGCCCTCATGCCAGCAGCTGCCCGAGATCGGCAGCGGCTGGCCGGCCCATTCGTTCAGCTTGCGGATGGCGTCGGTTTCGTTCATGGAAAAGCGAAGCGTGGCTTCGCGGTAGGCCACCGGCAGCACCTTCACCGACACTTCCAGCAGCAGGCCGAGGGTGCCCATCGAGCCCGCCAGCAGGCGCGAGACGTCGTAGCCGGCCACGTTCTTCATGACCTTGCCGCCGAAGCTCAGGACCTCGCCCTTCCCGTCCAGCAGCTTCGCGCCCAGCACGAAGTCGCGCAGCGCGCCGCTGCTGGCGCGGCGCGGGCCGGACAAGCCTGCCGAGATCATGCCGCCCAGCGTGGCGCCCTCGCCGAAATGCGGCGGCTCGAAGGCCAGCATCTGCTTGCGCTCGGCCAGCGCCGCTTCGATGTCGCGCAGGGGCGTGCCGCAGCGCGCCGTGATCACCAGCTCGGTCGGCTCGTAGTCGACGATGCCGCTGTACGCGCGCGTGTCGAGGATCTCGCCTTCGATGCGCTGGCCGTACCAGTCCTTGGTGCCGCCACCGCGAATGCGCAGGGCACGTTTGCCGGCGGCCGCGGCCCGTACCTGCGACTGGAATTGTTCAAGAATCTGCTGCATGTCTCGTCGTTCGTTCTTTTAAAAGCGCGGCAGGTCCGCGAAGGGCAGCACGCCGCCGCTCACCCGCATCCTGCCCATCTCGGCGCAGCGCTGGAGTGCCGGCACCGCCTTGTTTGGATTCAGCAGCATGCCCGGGTCGAAGGCGCGCTTGACCGTGAAGAAGGCTTCCAGCTCCTTACTGCTGAACTGCACGCACATCGAATCGATCTTCTCGACACCGACGCCGTGCTCGCCGGTGATGGTGCCGCCCACTTCCACGCACAGGGCCAGGATGGCGGCGCCGAAGTCCTCGGCGCGCTGCAGTTCGCCCGGCTGGTTGGCATCGAACAGGATCAGCGGGTGCATGTTGCCGTCGCCGGCGTGGAACACGTTCGCGCAGCGCAGGCCGTAGGTGCGTTCCATTTCCTCGATGCGGGACAGCACGAGCGCCAGGTGCTTGCGCGGGATGGTGCCGTCCATGCAGTAATAGTCGGGCGAGATGCGGCCCGCGGCCGGGAAGGCGTTCTTGCGGCCGGACCAGAAGCGCAGGCGCTCGGCCTCGTTCTGCGACACCGCGATGGCGCTGGCGCCAGCTTCCTGCAGCACCGCCGTCATGCGTTCGATTTCCTCGGCCACCTCGAGCGCGGTACCGTCCGCCTCGCACAGCAGGATCGCGGCGGCGTCGAGGTCGTAGCCGGCTTTCACGAAAGGCTCGACCATGCGCGAGGAGGTCCGGTCCATCATCTCCAGGCCGGCCGGGATAATGCCGGCCGCGATCACGCTGGCCACCGCGTCGCCGCCCGTGACCACGTCGTCGAACGATGCCATGATGACCTGCGCCATGGCGGGCTTGGGCACCAGCTTGACGGTGACTTCGGTGACGATGCCGAGCATGCCTTCCGAGCCGATGAAGACCGCCAGCAGGTCCAGGCCCGGCGCGTCGAGCGCTTCGCCGCCCAGTTCGATGACATCGCCTTCGATGGTGCAGACACGCGCACGCAGCACGTTGTGCACCGTGAGGCCGTACTTCAGGCAGTGCACGCCGCCGGAGTTCTCGGCGACGTTGCCGCCGATGGTGCAGGCGATCTGCGAGGACGGGTCCGGCGCGTAATACAGGCCGAAGGGCGCGGCCGCTTCCGAGATCGCCAGGTTGCGCACGCCGGGCTGGACCACGGCCGTGCGCGCATACGGCTCGACGCGCAGGATGCGGTTCAGGCGGGCAGTCGAAATGACGACCCCGTCCGCCATCGGCTGGGCGCCGCCGGAGAGGCCGGTACCGGCGCCGCGCGGCACGATCGGCACCTTCAAATCGCGGCAGACCTTCAGGATGGCCAGCACCTGCTCCTCGTTGTCGGGGAGCGTGACGATCATCGGCAGCTGGCGGTAGGCAGCCAGGCCGTCGCACTCGTAGGGGCGGGTATCTTCGGGATCGTGCAGGACGCAGCGCGCGGGGAGCACGGCGCGCAGGGCTGAGGCCACCTGCTGGCGGCGCTCGGGGTCGACGGGGATCGCAGGAATCATAAGCTGATTGTAAGCACAATTGCATTATTTTGGCGTATGCTCCGGCTATCTTTTTTTATAGGCAGGGCATAAGCATGGGCAATCGGCTTTCGAAAATTGCGACCCGCACCGGCGACGACGGCAGCACCGGGCTCGGCGACGGCAGCCGCACCGGCAAGGACAGCGCACGCATTGCGGCACTCGGCGACGTCGACGAGCTCAACTCCTTTGTCGGCCTGCTGCTGTGCGAAGACATGCCGCCTGAGCTGCGCGAAGAGCTGGTCTCGATCCAGCACGACCTGTTCGACCTCGGTGGCGAGCTGTGCATCCCGGGCTACCAGATGATCAAGGACGAGCACGTGGCCCGCCTGGACGGCCTGCTCGAGAAATACAATGCCGATCTGCCGGTCCTGAAGGAATTCATCCTGCCGGCCGGCTCGCGCGCAGCTTCCTTGTCCCATGTCTGCCGCACCGTGTGCCGGCGTGCCGAACGCAGCATCGTCGCGCTGTCGAAAACGGACACCATCAACGCCCAGCCGCGTCAATACGTGAACCGCCTGTCCGACCTGATGTTCGTGCTGGCACGCGTGCTGAACCGCCACGCCGGCGGCAGCGACGTGCTGTGGCAGCACGAGCGCAAGCGCGGCTGACGGGGGCCGGATGACGGGGCTTGACGTCTTCGAAGTCCGCTTCCACGCAGGCGGCGCCAACTGGCCGGCCAATCCCTTCCGCTTCCGCGGCAAGGGGCAACTGCTGGTCGAGCCCGATTTCGTGCTGGTGCGCGGCAGCAGCCACCGTTCCTTCCGCTTCCCGAAGCGGGAGGAGCACCGGCTGCGCAAGGTCGACATCGTCAACGTGCGGCTGGACGGCCGCGACCTGCGCTTCGACGTGCTCGGCGTGAAGGAGAGCATCACGGTCGGCTTCAGCACCGCGGATGCGCAGGCCGCCAAAAGCATCGCCGCCTTGCTGCCGCAACGCCAGACCGAGGAGTTTGCCGTCGCCCACGCCGAGCGCGAGGAATTCCACGACCGCATCGACTACTGGAGCCCGTCCACGCCCGTCACCTGGACGCTGCTGGCGCTGAACGTCGCGATCTTCCTGCTGATGTGGTGGCAGCGCCGGGGCATCGCCGACCCGGCCGGCGTGTTCGAATCGCTGCAGCTGGTGCAATGGGGATCGAACGTCGGCCGCCTGACCGTCGGTGGCGAGTGGTGGCGCCTGTTCACCTCGATGTTCCTGCACGGGAGCCTGCTGCACCTGGGCTTCAACATGCTGGTGCTGTACCAGGCCGGCCAGCTGGCCGAACGCATCTTCGGCAGCCTGCGCTTCACGGGCCTGTATGTGATCGCCGGCCTGTGCGGCAGCCTTGCCAGCGTGCTGTGGAATCCCTTCGTGAACAGCGTGGGCGCGTCCGGCGCGCTGTTCGGCCTGGTCGGCGGCCTGCTGGCCTTCATCCGCCGCGAGCACAGCGGCGTGCCGCCCACCGTCGTCAAGGATTTGCAGGGCTCTTTACTCCCCTTCCTGCTGTTTAACCTGTGGGCCGGCTTCATCTATCCGCACACCGACAACGCGGCCCACATCGGCGGTTTGATCGGCGGCTGGCTGGGTGGCCATTTGCTGGCGCGCTCCCTGCACGTGCCGAGCCAGCGCGCGGCCTGATCAGCTATTTCCGCAGCAGTCCATGTCGACCTACGCCAGGTTGCCGGACTTTCAGGACACCAGGCGCTGGCGGCGGCCCTTGGCTTCGTACATGTTCTGGTCGGCCAGGTGGATCAGCTCCTCGGCGCTGCCGCTGCCGCGCGGGCACAGGGCCGTACCGATGCTGGCCGAGACGCACAGGCGCTGCCCGTTGAAATCCACCGGCTCGGCGATCGCGGCATGCAGCGCGGCCGTCATGCGGCGCAGGACCAGCTCGCCGTCACCATCTGCCAGCGGCACCGCCACCACGAATTCGTCGCCGCCCAGGCGCGCCGCCAGGTCGGTACCGCGCACCGTGCCGCGGATGCGGTCGGCGATGATGGCCAGCACCTGGTCGCCGGCGGCGTGGCCATACCGGTCGTTGACCGGCTTGAAGCCGTCCAGGTCGAGGAACAGCACCGCCACCGTCGACGCGCCGCGGCGATCGTCCAGAAGCTGTCCCAGCTGGCGCAGGAAGCGCACCCGGTTCGGCAGGCCGGTCAGGGCATCGTGTTCGGCCCGGTGCTGGCTCTGGCGCTTGGCTT
>Ga0065165_1001410_pt1 | contig 26165 bp, 8 predicted proteins | sample AraplaMF_Cvi_mMF_FD_63813 | JGI IMG/M metagenome (GOLD analysis project Ga0065165, IMG submission 63813) | Arabidopsis root microbial communities from the University of North Carolina, USA - plate scrape MF_Cvi_mMF (version 2) (version 3) | ecosystem: Host-associated > Plants > Roots > Endosphere... | reverse complement strand
GATCTTCGCCGGCATGATGCCCTACATGCTGATCGTGATCCTGTGCATGGTCTTCATGTACATCTGGCCGGGCATGACGCTCTGGCTGCCCAAGTTCCTGTACGGCGGCGGCTGACCGGCTGGCCTCCGGCCCCGGGGGCGCCCCAATCCCTGCCCGGGGGTGGGCGCTTGAACAGCCCCCGCTTACGGGGTAAGATTGACGTTTACGTAAACGTCAACTACAGTGGGCGGGGCAACGATCCGCCACCGCCCGGAGACAACCATGACCGACATGTCCGCTGAATACAAAGCGCTCGCCAGCTACCGCCCCACGCACAAGGTGCGCTTCATCACGGCGGCCAGCCTGTTCGATGGGCACGACGCGGCCATCAACATCATGCGGCGCATCCTGCAAAGCATGGGCGCCGAGGTCATCCACCTGGGCCACAACCGCAGCGTCGACGAGGTCGTGACGGCCGCCCTGCAGGAAGACGCCCAGGGCATCGCCATCAGCTCCTACCAGGGCGGGCATGTCGAGTACTTCAAGTACATGGTCGATTTGCTCAAAAGCCGCGGCGGCGAGCACATCCAGGTTTTCGGCGGCGGCGGCGGCGTGATCGTGCCGCCCGAGATCCGCGAGCTGCATGCCTACGGCGTCACTCGCATCTACAGCCCCGAAGACGGCCAGAAAATGGGCCTGGCCGGCATGATCGGCGAGATGGTCATGCGCTGCGACAAGGACCTGACCGGCTTCGCGCCCAAAAACGTCAAGGCCATTGAAGGCCATGGCGAGATGAACTGGCGGGCCCTGGCCCAGCTGATCACTGCGCTTGAGAACGGAAAAGCCGATGCGGCGCTGGTCGATGCGGTCCGCACCCAGGCCGCTGGCCGCAAGATTCCCGTGCTGGGCATTACCGGCACGGGCGGCGCCGGCAAGTCCTCGCTGACCGACGAACTCATCCGCCGCCTGCGCCTGGACCAGAACGACAAGCTGCGTGTTGCCGTGATCAGCATTGATCCCTCGCGCCGCAAGAGCGGCGGCGCCCTGCTCGGCGACCGCATCCGCATGAACGCCATCAACCCCTGGACAGTTCCCGCGGCAGGCCAGAAGAACGCCGACAGCGGCCAGCGCGTGTTCATGCGCTCCCTGGCCACGCGCGACTTCGGCTCCGAAATCAGCCAGGCCTTGCCCGATGTGATTGCCGCCTGCAAATGCGCGGGCTTTGACCTCATCGTCGTCGAGACTTCGGGCATAGGCCAGGGCGACGCCGCCATCGTGCCGCATGTGGACGTGCCCATGTATGTGATGACGCCCGAGTTCGGCGCGGCCAGCCAGCTTGAAAAAATCGACATGCTGGACTTCGCCGAATTCATCGCCATCAACAAGTTCGACCGCAAGGGGTCGCTCGACGCCTTGCGCGACGTTTCCAAGCAGGTGCAGCGCAACAAGGAAGCCTGGGGCACGCCGGCCGACAAGATGCCGGTCTTCGGCACCATGGCCGCGCGCTTCAACGACGACGGCGTGACCGCGCTCTACCAGGCCCTCAAACCGCGCCTGGCCGCGCTGGGCCTGGCGCTCGAAGGCGGTGTGCTGCCCGCGGCCGAGGTGCGCCACAGCACCAACCAGACCCCCGTGGTGCCGGCCGCGCGCACGCGCTACCTGGCCGAGATCAGCGACACGGTGCGCGGCTACAAAAAGCGCGCCCGCGCCCAGGCCCAGCTGGCGCGCGAGGTGCAGCAGCTCAAGGCGGCCGCCACCATGCTGAAAATCGACAAGCCCGACCGCGCACCGGCCGCCGAAGCCGCGCTGGACCTGGCCGGCCACCGCAAGGCGCGCATGGACGCCGACGCTCGCGCCCTGCTGGCCCAGTGGCCCGACATGCAGGCGGCCTATGCCGGCGACGAATACGTGGTGAAAATCCGCGACAAGGAAATCCGCACCGCGCTGACCACCAAGTCGCTCTCGGGCACCACCATTCGCAAGGTGGCCCTGCCGCAGTACGAAGACCACGGCGAAATCCTCAAGTGGCTGATGCTGGACAACGTCCCCGGCAGCTACCCTTACACCGCCGGCACCTTTGCCTTCAAGCGCGAGGGCGAAGACCCGACCCGCATGTTCGCCGGCGAGGGCGACCCCTTCCGCACCAACACCCGCTTCAAGCTGCTCAGCGAAGGCATGGCCGCCAAGCGCCTGTCCACCGCCTTCGACTCGGTCACGCTCTACGGCAACGACCCGGCCCTGCGCCCCGACATTTACGGCAAGGTCGGCAACTCGGGCGTGTCGATTGCCACGCTCGACGACATGAAGGTGCTGTACGACGGCTTTGACCTCTGCAACCCCTCGACCTCGGTCTCCATGACCATCAACGGCCCGGCCCCGACGATTCTGGCGATGTTCATGAACACGGCCATCGACCAGAACCTGGACAAATTCAAAAAAGACAATGGCCGCGACCCAACGGCCACCGAAGCCGCCAAGATACGCGAATGGGTGCAGGAAAACGTGCGCGGCACGGTGCAGGCCGACATCCTGAAAGAAGACCAGGGCCAGAACACCTGTATTTTCTCCACCGAGTTCAGCCTCAAAGTCATGGGCGACATCGCCCAATACTTTGTGCACAACCGGGTGCGCAACTTCTACAGCGTCTCCATCAGCGGTTACCACATCGCCGAAGCCGGCGCCAATCCCATCAGCCAGCTGGCCTTCACGCTGTCCAACGGTTTCACCTTCGTCGAAGCCTATCTCGCGCGCGGCATGCACATCGACGACTTCGCGCCCAACCTGAGCTTCTTCTTCAGCAACGGCATGGACCCGGAGTACACCGTGATGGGCCGGGTCGCACGCCGCATCTGGGCCGTGGCCATGAAGGAAAAATACGGCGCCAACGAGCGCAGCCAGAAACTGAAATACCACATCCAGACCTCGGGCCGCAGCCTGCACGCCCAGGAAATCCAGTTCAACGACATACGCACCACGCTGCAGGCCCTGATCGCGATTTACGACAACTGCAACTCGCTGCACACCAATGCGTTTGACGAAGCCATCACCACGCCGACCGAAGAATCGGTGCGCCGCGCCATGGCGATCCAGCTCATCATTAACCGCGAATGGGGGCTGGCCAAGAACGAGAACCCCTCACAGGGCGCCTTCATCATCGAGGAACTCACCGAGTTGCTCGAGGAAGCCGTGCTGCTGGAGTTCGAACGCATCGCCGAGCGCGGCGGCGTGCTGGGCGCCATGGAGACCGGCTACCAGCGCGGCCGCATCCAGGACGAGTCCATGCACTACGAGATGCTCAAGCACACCGGCGAGCTGCCCATCATCGGCGTCAACACCTTCCGCAACCCGCACGGCGACGCGGTGCAGGACAAGCTCGAGCTGGCCCGCTCCACCGAGGAAGAAAAACAAAACCAGCTCAAGCGCCTGGACGACTTCCACCGCCGCCACGCCGCCGAATCACCGGCCATGCTCAAGCGCCTGCAACAGGCCGTGATCGAAAACCTCAACGTCTTCGAAGTGCTGATGGAGGCCGTGCGCGTCTGCTCGCTGGGCCAGATCACCAACGCACTGTTCGAGGTGGGCGGGCAGTACCGGCGGAATATGTAGGCTGGCCAGGACCTCAGGGCAGCAATCGCCAGGCAGTAATTCGTGAAGTTCTGAGCTGATCACGCAACGCTTGCCGCTGTGCACGCGCGGAGTATGCGGGCAAATCTACGAGTTGTCCGATCTTGAAAAAACCTTTAGCCAGTTTCGGGTCTTCATACTCGAGACCGAAGAATTCCTTCGCACCCCGCCGGTCGTAATAATCCCGCATGTGGGCCGCCAAACGAGCCTGGTCGCATGGTTCCGAGAACACCAGCCCGCAAGTTGCGTTGAATTCGTGCTGGGCGATGAAATGCCGGGGAATGCAATCCATGTCATTGGCGTCAACCAACTCCAAAAAATGGCGGCCGATGTGAATGTAGTGAAGATGCAAGTTCCCAAACATCAACACGGGATCAAAATGACCCAACTCCTCCTCGGGAATTTTCGCCTTCAGGTTATATGCCGCAGGAAAGTGATTGAAGTCCAGGTTGAAGATGTACTGGTCTTTGCCATCCAGCAGATTGGCCAGTTCGTATTCCAGCCAGTGAATGAGTAAATTTGTCTCATGGGCGGCCTGGAACCTCTCACGATCAAACTTCCCCTTGAAGAATTCAGGGAAGTTGATGTGCAGCCTGTTTAATTCTCCCTGCCAGTTCCGCCTGGTCAACGGTTCCAGGGGAAATCCCAGAAAAGTTGCGCTCTTCTTCAGCCTGGCCACCGCGGCCTGAATCTCCGGTTTTGTGGCAAAACCATGGCGATGGTTCACGTCTGTGCGCAGCAAGTAGCGACTATGCATCCTTGCGAGCTTCTCACACCATAGTGCCGCAGTTTTCGTGCTGTTGAGCTCGTACGTCAGCTGAATCCCGCAAGAAAAAGTGAACTGCACCCGGCGCACTAAAAATCCCCGGCTCTTGGCTTGGTACTCAAACAGCGCTTCATTCAAACCCCGGGCCTCGCAATGATCAGCGCTCCCGTGCCGATTCCCTGAATGCCTTGGTCACAGGAGACAGCAAGTATTCGAGCACACTGCGCGTGCCCAGGTGGATCTCGGCCGAGACCTGCATGCCCGGTGCCAGACGATGCTTCGCGCCATCCGCCTCCAGGAACTGTCCCTTGAGGTCGATCATCGTCTTGTAGGTGAACCGGTCCACCCTCGCCTTCGCCTGGCCTTGCTGGCCATCGTTTGCGCCTTGCTCGCTGGCGTCGGCGCTCAGCTGCGCCACCTGGCCCTGGATCATTCCGTATTTCTGGAATGTGAAGGACGACACTTTCACTTTGGCGTTTTGGGACGGATGAATAAACCCGATGTCGTCGTTCTTGACCCAGACCTCGGCCCGCAGGTGCTCATCAATCGGAACCAGCGTCATCAATATGGTGCCAGGGCTGGTCACGGTACCCGTTGTATGCGTTGCGAGATCCTTGACCACGCCATCTTGCGGCGCCTTTAACTCAAGATAGGTGTTGCGATGCTCCTGCTTGGCCATCTCCTGGCTGGCTTTTTCCAGCTGCGAGGCGATGTCGACGCGCTCGGTCTGCAACTGGCGCCGGTAGTCGGCGGTGATTTGCTCTATTTTTTTCTGCTCCTGCGCGATGGTGCCCTGTGCCGAAGCGATCACCGCCTCCTGGGCACGCAGGTCCTGCTCCTTCTCGATCCGCTCGCGCTGCTTGTCGGTATGCATCAGCTTGCCTGCAAAGCCCTGGTCATACAGCTTCTCGTAAGCCGCCTCCTGCTGCCGGTAGTGCGGCAAGGTCTGCACCAGCTTCTTGCGCACTTCCTGGGTCGCTACCAGATCGCTTTTGGCCTTCTCCAGGGTGGCGCGCTCTTGCGCCAAGGCATTTTCGTAGGATTGGCGGTTGGCAAGGTATTGCGCATGCACCTGCGCAAACAGTGCGGGCGGTTCGTCGGCCCGCGAGAGAAAGGGTGCGCCGGCAAGCTGCGCATCGATACGGCGCAGCGCAATGCGCTTGTTGTGATAGTCGGCGGAAAGCGCCTTCAGGTCTGATTCCGAGAGCGCCGTATCCATGCGAATGAGCACCTGCCCGGCTTTGACGGACTGGTTTTCCTTGACCAGGATCTCCTTGACCACACCGGCATCCGTCGGTTGCACGATCTTCAGGTAAGTGTCGGGCACCAGCTTTCCTTCGGCGACCGCCACGATATCGAGCTGCCCGAAGGTCGCCCAGACCAGCAACGCGGCCAGAAAGATCAGCACCGCCCACAAGACCCGCCGCCCCAAGGGACTGGGCGGCGAGTCTTGCAGGCGCATCAGCGCGGGTTGGAAATCGCGCGGATCAGCCTGTATCCGGTCCCCCAGGCGTTCGACACGCCGTTGCACCGCCGCCATGGCGGCCGCGCCTTTGGACGCACCGCCACCCTCCTGGTTTTCGGGCTGATCAAGTGCTTCAGGTTTGGCAAGGGACATATCAGCTCAATTTCTTGAAGCCTTCAGCCAGGCCGGTGAGCGAAGTCATGCCGCCTGCCGAGCCCGCTTGCCCGACAGAGCCGGCATAGCCCCAGCTCATGGCGCCGTGCACCAGGTCATCCCCGCTGCCGAAGCTTCCGCCCTGCACGCCCTGTCTCGCACCATCGTCGTCCTGACCCAGGCGCTGGATAGAGCCGCTGACGGTGCTCCATTGCCGTGCAATCTGAGTCGCCGTCAGCGGACCCGTGCTGGAACCACCCTGCAGGGACAGGTAGGCAGCCAGGGAGCCGAAGTCATGACGCGGCGCTGCAGCCAGGCGGTCATTGATCTGGTTGACGGCGTCTTCCAGCCGGTGGTCGTTTTCAACCTTCTTCTTGTCGGAGGGCTCATCCCGGCCATTGGAAGAACCGTTGTCGTTACGGCCGTAGTGGTTGCCGTTATTGCCTCCGGAGTCGCAGCCGCCACCGGAACCACCACCTGAATTTTCACCGGAAAGCGCACGCAAGGCGCTCTCATTCCAGACGGTCCCGTCAGCAAACTCCACACGCTCAACACTGGCCGCGCCGCCGTTAAACCAGCCTTCCACCGTGACGCTGCCGTTCTGCCCGCCAAGATTCAACACCAGATCATTGTGGCGGCGCGACACATTGACGGCATTTGCAGAGATGCCGGCCGCGAAGCGGACCACGTCCTGGCCGCCCTGCTCCTGGATCACATCCGCCCCGCCGTTCAGGCCATGCACATAGATATCGTTACCCAGGCCTCCGGCCAGGTCGTCGTTGCCTGTACCGCCATCGAGCACGTCATCACCAGCGCCTGCTTCAAGGCTGTCGTTGCCTGCGCCGCCACCCAGGATGTCCTGGCCCACGCCGCCCCTGAGTTCGTCGTTCCCGGATCCGCCGTCGAGGATGTCGTTTCCGGCGCCCCCGTCGAGCTGGTCGTTGCCGTCTCCGCCCAGCAGCTGGTCATTGCCGGAAGAGGCCCACAGCACATCGTTCCCGGTGCCGCCGTCGAGCGTGACATCGCCGTAGGCGTAGCGGCTGCTAGTCAGATCAACGAGGTCGTTGCCGCCCTCCATGCTGATCAACTCGATCTGCTGGATACGCGGGCCTGTGTAGCCGTCCGGCGGGCTGTAGCCGTCGTCCAGGAAAAGGGCGTCATGCCCGTTGGTTCCCACCAGCGCATCCTGTCCGGCGCCACCGTTGAAGATGTCGTAACTGCGGTTCTTGCCCGACAAGGACACCTGCTCGCAGGTTCCCGCATTGCCGGGGCTGCCGTTATGGATGGCGCGGTAGCTGCCGTTCCAGGTGGCGTCGGCGGTGAAGCCGAGGGTATCGTTGCCCGCTTCACCCGACAGCCGGTCTGAGCCGGTTCCACCGGTGATGATGTCGCTGCCGGCCCCGCCGTTCAGAACGTCATTGCCGGCCCTGCCGTCCAGGATGTCATCGTAGGGCGTGCCGTTCAGCACGTCATTGCCGCTGGTGCCGATAAAGGTCTGGCCCTGGGTGTTGCCGCCCTGCACCGTCAACGCAAAACTCTCGGTCGCGCTGGCGCCGGCCTGGTCGGTTGCCGTCACGCGCAAGGTGAGCGCGCCCACGTCGCCGCTGCCCGGCGTACCCGAGAAAGTCCTGGTGGCCGCATTGAAGACCAGCCATGCCGGCAAAGGACTGCCATTGGCCAGGCTCGCCGACCAGCCCAGGCTGTCACCGGTATCCACATCGCTGAAAGTGCCCGCCGGCAACGTCAAGGTGAATGCCGTGCCGCGGGTAGCCGTCTGTGCCGCGGTCTGCAAGGCCAGAACCGGCGCATCATTGGTGCCGGTGATGGTCATGGTGACTGTGGCGGTGCTGCTTGCGCCGGCACTGTCGGACATGGTGTAGCTGAAGGTATCGGTTCTTGTTGCCCCCTGAGCCAGACTCTGGAAGAGATTTCCGGGGTTGTAGACCACATTGCCGTTGACCAGCGTCACCGCGGCCCCCGCGGCCGAGCTTGCGGCCACGGCAGAAATGCGCTTGCTGTCCCCGGCATCCACATCGGCGTCGTTTGCCAGCAAGGCGGCCGCGGTCAGGGTGACCGGCCCGCCGTCCTCGGCGGCGCTGCCAAGGTCATTGCCGGCCACAGGCGCGTCGTTGGTATTGCTCACGTTCAGGTTGAATACATCGGAAGCGCTGGCACCGGAGCCATCGGTCGCGGTGACAAGGATGCTGACAGTCCCGACATTGCCGTTGGCCGGTGTGCCGCTGAACGTCCCGGTCGCCGCATTGAAAGAAAGCCAGGCCGGCAGCGGGCTGCCGTTGGCCAGCGTGGCCGTATAGCTGCGGCTGTCGCCTGCATCAACATCGGCAAAGGTGTTCGCGGGCAGTGTGAACGCAAAGGCAGTGTCTTCGGCCGCAACCTGGTCCGCGATCGCATTGGCCAGCGTGGGCGCGTCATTGGTGTTGGCCACGCCCAGCGTAAAGGTGCTGGAAGCAGCCGCGCCTTGCCCGTCGGTCGCCGTGACCGTGATGCTCAGCCCGCCCACATCGCTGTTGGCCGGCGTGCCGGAGAAAGTACCGGTGGCCGCATTGAAGCTGAGCCACGAAGGCAGCGGGTTGCCGTTGGCCAGTTTTGCCGTGTAGGCCAGCGTATCGCCACCATCCACGTCGGTGAAAGTCGCGCCGGGTATCGTGAACGAGAACGCCTGGTCTTCCAGCGCCATGCCGTTGGCAATGGCCTGCGCCACCACTGGCGCATCGTTGGTGTTCGTGACGGCGATGCTGAATACATCCGAGGCCTGGGCGCCTGAGCCGTCCGTCGCCGTCACACGCACATTCACACTGCCGACATTGGCGTTCGCCGGCGTGCCCGAGAAAGTGCCCGTGGCCGCATTGAAGCTCAGCCAGGCCGGCAGCGCGTCCCCATTGACCAGCGTTGCCGCATAGGTCAGGTGGTCAGCCGCATCGATGTCGGTGAACGCACCGGCCGGCAGCGTGTAGCTGAAGGCCGCGTCTTCGGTTGCAAGCGCATCTGCCAGGGGTTGAACCAGCACGGGTGCGTCGTTCACGTTGGAAACCGCCAAGGCGAACACGCTGGATGCCGAAACACCCGCCGCGTCCCTTGCGGCCACCCTGACATTCAATGCGCCGACATCGCCGTTCGCCGGCGTTCCGCTGAAGGTCCCCGTGGCGGCGTCAAAGCTGAGCCAGCCTGGCAGTGGATCGCCGTTGGCGAGCGTGGCAGAGAGCACCAGCACATCACCGGCATCAATGTCCGTGAAGGTATTGACGGGCAGCGTGAAGCTGAATGGCTGGTTCTGGGCTGCTGCCTGGCCGTCAATTGCGCGCACCACAATGGGCGCGTCGTTGACATTGCCGACCGTGACATCGAACGAGTCCGAGACGCTGGCACCGCTTGCATCGCTTGCCGTCACCACGATGGCCAGCTGGCCCACGTCTGAGTTGCCCGGTGTCCCCGAGAAAGTCCTCGTGGCCGCATCAAAATGCAGCCACGACGGCAGCGCGCCGCCGCTGGCCAGGGAGGCGGTATAGCTGAGGCTGTCACCAGCGTCTTCATCACTGAAGGTATTGGCCGCCAGCGTGAAGCTGAAGGGTTGGTCCTGCGTTGCCGCCTGGTCCGCCGCTCCGGCAGACACGATGGGCGCGTCGTTGGTATTGCCGACAGTGACATCAAAGACGCTGGAAGCTGCGGCCCCCGCCGCATCGGTGGCCGTAACACGCAGGCTCAAGGTTCCGACATTCGCGTTCAGCGGCGTACCGCTGAATGTCCGTGTCGCCGAATCAAATACCAGCCACGAAGGCAGCGGGTCGCCGTTGGCAAGCTGGGCGGTATAGGCCAGCGAGTCACCTGCATCGATATCCACAAAGCTTCCGGCCGGGACGGTAAAGCTGAAGGCGGCATCTTCCAGTGCCGCTTGGGCGGTGATCGGCAGGGACGCCACAGGCGCGTCATTGACATTGCCTACCGTCAAGGAAAACGAAGTCGTTGCCGCCGCGCCGGAGGCATCGGTTGCGGTCAGCTTGACAGCCAGCACGCCGACATCGCCATTGGCGGGCACACCCGTCAGCGCGCCGGTGGCGGCGTCCACGCTGAGCCAGGAGGGCAAGGGGCTGCCGTCAACCAGTGCCGCGCTGTAGCTCAGCGAATCGCCGGTATCCACATCCATAAAGGCGTGGGTAGGCAGGTTCATGCTGAACAGCTGGCCCTGTGTCGCGGCCTGGCCGGCGATTGCCGTGCCGACCGTCGGCGCATCATTGGTGCCGGTCACCGTCACCAGCAACTGGGCGGCGACATTGTTCATGCCGTCGCCTGCGACGTAGGTAAACGCGTCGACGACCTGCTCGCCGGCTTTGAGCTTCTGCACATCCGCAAGAGCATTGTTGAGCACGTAGGTGTAGGAACCATCCGCCGCCAGCGTCAGGGCGCCAAAGGCCCCCTGATAGACGCCGGCAGACACCACCTGCAGGGCATCGGGCCCGTCGGCCTCCGTGTCGTTGGCCAGTACATTGCCGCTCAGCGGCGTTGTAGCGTCTTCAGTAGCTACTGCCGTGTCATTCACCAGCACAGGCGCCGCGTTGGGCGCAACATCCAGCGTGAACACCTGGCTCATGGCCACGCCATGGATATCGCTGGCAAACACCTGGACCTGGTAGCTGCCTTGCGTCCCCGCGGGAGGCGTGCCGCTGAGCGTGCGCGTGACGGGATCAAATTGCAGCCAGGCAGGCAGCGGCTGGTCGCCGCTGAGCTGGACGGCCCACCGAAGGGTATCCCCGTCAGGATCGGAGAAAGCGTTTTCATCAAGGGAGAAAGAAAGCGCGCTTCCCACCCGGCCGGCCTGGTTGGCGAGCGTCTCACCCACTTCGGGCGCACGGTTGATGAAATCACTGAAGGCCAGCAGCGTGCCATCGGCCAGCTGGAAATTGCTGATGGGCGGTGCAGTCCCGTCAACGCTGTTGAAGTAGACCGAATCCCCACCGTTCCCGTAAGACACGGTGAAGCCGTTGCCGTTGCGAACAACGGAGATGTCCTGCGCGTCTATGCCTTCACCAAAACTGATGGTGTTGTTGGCATCGTGGTCGATGATCGTGTCCTGGCCGTCACCCAGGTTAAACACATAGTTGTCCTGCCCGCTGCCGCCGTCGAGGTGGTCGCTGTCTGTGCCGCCGGTCAGAACGTCGTCGCCAGCACCCCCCTGGAGGACGTCGTTGCCGCCGTAACCATACAGGCGATCACTGCGGCTTGTGCCCTTGATTGCGTTATCAAGGTCATCGCCTTCGACCACAAAAATCTTGTCGAGCAAGTCATTCCAGCTCAACACGGTTCCGTCCGCGAACACGAAATTTTCGATCCCGTGCGCGCTCGCCGCGGGATTTTCCCGGTCAAAGCCGGAAATGCTGATTTCGTTGTCTCCGTCAAAGACAATCAGGAAACGATTCGCGGCCGGGTCATTGGGGTCTTCGTAAAACCGCAGCTTCCGCTCCACATCCGCAGGGCTAATTCCCGCGCCGAAACGCAAGACATTGCCGCCGCTCGCGTCGGCAATGTCGTTGATGGTGGCTAGGCCATCGCCAATGTTGTATTCGTAAGAATCATCACCTTGCCCGCCGCTCAGCACATCGTCGCCCGTGCTGCGCTCGAAGCTGTCGTTACCGGCGCCACCGGTGAAGACGTCGTGCAAGGCGGTGCCTCGCAAGAGGTCGCTTCCCTCCGTACCGTCAATCACGAAGCCGCGCTGCAGCAATTCGTCGTAAGTGAGCACAGTTCCCGAAAATCCGAACTGGAAGAAGTCAATGGTCCGCTCACCCTGGGGCGTCAGCCGGTTGAAGTTTGTCAACGTGACCGAGTTGCCGCCTTCAAGAAGAATGACCAGCTGGCCGGCGGCATTGAGCGTCAAGCGGATGGTTTCCGGATCAGTCACGTCGGCGAAAACAAGCGTGTTCTCCTGCCCCAGGACGGACAAATCCGTGATGGTGTCCTGCCCGGAATTTTCCTCCAGGTAATAGACGTCCGAACCGGCGCCGCCTTGCATCAGGTCATTGCCTTCCAGACCGTGAATATCGTCCGCGCCCGCGGCGCCGTTGAGCACGTCGGCCTGCTCCGTGCCCCAAATGCCGCGCGGCCTGTTGAACAGCTCGGCCATCGACAGCGTGCTGCCGTCCGAAAAGACAAATTGACCGACGGGTGCCGAACTCGCGGCCGTACCGTCCCAGCCCTCCAGGACGATGGACGAGTCGCGGAACCGGATCGTGCTGATGCCGCCTTCGACACTCAGGCTCAGTTCATCGGCCGTGACGCTTCCGGTAAACACGACCAGGTTGGCGTCCAGCGCGCTGTCAACAATGACGTCATGGCCGTCATAGTCGTCGATCAGGTACGCGTCGTCACCCCGGCCGCCGACAAGGCGGTCATCCCCCTCCTCTCCCCTCAGCTCATCAGCCTGCAGTCCGCCCCTGACCTCGTCATTGAACTGTGTGCCGTCAATGGAGCCATCACCGTTCGTCACGACGCTCACCTCAGCAGAGTTCCAGACGTCGTTGAGCTCCAGCACGTCACCCGCCTGGAATACAAAGCGCTCGATGGAGCGATTTCCTGACGCACGGTTCTCGTCGAACCCGGCCAGTGTGATCACGTCGCCTGCGGCACCGGCAACGGTGACGACCAGGTTGTTCCCGCTGCGCGAAAAACTCAGGTCGGCAAGCGTGATGCCGGGCCCGAACACCAGCTCATCCACGTAAGACCCACCTCCGGAACCTCCGTACCCCCCATAACCGCCTTCGCCGCCGCTGTCGTCTTCGCCGTCCACATCGAAATCTTCGATATAGAGAAGGCCGTCACCCCGGGTATAGGCATAGCTGTCACTGCCCGAGCCGCCATAGGCCTCGTTATTGCCATTGCCGGCAATGAGCGTGTCATTGCCGCGTCCACCCACCAGGATGTCGTCGCCCTGGCCCCCATGAAGCTGGTCATCGCCGGCCTGGCCGTCCAGATAGTCGTCGCCCTCGCCACCCCACAAGAGGTCGTCCGCGTCGCCGCCCATCACCACGTCGTCACCGCCAGCGCCATCCAGCACATCGCTGTCCGGCGTACCGAAGAGAAGGTTGTTACCGCTCAGATCGGCATTGGCCGCAATGGTGTAAGCACCTTTGAGGTCGCCTGTCTGCGCGTAAGCGATCGCGGCTGTTCCGCCCAGGACAGGCTGGGCGCCCGTGAGCAGGAAGCCGGAGGCATCCTGCAGCACCAGCCCATTCGCCGCGGACGCCAGGCCCGCGACATTGCTTTGGGCGTCCGCCATCAGTTTCTGGATGTCGTACTGCCGCACGGCGCCGCTAGCGTCGATGAACTGCACCATCTCCAGGCCGTGGCTGCCGAAGGCTACGCCTTGTTCGGGGTCGTACCAGGCGGTGCGTACCTCGTCGCTGCCATTCGAGCCTATGCTGAACACCAGGTCGCCGTTGGCAGAGTCCACCCAGATACGCACGTCGTCGGCCGTGATGCCGGCGCCAAAACTCAAAGTGCCGCGGGCATAGTAGCTTTCAATCCTGTCCTTGCCATCGCCCGCATTGAACGCAAAGGTGCCCTTGGCACCATAGTTGGCCGCCAGCAGGTCGTTGCCTTTGCCGCCCACCGCGACGCCACCACCGGAAATCCGGATGTCGTCGTTGCCCGCACCGCCGTAGACAAGGCCATTGGAACCGTTCACGCGAAGCACATCGTTGTTATCGCGGCCATCCACATAGATGTTGGAGCCATAGGCATCGACGGTATCGTCGGCCTGGCTGCCCAATAGATTCACGTCGGACTGAAAGACGTTCCGGTAGCCGATCACGCCGGCGTCGCTCATGCCGATAAGGTCGGCATAAGCAAGCGTCGTACCGTCGGCCAGCCTGACTGTCAGGGATTGCGCAAAAGCCGGGTCAAGCCCTGCATCCGCCGACGGGCGGACATACAAGGCATCGTTGCCGCCAAATCCGATCACCAGGCCGCTGATGACCCATTCGTTGGTGTCGTAGTTGTACTCAGTCTGGGTTTGTACCGTGACGTCGGCCAAAGAGATGCCCGAGCCCAGTTCAATGGTGGACGAAGACAGAGTATCCAGCGCGATGTCGTCAAGCTCACCACCGCGTTCATAGCGGTAGATGTTGTTGCCGGCGCCGCCGACGAGGAAGTCCCGGCCCGTGCCGCCATCCAGGGTATCGTCGCCCTCGCCACCGTTCAGTGCGTCATTGCCGGCTCCGCCCTCCAGCACGTCATTGCCGTCGCTGCCGTACAGCGCATCGCTGCCGTCATTGCCCTGCAGCGCATCGTTGTCGACGCCGCCATCAAGCAGGTCGTCTCCGGCACCGCCTGACAATGTGTCATTGCCATCGAAGCCGTAAATCTCGCTGATCTTGGCAGTGCCGGACAGCACGTCATCCCCGGCCGTCCCGAGAAGCGTCTCGCTGCCTTCGCTTTCGATGAGGCTGAGGATTTGCGCATAGCTCAGGGCGACGCCGCCAAGCTCAAAAAATTCGATCCTGCTGCCACGATCTCCTTTGATGGTGATCTGGTCCGTGCTTCCGGAAATGCCAATGACCAGGTCGTCGCCCTGGATGCTGACCACCAGGTCGCCGGCAAGGATGCCGTCATCGAAGCGGATGGTGTCATTGCTGCTGGTGTAGCTTTCAATGATGGTGTCCCGGCCATCGCCGCGGCCGAAGGTGTAGAGGTTGGTGCCTCGTGTGCCCATCAGGGTGTCGTTGCCCGCACCGCCGTGAATCTCCGAATAGCCGTACGCCACCACGTCGGCGATAAGGTCATCGCCCGATGTGCCTTGTATGGCGCGTTCATTGATCTGCTCCCGGCTCCAGGTGGTGCCATCGGCAAACTGGACGCTGGAAAGCACCTGGATACCCGGCTGCGCGCCGTAGGTAATAAAGCCGCTCGTAAAGGTGATCGATTCACCCGTGTCCAGGATGGTGAAGACCGCGGCATCCCCGACCCGCCGCACCTGCACGTCCTGCTCCGAGACGCCGGCCTTGAACTTCAAGATGTCGGTGTTGTAGTTCAGATCACCCCGCACGGTATCTTTGCCGTCACCACGGCCGAAAAGGTAGGTATCGCCACCGTTCCCGCCGCCGCCAATCAGTTCATCGTTGCCAGCCCCGCCGTCGAAAATCTCCGCATCAAAAAGGCCGGTCAGCTTCTCATCCGTTGCATCGCCAATCAAAGTCCTGGCCAACACTTCCTGCGCGTCCCATGAGGAACCATCCGCAAAACGGATCTCCAACAGGTTGAACTGCCTTGTCTCTGCATCCGGTGCATAGACATCCTCGATGAAAGCCTTGACCGTGAGCGTATCGGTAGTGCCCTTGATGCTGATGACCAGGTCCGCGCCCTTGCGCGTGAGTTTGAGGTCATCCGGCCCAACACCCGCCTTCAGCTCAACGGTGTTGTTTCCGCCAGCGATGCTGGACTGGTTGTTAAACAAACGCTCGTAGTAGCGATCCCAGCTTCGATCAGCCGCCAGGGTATCGTGGCCATCGCCGCGCCCAAATCGGACGGTGTCCGCCCCAAGGCCGGCATAGAGCATGTCGTCGCCGGCCCCGCCGTCCAGCACGTCGTCGTCCGCACCGCCCATCAAGGTGTCATTGCCTGCACCGCCCTCAAGCAGGTCGCTGCCATAGCTGCCATCGAGCACGTCGTCACCATTGCCGCCGTGCAGGGAGTCATTGCCAAAGAGCCCATTCAGCGCATCGTTGCCGTCGCCGCCGGACATCTGGTTGCCGCCCCGGTCACCCACGAAGACATCGTCTTGCACCGTGCCGCCCCAGGCCGACGCATAGATCTGGGCCAGGTTCCACTCCGTTCCATCCGCAAATTCAAACTTCCCGACAATGCTGGGCGCCGCAGCCAGCGCAAGCCGGTTTTCAATGTCGAAGAAGAAGCGCTTGACGGTAATCCGGTCATCCGTCCCTTTGATGGCCACAACAAGGTCGTACCCCCGCTGCGCCAGCTCCAGGTCTTCCGGTGCAACGCCTTCCTTGAAGCGCAGTACATCCGCATCGGCTTTATCGGTGTAGTTTTCGTGGATGATGGTGTCTTGCCCATCCCCCCGTCCGAACACAAACACGTCGCTGTCGCCAGGGCTATAGGTGCCAAAGCGCCAGTACGGTGGAACGGTTTGCCCATTGAGGAAGGTCGACCGGCTTGCATTGCCATACAGGATGTCATTGCCTGCGCCGCCCTCCATCACATCCGCGCCGCCGCGCCCCACAATGATGTCGTCACCCGCGCCGCCGCTGAGGCGGCTGGGCAGGTCGTCGTAGTCGGAGCCGATGAGCACGTCGTTCCCGTCCGTCGGCATAGGCAAGCTCTGGCGAATCGCCTCCTTCATATCCCACTGCGTACCATCCGCGAACATCAGGGTCATGGGCGCCGAAATGGCGCTCCAGTCCCAGCTTGAGTAGTTTGAATTGCGGATCGTCAGGGTCTCGCCCGTGGCGATGATGGTTAGCCTGACGCCGGTGTAGTCATCGATGCCGAACTGCTCCGTGCGCACATCCTGCGGGTTGAGCCCGCGCAGCACGACCAGGTTTTTCCCATTGGCATCGGCATAGATGTCATTGATGGTGTCATGGCCTTGGCCGGCACCCCAGAAATAACTGTCACTACCCCACTGGCCGTCCAGGTAGTCGTTGCCCAGGCCACCTACCAGCTGGTCGTTGCCCTGGCCTCCTATCAAGGTGTCGTTACCGGCGCCGCCGATCAGAACGTCTGCACCGCCGCTGCCGGCCAGCGTGTCGTTGCCGGCCTTTCCGACCAGGATATCGACATCGCCAGCACCGTTCAGGATGCTGCCCGCGTCGGTAGCCTGCTTCAGCTTGAATCCTTGCAGGATGGCGTTCTGCTCAGGAGTGAAGATGGCTGTTTCCAGCAGGCTGCCCAGCCGCACCGCGCCATCCCAGCCGCTGTTACTCAATGAACCAATGGTGAAGTGAAAAAACTCTGTCAGGTCAACGGCAGCTTGCGCGGCGTCCGCGGCGGTTTTCTGGTCAAACGCCACATCAACAGCGCTGAAATCCAGCCGCAGGCCTTTGTCGTCAATGATCACTTCCACCTGGTTCATCAAATCCTGGCCTGTGGTTTGCTGGTACAGGTTTTGGTAAACGCTGGCCGTGAGGCTGTCATAAGCGCTCTGGAAGAAAGGCAAGCGCTGCGCTTCAATGCCGACCGTGTAATAGGTATAGCCCCGATACCCGCCTATCGCAGGATCGTAGTAGTAGGAGTTCACAGCCCGCGTGTAGCGCTCAATCAATGCCTGGCCGTTAAAACGCTCCAGCGTGCTGAGTTGTTGGTACAGCGCCGGTTGTTGCTGGGCAAAGTTTGCAATCGCCTGACCCGGGCTGCTGACATACCAGTTGGCCGCGTTGGTGGGAATCGGATTGCGCGCGATCGCATCGCCCATGGCACTGGTATTGGCCCAGGAATCCACTACCGCACCCAGCAAAGCCTGGCGCGCTTGCGCGGTGCTAGCAGCCTTGAAAGTGGTGATGGTTTGCTCCAGGGCTTGCGACTGCACGGAGCCCAGGCTCATGGCTTCCTGCAGATCACGCACCTGGCCTGCGCCACGTATCTGGGGCAGGGCCGCGATTGCATCGGTGACCACGGGGTTGTCAGTGAACTCGCTGTAGAAATTGTTGATAGCGAGGTTGACGTTTTTAACGGCCTGGGTCGTGCTGGTGGTGCTACCGTCTAGGCCGGTAGTGGCCTTCACGAAGCTGCCGACACCTTGGGCATTGGCCGCCAGGTTGATGCTGGTGATGCCGGCTTCATCCAGGGTTTGCAACTCACCGGCCTGGCTGGTTCCGTCCTGGTTCAGGTCTCGCCACACGCGCAGGTCCGCATAAGCGGCGTCGTTGGCATCGATAACGCCATCCGCATTGCTGTCCAGCGCGGACAAGGCCTGAAAGCCATTGGCAGCAAGTTGCCCATTGGGAAGCCGGGTCTGGTCACCAAAGAGTTCCCGCCCGCTGTCAATCGTGCCGTTGCCATTGATATCCCGCACCAGCATGCCGTCGTCTGACTTCACCCACTGGGTGCCGGTTTTGAGGCTGTCGGCATTGTGGTCGAAGAGGACTGCGTTGTTTGAGTCGGTGAGCTCAACACCGTCCCCGTCTAGATCAAGGACCAGTGGATCACTAGGCCAAACCCAATTAATACCTTGAATGAATTTTTTTGACACCTCATCAGGGACGCGGAATTTTTTTAGAATATCTTCATTCTTCTCTTTTTTGTCCTTGTCGATCAGCCGGATACCAAGATAACCACCGGCTTTGGCCATCTCAAAATCAAACTCTTTGATGATCGTTCGATTTTCGGTGTTACCGCCATTTACGATAATGAGGTCACTGTCCTTTCGGATGTACTTCACGCCACCCGACTCCCACGCATCGCCGTCGGTCTGCTTGCCGCCTCCAAAAATAGCGCCCTGAGAGGTTTTTACGCTCCCAAGGCCGTCTTCATCGTCCAATATCGTATCCACACCATTGCCGACGATGTAGCTATCTGTTCCAGCCCCACCTTTGAGACTGTCTTTACCAGAACCGCCTTCCAGGGTGTCGTCACCCTCTCCGCCGCTAAGCGTGTCGTCACCGGTGCCGCCATATAGCAAATCCTTGCCCTCACCACCGGTAAGCTCATCGTCAGCACGCCCGCCCCAAAGGGCGTCGTCCTTATTCCCTCCAACGAATTTATCGATCCCTGCACTACCTATAAATATCTGTCTCTTTTGTAGATCATTTGTAGTCGCCTCCTCAACGGCGCGCGTGGCCACGTTCCACTGCATGTAGTCGTCTGCGCTGATGGGACTCGCCGGCTGTGTGTTGTTGAGCGCGGCTTCACGTGCCAGAAAATCTTCCAGCCACTTATCTACGTAGATATTGGATTTACTCTGAGCTTGCGGTAGTTCCGCACCTTTAGCTGTGGTGTATTGCAACAAGCCAGACGGGGTGCTGCCATCGCTTAAAAAGAAGGTCGTGCGAGCATAATCGTTGCCTTGAAAGTAGTACCACTCAATGCCTTGAGAAAGAATGGCGTCCTGGGCCTGCTTGTTAAGGCCCGCCATGTTAGTGCCCAGTTTTTGAAGATCTTCTGCGAATTTCGTCAACATGCCGTTTGCAGGAACGCCGGGTACTCCGATTTGATTGCGATTGAGTTTTACTAGAAAATCAGCAGCGCTATCGGTCACCAGGTTGGTTCGATACAGCTTACTGTCGAATATGAGCGGCAATACACTTGGCAATTTGGCCGCCCATGTCTCAAACAGTGGACTCATCAATGCAGCCGCATGCAGATCAATGCTGTGCTTAGACGTAAAGTCCAGGTCAGTTACTCCCTGGGTGATTAAATTGGTCTTGCTACCAGGCAATCCAATAAACTCCAAGCCGAGTCCACCCAAGACAAGCTCCAGCACCTCGCCTCTGACAACCCAAGAATGAACTCTTGCGGCTCGCTCCTCGTAGTCTTTGCTAGGACGGTACATGGACAACTCCGGAGGAACGTCGAGGAGCGGATCGGCTAAGGTGTTGTAGTACAACTCCCTGCGAATTGCAGCCAATGTGCCGACCGGGCCAAGTTTGTTCTGCGTGTTGTCAACAGAGTCTTTAAATGGAGCAGGAGCGAATACTATCGCCGGACGATCAAAATAAACTGCCATCATGGCAGCGAGCCCACCCCCGAGACTATGCCCAGTGAAGGTGATGCTGCCGGTCTCTTTGGACACTACCTTTTGGTACAGAGCAGCGGCCGACACGGCCTGACTACCAGAAAGTCCCACCGCCAAAGGCCCATTGCCGTCGATCCAATCGCCTTTTTGGCCCGCGCTACTGCCACCGAACTGCGTTCCCGCATAACTGATGACGATCTCGCCATTGGAATCACTTCGATATACCCGCGCACTAAATCCGTTACCACCAGATGGAGCGCCATCTCCTGATCCGCTTTCCGCATACTGCGTCAGTTCAGTCCATCCGGGCGGTAGGGGTGCATAGTTATCTTCGCCCCTTCGCGCATCCCTATAGGAGTCTGCCGCAAGCAACGCGTATTCGTATGTCATTTGGAGGCTCCCCGAATTGGCGATTTAATGTGGTCTGAACTTCCGAGGTTGACTTCACGTGGTCGATTCAAAAAATAGTTGTCAGGGGTGGGAGGATGTTTTAGCAACCAGCCGGCCTTCTGGTTTAGCGTCACTCGAGTGCCGTCAAACTTGGCCCACTCATTTGCTGTTCCTACAAGAAGCAGCATGTTTATTATTTTGAATTTGGCAGGCAACTGCTTCAGTGAAACTGGTTGCCACTTCCCGTCCAGCAGTGCTATCACCCGGTGACCACCTGGTGCTTCGTATTCCCCCCAATATTGACCTGTTATCTCTTTATATTTGGTGAAATATGCGCCCTCCAATACCGCGTACCAAACTCCATCGTCTCGATCGAGAAAAACCGGTCGAAAATTCCTGAAAAGCTGGCTAACCTTTCCAGCAGGCGTCCCTGCATCAAATGAGAACGTGCAGTCTCTCGGAACGATCATCCCACCATAGGGGAGAATGCCTTGAGTGATCCGCGCAAAGGTATGTTTCACGTGAGCCACGACCAAACTTTGGTCATGTAGCTGAATCTCTTCTTCCCATTCAAACGCGAAGATATCGTCGTAAAGGCAGCCATTCAACAAAGGAGCCGTGACTGCAGCAGCCGCAAATGCTCGACGTTTCATATATATGTTTCCTCAGGGATTTTGGTAACTGTAGTAGCGAGCGACTTAGCGTTACTATGAACAGAGTAATCGTTTCGGTTGATTGTTCTTTTGAGAAATCTTCACGATTTCTTCCTCTCATCCTCAATCACCCCCATCTGTTTGGGCTGCGATGGGTCCGAGGCGGGCGAAGGACCATCTTTACCCGGAGCTCTCGGGCCAAACTGAATCACCTCATCCACCTGCAATCCGCGCGGCAGCACATGAGCGATGAACAGCATCGTCACTTTGCCCTTTAGCTGATTAATAGTCTGGGCAAAGTGCTCGGCCGTCTGGTTGTCCAAGTTGCTGGTGGCTTCGTCGAAAACCAGCACCTTGGGTTTTTTCAGCAGCGCGCGGGCGATGGCAATGCGTTGACGTTGCCCACCCGACAAGCCAACACCATGCTCGCCCAGCGGCGTCTGGTATGCCTGTGGCAGGCCTTCAATGACGTCGTGAATCTCCGCCATCTTGCAGGCCGCTACGATTTCCTCAAAGCTGGCCTGGGCATTGGCCATTTGCAGGTTTTCATACACTGTGCCGGAGAACAGGGTTGTTTCTTGCGGCACCACGCCGAAGTTGGTGCGCAACTCGTTGGCCGAGAGGTAGCGCAGGTCTTGCCCATCAATCACGATGCGGCCGTCGCTGGGCGGGTAGAAGCCCAGCAAGAGCTTGGCCAGCGTGCTTTTGCCGCAACCGCTGGGGCCCATCAGCACGGTCAGGTGGCCGGGCTTGATGGTGAGGTTGAGGTTGCGGTACAGCCAGGGGTGCTGCTCCGAGTAGCGGAAAGACACGGCCTGGAATGCGATATGCCCGCCCAGCTCGTCCCTGTTGCCGGCGCGCTTGGGAATCAGCGCATACGGCTCTGTCGGCATGTCCATCACATCGCCCAGGCGCTTGACGGCGATGTTGGCTTGCTGAAACTGCTGCCACAGCCCGACCAGGCGCAGCATGGGCTGGCTCATGCGGCTGGCAAACATCTGGAAGGCGACCAGCATGCCGATGGAGAAGGTCGTGGCGCCTGTGGCCGCGTTGTTGGCGCTGTCTATCACCAGCAGGGCGCCGACGATCAGGATAGCCAGCGTCATGGTTTGTTCCAGCGCATTGGCGATGGTGTTGTAGGTGTTGGAGAGCTGTTTGGTCTCAAACCCCGCGGCCAGGTATTCGGCGATCTGGTCGCCGTAGCGCTGCTCAAGCACCGGCTCCATCTGCAGCGACTTCACCGTGGCCATGCCGGACACATATTCGGTCACAAAGGCTTGGTTCTTGGCGCCCAGCAGAAACTGCTTGTTCAGCTTGGCGCGGAAGATGGGCGTCACCGCCACGCTGAGCCCCACGATGAGCAGCATGATGCCCAGCGCGATCAGGCTCAGTTGCCAGCTGTACCAGAACATGACGGCGAGGAAGATCAGCAAGAACGGGCAATCGAGCAAAAGCGTGACGGCGGCGCCGGAAACAAATTCGCGAATCTGCTCCACCCCATGCAGGCGCGCCACCAAAATCCCGGTCTGCCGTTGCTCAAAGTAAGGCATGGGCAGGCGAAACAGGTGGCGAAACACGGTTTGCCCCAGCACGGCATCGACGCGGTTACCAGTATGCAGCACCAGGTACTGGCGCATCCAGGTCATGGTGGACGAAAACAGCATGAACATGACCAGGGCAATGCCAACCACCCACAGGGTGCTTTGGGTCTGGTTGACCACCACCTTGTCGATCACCACCTGGGTAATCAAAGGCGTGGTGAGGGCCACCAGTTGGATGGCCAGCGATGCGCTGAGCACGTCGCGCCAGATGCGCTTGTGTTTGATCAGCTCGGGAATGAACCACCGGAAGCCGAACTTGGGCGGGCCTTCGGCCATGTCGTCATCCGCCGCCTGGGCGGTGGAGCGCACGAAGAGCATGACCTCGGGCTCGAAGTGCGCATCAAACGCGGCAACGGCCATGGTGCGCGGTGCCTGGTCGCCGACTTCGAAATAGACCAACTGGCCTTCGTCAACTTTGGCCAGCAGGGCGACTTTTAATTGTGGGACACGGACGTCTTGTGGCGATTCTGCTGCCTGTATCGGCTCCGGCTCTGGCGCCAAGTACTTGATAAAGGCCAGGCAAGGCAGCGGCAGGGTCGCCAGCTCAAGCGCGTTGACGGTTTTTTCGCCGATCTTAAAGTCGAGTGCTTTGGCTGCGGCAAGCAGCGTGGTCTTGTCGTAGGGTGGCGGGAACTGTTGCTGTAGCAGTTCCGGAGAAAAAGGAAGGCGATAAAGCTGGCACAGGCTGCCCAGCGCCCAAGCCAGGTCCCGGGCGGACAGTGTTCCCCTTCCCTCCATCGACGGACTGTCTTGCAAAATCTCGTTCCTCCCCGGCCTTCGTTGCCCCTTTTTGGGTGCGGTTTTTTTACTATGACCGAATATACATTTGAAACACTTTGATGCATATTCAATTTACACTTTAAAGGCAAATGAGACGAAAGCATGCATTTGGCATGCGTTGCAGGGCTCAATAATTGGGGATCGTTAGTTACATATTTGCAGGGTCGCAGCAACGATCTTGTTAGCAGCCTCTTGGACGGAGTGCCCCTTATGTTTGCGTGCAAACAGCTGCGCAGCTTCGGTGAAGCTTTCATTGCTAAGTATTTGATCCAGGCCGGACATCGCGGCTGACGGACTTTGAGGTGTTGGAAGAATTCCCGCTCCTAATCTCGCCACCTGCCTGGCACTGAGGTAGGCCTCAAGATTTCTCACATAAAAGACGATGGGTTTGCCGGCCAGCAAGCTTGCGCTGATAAATCCGGCGCCGCCGTAGCTCAGCACGGCATGACAGTCCTGGAAAGCCTGGTTCAGGCAAACGGCCTCGGACGTTGCCACTACGTTAGGGCTTTGCCACTCCCGGAGCATCGATTCGTCCGCGCCGCGCAGAAAAATGCAGTAAGAGTGCGGAGAGGCGTGTATTTTTTCCCGCAACCCGGCGAGATCCGGCAACGATGCGTTGAGGTAGGCGAAGACCTTGTACGAAGTGCCCGATTTGGGCCAGACAGGCGCGCGGCCGACGTCTGTGACAAAGAGGTTGCCGCAATACTCTGCGTTTTCGCGAGGTCCAAACGCGTCAAGCTCAGGAAAGCTCATCAGGAACACTTTGGTGGCGCGAAATATCCCGTGCACGCTTTCCACAAGGTTTTCGGAAAACACCGTATTGACGGTTTGGATAATTCTTTCGTCAACCAGCCCGTCGGGCACGGGGCCTCCAGCGCGCAGGGGCGGGGACGGATGAGCCGAAGCCGGCAGCTCGAAAGGTAGTGCCATCAGGACGGCTGGGATGCCAGCCTGCCTCGCGCAGAGCAGAGACAACGGTGCGTATGAAGCGATCACCACGTCGGGTTTGCAGACTGCAAACAACCCCTGCCAAGCCGCGACCAGACCCGACAGAACTGATTTGGAGGTAAATCCAAAGATCTTCAGAATGTCCGCCATTGTTTGCGGCTGGGGACCACGGGCTGGGAAAAATTGGTCCGGATGAGAGGGCGCCTGCAGAACAGTAAACCCTTCTTCTTTTAGCAGTGCGCCCGCTTGCCGGACGTCTCTCAGGGCAAACAGTACGTGATGCCCCTGGGCTTTGAACTCGCGCGCGATTGGCAATAGCGGCAACACATGCCCAAAGCCTTGCCCGATCTCCCAAGTCAACAAAATACTTTTTCTGTGCATGCCGCTCTTATATCCATAAAGGACCCTGAACGCTCGCTTGCACTCAACTCGCGGCCAACCTTTTCGTTAATTTTGAACGCACTGCCGTAAGTGGATGATTTCTTTCAGTGGCTCCCGGCCGATTACATCGGAGAGGCCGGTGAGTTCAATGGGTTAAGCCACACGGCTCACCCAACTGACCAATGGCAAATGATTTGAGCTATTGACGAATCCTTCCAGCACTGGTGACGATGGATAACTCGACGAAGCTGGAGCCGGAGTGCTGTCCAGGTTTAAAGCTGATCACGTAACCACCAAGGTCAAAATGACTCATGCTGTCCAAGGCTAGAACGGTCCCTTCGCGGCTGGGCCTGCTGCCTTGGCGGCGTATCGCCTCGGAAATGACGCGAGCGGCGATGTAGCCCTCCATCATGGCGTAGCTCACAGGCACTTCCAGGTTACGCGCCTTGACTGCAATGTCAGTGAATTCTTTGACGAGCGGGTTGGAGACCTTGTACGGACTTGGCGTCACTTGGGCGATAGCCACACCTTGCATCTGCTCAGGAGACAGCCGTTTGGAGAGTTGCTCGATGTCGGCGCCCGAATGCGCAAGCAGTTGGGCCGCGCCGCCGGCGATACGGTACTTCTCAATAAAGCCGGCCGCGGCAGCCCCGCTGGAAACCATGATGATCGCTTGCGGCTGCATGTTCATGAAAGTGTCCACGGCGTCAGTCACGGCGACCGTGTTGGCGACGTAGGAGCCGCGTCCCTCAATAGTCGCCCCGGCTTTCCTGGCCGCATCCTCGGCCGCGGCGATGACCGAAGTCGAGCCCGGCCCAGCCTCATGGAAAAACCCCAGGCGCTTGATCCCGATGGTGGCCAAATGCTCAATGAGTCTGGAAATCTCGTCGCGCAGGCCTGCCCGCACGCTATACAGGTAGGGAACGTCCGGCTGGATCTCCGAAGTGCGGTAGCCCACCAGGGCAATCTTCTCTTTTGCCAGGATGCCCGAAGACACCAGACCGGCCACATTCCTGCCGCCAAAGTAACCGGCCAGGACCAGCGGCTTATCTTCGGCAATCATCTGCTTTGTCAAGGTGACGGTGTCGTCGGGTACTCCCCCGTCGTCCTTGCGCACAAGTGTGAACTTATGACCGTTGATGCCGCCGGCCTTGTTCAGGGCGGTGAAATGCAATTGCATGCCGGCGGCGTAAGCACGGCCCTGACCGGCCTCCGGCCCTGACATGGGGCCGACCTGGCCCACCACGATCTCGGCGGCGAGTATCGGGCCAGTTCCCGTCACAAGGGCAGCCACGGCCAGTGCCTTCAGGGCCTTGGCGAAAGCCGACGATAAACAACGGTTGCGCATGATGAGAGTTACCTTTTTATGCTGCGAATCTGACGGACCTGGGTATCGATCAGTGGTCAGCAAGGCTGTATTCCATGGATCAAGGAAGGGGCCCCGGCCCGCCTCTTCGTGGGCGGCCGAAACGTGTACCGTCATCGACCTCGGCTTCGAACTGCAGCTGCGCCAACAGTTGGCGAACCTTGACGCCTTGCGGTCTGGCAAGGCTGTCACGAAGGGGCGCCTGGCGCTCTTGCGGAAGGATGCCTGTTGTGCATTGCTCGAATTTGACTTGCCGCTCCAAGGCCGAAAACGGATTCAGGAATGACCCTTTGGCGTGTTGAACGACGCGTTCCAGGCGTCGTCCGTCCTTCAAGGTCACGGCTGTGGTGTGGGCAAGC
>Ga0065165_1001409_pt1 | contig 26197 bp, 22 predicted proteins | sample AraplaMF_Cvi_mMF_FD_63813 | JGI IMG/M metagenome (GOLD analysis project Ga0065165, IMG submission 63813) | Arabidopsis root microbial communities from the University of North Carolina, USA - plate scrape MF_Cvi_mMF (version 2) (version 3) | ecosystem: Host-associated > Plants > Roots >... | reverse complement strand
GGGGCATTTGCTTCATGTCCCCCGCCCGCTCCGCGGGCTCCTCCTTCACTTCCGCAAATACCCCCCGGCCCACCGCTTTCGGATCGAGGACGCCAATCTGTGCGTGCGGCAGGGTGTTCTGAACGTCATCAACAGACGGTCCGGGTCGTCATTCGGCCGGGGGAAGCGATGGGGGAGTCGCCACATCTGCAAGTGGTCGAGCTTGCTGGTTCGCGTTGGCGAGGAGCCACCGGATACCCACGCAGGCAACTGCGCAGCAAAAGGGGGCGACCAATACTGCGCTTCCCTTGACCTAGAAAGGCATGAACCATCATGACAGTTCCATCGAAATCCCTGCAGCGCGCTTCTTCCCCGGCCGCATTGCTGACGCCATCCGATGCGGTGTCGACCTCCACCACTACATCGCTGGTGCCGGCCCTCGGGCTGCATTCCGCGCAGGTCGCTGCCAACCAGGAGGCAGTCGCTGACGCGCTGACGCCAGGCACGGCCCGCCACGGTCGGCGTGATGGCAAGACGCCGGCCGGCATGGAGCGGGAGGAGGGCGCGTGGGAGCCAGAGCCTGCCGTTGAAGCGACGCAGGAGGGCCAGCAGAGCCCGGCTGGCCAGGGCCAGTTGGCCGGCCTTGGGCCGGCCAATGCCAGCGCGCAGGAGATGCAGCGCTGGCTGACGGAGCGGGACGCCGGACGGCAGGAAGAAGACGATGGCGCGGCTGGATGGCTGGCAGCCCCTGCCACAGCACCATCCGGTTGGCTGGTGGCCGGCGGAGGGCTACTCGCCGCAGCCGCCGTCACGGCCGGCGGCGGAGGCGGTGGCAGTGGGGGGCACGGCAATGGCATCGCGACCCGTCCACCCAGCGATGGCGTGACGTTGCCGCCACCCCAGACACAACCCGAGAGTGCTGCGCTGGGCGCGCCACGGCTGAGACTGAGCGCGCAAGCCGATGCGCCCGTGCAAGGGCTGCCAAGCACCAATGACCCCGTCGTGCAGGTGAGCAACCTGGAGTCGGACGGCGCCTGGTTCTATCGCACCGATGGACAAACCTGGATACGCGGACAAGGCTCACAGATACCGGCGTCGGTGTTCGTGGCCCAGGGCGCCCACCGCGTGGAGGTCTATCAGATGGACCTCGCCGGCAACGTGGGGCCCACCGCCTCACTGGAGTTCTGGCATGACAGCATCGCGCCCGTCAGTGCCGATGTGGCCCTGAAGGACGACACCGGAAACACTACCGACCTGATCACGAGCGACGCCACGCTGGTGATCAGCGGCGTGCAGCCCGGAGATCAGTGGTACTTCAGCGTGAACGGCGGCGATTGGCAAACCGGGCAGGGCAACGAAGTGCCGGACTCCGCCCTGGGCGGCGACGGCGTGCACACCATCAGCGTGGTGGTGCGTGACCCCACCGGCAATGAAAGCGCCCCCACCAGCATCACGGTCGTGAGAGACACCACCGCACCCGATACCGCGCCCACCGTGTCGCTGGAGTTCGACACCGGCGACGAGGGCGACCGCATCACCCAGACCCCGTTCCTGCTCTTCGGCGGATTGGAAACCGGTGCGCGCTGGATCTTCAGCCTGGATGACGGGCAGCACTGGCACGAAGCAGCCAATGCGAGTGACCGTGCCTTTCGCGACGACGCCCTGTTTGACCGCGACGGGCATTGGACCGTCCTGGCCAAACAGATCGATGCGGCCGGCAATGAAGGCACCGCCACCTCACGCTTCGAGTTCGAGCTGGACCGCCAGGCGCCAGACATGCCCTCAGTGGCACTCAAGGAAGACACAGGCCTGTTTGACGACGACCGCGTCACGAAGAACGGCACCGTGGTGATCAGCGGCGTCGAAACCGGCGGTACCTGGGGCTACCGGATCAACGGGGCCCTCGAATGGACACAGATCGCCGGCATGGAGATCCCCCACGAGCACTTCACCGACGGCCACCATCGCGTCGAAGTGGCGTCGTGGGATGTGGCCGGCAACCGAAGCGCCATCCAGCGGCTTGAGTTTCTGCTCGACACCCAGGCGCCAGCGCTTCCCGGCGTGGACCTGGGCGTCTATAACGCCACGGCGGTGGTGTGATGGCCGTCGTGTAATGACCGTCGTGTGATGGCCGCGGTGTGACGCCCATGAAACCAGCGGGCGGGCAGCCAGCACCGGGCGCAGGCCGTCCCCCGGTGCGCTTACTTGCCGAAGCTGTCCTTCAGGCCGGTGATCTTGTTGAACACCGGCGTGGCGGCAGCATGGTCGTGACGGTCCGCCACGAAGTAGCCGTGTCGTTCGAACTGGAATTTCTGGTCCGGCTGCGCGCTGGCAAGCGACGGCTCCACCACGCCTCGCACCACCCGCTTGGATTGCGGGTTGATGACGTCCAGGAAGTTGCGGTCACCCGCGTCCGGCTGCGCCTCGGTGAAGAGGCGGTCATACAGTCGCAGCTCGGCCGCAATGCCGTCGTGCACGCCCACCCAGGTGATGACACCCTTGACCTTGACCGCATCCGCCCCAGGCGTGCCGCTCTTGGTGTCCGGCACCAGCCGGGCCAGCACGGCGGTGATCTCGCCTTGCTCGTTCTTTTCGCAGCCCACGCATTCAATGACGTAGCCGTATTTCAGGCGCGCCTTGTTGCCCGGGTAGAGCCGGTGATAGCCCTTGGGCGGCGTCTCCATGAAGTCCTCGCGCTCGATCCAAAGCTCTGGACCCAGGCTGAACGAACGCTGGCCGAGTTCGGGCAGGTGCGGATGCGCCGGTGCGCTGCAAGGCTCACGGTGATCCAGGGAGCCGAAGATGTCTGCATAGTTCTGCAGCTTGAGCTTGACCGGGTCCACCACCGCCATGGCACGGGCAGCTTGGCCTTCCAGATCCGCACGCAGGTAGCCGTCCAGCACGGCGTAATCGATCCAGCTGTTGGTCTTGGAAGCGCCCGTGCTCTCCACCATGGCACGGATGGAAGCCGGCGTGTAGCCACGGCGGCGCATGCCGACCAAGGTGGGCATGCGCGGGTCATCCCAACCCGAGACATGCCCTTCCTCCACCAGTTGGCGCAGCTTGCGCTTGGAGGTCACGACATAACTGAGGTTGAGCCGGCCGAACTCGTACTGATGGGGCAGAGGCCGCGCCAGCAACCCGCCCGCGGCCAGGTGCTCCAGCAGCCAGTCATAGAACGGACGCTGGTCTTCGAATTCCAGCGTGCAGAAGCTGTGCGTGATGCACTCCAGCGCGTCTTCGATCGGATGCGCATAGGTGTACATCGGGTAGATGCACCACTGGTCGCCCGTGTTGTGGTGGGTGGCACGGCGCACACGGTAGAGCGTGGGGTCGCGCAGGTTGATGTTGGGCGACGCCATGTCGATCTTGGCGCGCAGCACCATCGAGCCGTCCGGATGCTTGCCGTCGCGCATCTCGCGCAGGCGCGCCAGGTGCTCCTGCGGGGAGCGGTCCCGGTAGGGACTGTTCTTGCCCGGGGTGGTGAAGTCGCCCCGGTTGATGCGCATCTCTTCAGGCGTTTGCTCATCCACGTAGGCCAGGCCCTGGCTCACGAGGTACTCGGCCGCCCGGTACATGAAGTCGAAGTAGTTGCTGGCGTAGAAAAGGTGGCTGGTCGTGCCGGCAGCGCCGGCCGCATTGTCCGGAGCCTCCCAGGACCAGCCCAGCCAATCCACCATCTCCTTGATGGCGTCCACGTATTCCTGCTCTTCCTTCTCCGGATTGGTGTCGTCAAAGCGCAGATGGCAGATGCCGCCATAGTCGCGCGCCAGGCCGAAGTTCAGGCAGATGCTCTTGGCATGACCGATGTGCAGGTAGCCATTGGGCTCGGGCGGGAACCGGGTACGGATGCGGGCCGGGTCCAGCGGGCCTGCAGCATGGTGAGCCGCGTCCCCGGGCGTGCCGGCAAAGTGCCGAGCCGGCTGGAAACCCTGCTCCAGGTCGCGTTCGATGATGGCGCGAAGGAAGTTGCTGGGCTTGACAGCTGCGCCGTCGTGCTCAGGCGCGGCGCTCGGGGTCTTGTCGGTGCTGGCGGACATGGATGAATCACAGGCGAAACAGGCAGGCGATTCTACGCGTGCGGCCCCGCCGGGAGACCGGCCGGGCTTTGCGGCGTCAGAGCGCCTTGAAACGGTGGGCAAACATGCGGCTGACCGCCAGCCGCTCGGGGCGCTGCTTGAGCTTGATGGACAACCGGCCCGCCTCGTCGCGCCAGGCACGGTCAATGGCATCCACCTGCACGACATGGCCCCGGTGGACCTGCCAGAAACGGTCGGGGTCCAGCTGCGGCAGCAACTCCCGCAGCGATGCGCGCACGAGGTATTCCTGGTCGGCCGTCAGCACCCGCACATATTTGTCGGCCGCCTCCAGGAAGACGATCTGGTCCACCGGCAGCAGCACGATGCTCTGCCCGACACCTACCTGCAGATGCCGCAGCAGCGGCCCCGCGCCCGCAGCCCCGCCGGTAAAGTCACGCGACGCACCGCCCGCCTGCAGCAAGGACCGCAACTGCTCCAGGGTGGCCTCCAGCGACGCCGTGCCAGCGGCCCCGGCCTGCCCCGAAGGCGCGGCGACGTCCCGCTGTGTCAGGGGCGCCCCAGCCCCTGCGCCGGGCAGCGGCGCACCGCCGGCCCGGCTAGCCAGCCCGGCCTGCAGGCGGCTGACCGTCTGCGCCAGCCGCTCCCGCTGCACCGGCTTGAGTACATAGTCCACCGCCGCACGGTCGAAGGCCTGCAAGGCGTATTGGTCGTAAGCCGTCACGAAGACCAGCAGGGGAAAGGCAGGAGCGCCAGGGCCGTCGGGCCATTCATCGGCCAGCAGCGCGGCGGCTTCCAGGCCGGTCATGCCCGGCATGCGGATGTCGAAGAAGCAGACCTGCGGCAGATGCTGCAGCGCCAGATCCACGGCGGCCTGGCCGTGCGGGGCCATGGCCACCACCTCCAGCGCCGGCCACAAGGCCTTGAGTTCCTGGCGCAGGTGGTGGGCCAGCAATTCTTCATCTTCGGCAATCAACGCGGTGGGCATGGGGTCCTCCTTGGGTCGTTCTGGTGATGGCAGCGGGTCAGGGGGCAGGCGCAGCGGGGCTCAGGACGGCGAAGCCGCTGACGGGCGCGGAACATGAATGCTGGCCAGCGTACCGCCCCCGGGGCGGGCCTGGACCTGCAGCGAGGCGCGAGCGCCATACACGACGGCCAGCCGCTCGCGGATCTGGCGGGTGCCAAACCCTGATCCCGGCGCCGGCGTCGCGGGCGGCGCGTAGCCCGCGCCATCGTCTTCCACGTCCAGGCGCACGCCGTCCGTCATCACCACGGCCCGCACCCATAAGGTGCCGCCTTCCACATGCGGCTCCAGCCCATGCTTGATGGCGTTCTCCACCAGCGGTTGCAGCAGCAGCGGAGGCACCGGCAGGTCGGCCGCCTCTGGCGGCAGGTCAAATTCAAAGCGCAAGCGCTGGCCCATGCGTACCTGCATCAAGGCCAGGTAGTCGGCCAGCCTCGCGAATTCATCCCGCAGGGCATGGCGCTCCGCCTGGGACGCCGCCAGCGTGGCCCGCAGGAAGGCAATCAGGTGATCCAGCATGGCCTGGGCGCGGTCGGCATCCATGCCGATGAGCACCCGCAGGTTGGCCAGCGTGTTGAACAGCATGTGCGGCTCAAGCTGGGATTCCAGCAGCCGCAGCTGCGTCTCGGCGGCCTGCCGCCGCAGCGTCTCGGCCCGGGCTTCCGCCGCGGCGGCCTTGCCGCGCCACAGGAAGATGAAGGTCAGCCCGATGCCCGGCAGCAAGGAAAAACCCAGCGTCCCGAGCAGGGCGCCCAGCGGGGCGTCAAAGGGGCCCCGCATGTGCTGGCCGGTGATCTGGTTGCCCAGCCAGACGCCGCTGCCATACCCGAGCGTCGTGCCCGCCACCAGGCAGATCAGCATCAGGGGCCAACCCGGCCAGGAGGTCGAGCCCTCCAGCGGCCACCCCATGCGCTCATACACGCGGCAGCGGCCCCAGCCCGCCAGCAGCCGAAACGCCTGGGTGAAGCTGGCGCAGCCCAGCGAGATGCAGAAGGTGTAGACGAAGGAGCGGAACCAGGAATGGCCAAAGGCGCTGACGAACAGTACCGACAGGCCGCCAGCCACTGCCGTCACCAGTAGCAGCTGTCGCGCCAGCCAGCGGGCCAGAAAGGCCGGGCGCCACCAGGGAAGGGCGGCCGCGGGTTCGCCAGCGGACGAAGGAGCAAGAGGCGTCATGGCGAAAGGGCTGGGCGGGGGGGAAGTGTCGACGGCCTCGCGGGACCATCAGTCGGCAGGGGTAAGGGGGCGGCCAACAGCAGGAAGCCCCCCAACCAGCCGGAGACAGGTGCAGCCCGGCGGGCTTGGGCCGGATGCCGGGCCCGGCACGGGGCCGGACACCGGGCTGGACTCCGGCGGGCGTTCAGGCGGTCATCGGCGTGGCGGACGGAGCATCGATCCGGCCGCGGCGCAGGATGTTGATGCTGCGGCCGAGGAAGAAACCGCTCAGCAGGCCGAAGCTCAGGCTGGCAACCGCGGCAAACACCGGGCTGTGGGACAGCGAAGGCTGCACGCCCAGCGCCATGCCGACCGCAAAGCGGCACACGAAGATGCTGAGCATCACCACCAGCGGCAGCCAGCTGCCAGGCACCACCAGGTGACCGGTGTCGGCCTGTGCGCGAACCTGGCCCGGCCAGCCCAGCGCCAGCAGCGTCGCCACGCTGGCGGCAAGACCCAGCGCCCAGGCCGTGAGCGCCACCGAAGCGGTGCCCGACTGGCCAAAGCCGTTTTCCACCCCCCAGGCGCCGAAGACCAGCCAGACCAGCGGCAGGACCACCAGGCGCTTGCGGCTCACTACCTGCGTGCGGCTCTGCCTGCGGCCCATCACGACCAGCAGGGCCAGGATGCCCCAGACGTACAGCGGCACATGGGAGAGGATCTGGGCGATGACGTCGAACACATTGACAGCTTGCATGGCGGGCTCCTTGGAGTCGGTGGTGGGCATCCACGGGGATGCGATGACCGAACTGTGCAGGAGCCAGCCGCCAGGGGCCACGGCGGCGCGACGAATCGCCGCCAGCCGCCGCGAGCGGTTGTTGGCGGGCGCCAGCGGTGGCGCATGGCTGCATCAGCCGCCTGGGGCGCTCGGGGCGCTTGGGCTGCTTCAACGGCGCGAACGTCCGGACTTGCCGCCCAGCAGGCTGCCGAGCACGCCCCGCACCAATTCCCGGCCCACCGAGGAGCCGATGGACCGCAGCGCGGATTTGGCCGCCGCCTCGGCCAGACCCTCCCGCCGGCCGCCGCGAGGGCCCGTGCTGCCGAACAGGACGTCCTTGAGTCCGTCCAGCATGCCGCCTTCGCCGTTGCCGGATGCGCCCGGTGACGGCGCGCCGGCGGTCGGGCGGGGCGCGCCTTGGCGCAGCGCTTCGGTCGCCTCGTCCGCCATGCTGCGTTTGCCGGTGGGCAGCCCGCTGGCCGGGTCGCGCGGCGCTGTGAGGGTGTCCCGCGCGCCAGCGTCCGCGCTGGCGGCGGCCCGGCCGGTGAGCTTTTCATAGGCGGACTCGCGGACCACCGCATGGTCATAGACGCCAGCCACCAGGGACTGCGCCATCAAGTCCTTGCGCTGCTGCACCGAAATGGGGCCGATCTGGCTGCCCGGCGGCAGCACGAATACCCGCTCGGTGATGCAGGGCCGGCCCTTGTCATCCAGGAGGCTCACCAGCGCCTCGCCCACGCCCAGCTCGGTGATGGCCATGGCGATATCCAGCCCGGGCTTGGGGCGCATGGTCTCCGCCGCCGCCTTGACCGCCTTCTGGTCCCGCGGGGTGAATGCCCGCAGCGCGTGCTGCACCCGGTTGCCCAGCTGTCCGAGCACCGTGTCCGGAATGTCCAGCGGGTTCTGCGTCACGAAGTACACGCCCACCCCCTTGGACCGCACCAGACGGACCACCAGTTCGATGCGCTCCACCAGCGCGGGCGGCGCGTCCTTGAACAGCAGGTGGGCCTCGTCGAAGAAGAAGACCAACTTGGGCTGGTCCAGGTCGCCCACCTCGGGAAGCGTCTCGAAGAGCTCCGACAGGAGCCACAGCAGGAACGTGGCGTACAGGCGCGGCGCGGCCATCAGCTTGTCCGCGGCCAGGATGTTGATGACGCCCTGGCCGTCCACCGTCTGCATGAAGTCGGTGATGTTGAGCATGGGCTCGCCGAAGAAGCGGTCACCGCCCTGCGCTTCGATCTGCAGCAGGCCGCGCTGGATGGCTCCCACGCTGGCCGCCGAGACATTGCCGTATTCGGTGGTGTAGTCGCTGGCGTGCTCGCCCACATGCTGCAGCATGGCGCGAAGGTCCTTCAGGTCCAGCAGGGCCAGGCCGTGGTCGTCGGCGATCTTGAACACCATCTGCAGCACGCCCGCCTGGGTCTCGTTCAAGGCCAGCATGCGGGCGATCAGCAGCGGCCCCATGTCCGAGACGGTGGCACGCACCGGATGGCCCTGCTCGCCGAAGACATCCCAGAGCGTGGTGGGGCAGGCGGCCGGCGCGGGTGCCTCCAGGCCACGTTCCCGCAGGACCGCGAGCAGCTTGGCCGAGGCGTGGCCGGGCTGTGAAATGCCGGTGAGGTCCCCTTTGACGTCCGCCATGAAGACCGGCACGCCCAACTGGGACAATGCCTCGGCCAGCTTTTGCAGGCTGATGGTCTTGCCGGTGCCGGTGGCGCCGGTGATCAGGCCGTGGCGATTGGCCAACGCGGGCAGCAGCAGACACTCGATCTCGCCGTGCCGCGCCAGCAGGATGGGGTCGGCCATGGGGGTCTCCAGAGGCAAAAGCTAAAATCGCAGTCTAACGAAGCATCAACAGCGCCGGACCGGAGTTTGTCCCGGGCCGGCGACACAGGAGAACCAGTCTCATGGCAGGGCATTCGAAATGGGCCAACATCCAGCACCGCAAGGGCCGTCAGGACGAGAAGCGGGGCAAGGTCTGGACCCGTCTCACGCGTGAAATCATCGTGTCGGCGCGTGCCGGCGGCGGGGACGTGACCATGAACCCGCGCCTGCGCCTGGCGATCGAAAAGGCCAAGGCGGCCAACATGCCTGCCGACAACATCAAGCGCAATGTCGACAAGGCCACCGGCAACCTGGACGGGGTCACCTACGAGGAAATCCGCTATGAAGGCTACGGCATTGCCGGCGCCGCCATCATCGTGGATTGCATGACGGACAACCGCGTGCGCACCGTGGCCGAAGTGCGCCATGCCTTCTCCAAGTACGGCGGCAACCTGGGCACCGAAGGCTCGGTGGCCTTCCAGTTCAAGCATGTCGGCCAGTTGATCTTCGCCCCGGGTACGTCCGAGGACAAGGTGATGGAAGTGGCCCTGGAGGCTGGCGCCGAGGATGTGGTGACCGGTGACGACGGCGCCATCGAGGTGTTGACCGCCCCCGGCGACTTCGAGGCCGTGCGCGCCGCGCTCGACGCCGCGGGCCTGACGGCCGACGTGGCCGAGGTCACCATGCGCGCCGAGAACACCATCGACCTGGCGGGCGAGGATGCAGCCCGGATGCAAAAGCTGCTGGACGTGATCGAAGACCTGGACGACGTCCAGGAGGTCTTTCACAACGCCAACCTGGATCAATAAGCGCCACGGCGCGAAGGAAAACCAATGAAGGTCCTGGTTCTGGGTAATGGCGGGCGCGAACACGCGCTGGCCTGGCGGTTGGCGCAGGGTGACCGCGTCAGCCAGGTGTTCGTGGCCCCGGGCAACGGCGGCACGGCACGCGATTCCCGCCTCAAGAATGTCCCGATCACCGATGTGAAGGCCCTGGCGGATTTCGCCCAGGAGCAGAAGATCGCGCTGACGGTGGTCGGCCCGGAAGCCTTCCTGGCCGCCGGCGTGGTGGATGAGTTCCGCGCACGTGGCCTGCGCATCTTCGGCCCCACGCGGGCCGCCGCGCAACTGGAGTCGTCCAAGGCCTTTGCCAAGGACTTCATGAAGCGCCATGGCATTCCCACGGCCGCGTACGAGACCTTCGCCGACCCGCAGCAGGCGCATGCCTATGTGCAGGCGCAAGGGGCCCCGATCGTCATCAAGGCCGACGGCCTGGCCGCGGGCAAGGGCGTGGTGGTGGCCATGACGCTGGAAGAGGCGCACCAGGCCATCGACTGGATACTGGCCGACAACAAGCTTGGCGTCGTGCACAACGAGGGCGGCGCCCGGGTCGTGATCGAGCAGTTCCTCGAAGGCGAGGAAGCCAGCTTCATCGTCCTGTGCGACGGCAAGAATGTGCTGCCCCTGGCCACCAGCCAGGATCACAAGCGCCTGCTCGACGGTGACCAGGGCCCCAACACGGGCGGCATGGGGGCCTATTCCCCCGCGCCGGTGGTGACGCCCAACGTGCATGCCAAGGTGATGCACGAGATCATCACGCCCACCATCCAGGGCATGGCCCGCGACGGCATGCCGTTCACCGGCTTCCTGTATGCGGGCTTGATGATCGATGCGAACGGGCAGCCGCGCACGGTGGAGTTCAACACCCGCATGGGCGACCCGGAGACGCAGCCCATCATGATGCGCCTCAAGAGCGATCTGTTCGAGGTGCTCATGCATGCCACCGACGGCACGCTGGACCAGGCGGAATTGCAGTGGGACCGCCGGGCGGCCCTCGGGGTGGTGATGGCGGCGGGCGGCTATCCGCTCTCGCCCAGAAAGGGCGACGTGATCACCGGCCTGCCGGACGATGCCGAGGACGCCATGGTGTTCCACGCCGGCACGGCGCAGCAGGCCGATGGCAGCCTGGTCACCAGCGGTGGCCGGGTGCTGTGCGTGACGGCGCTGGGCGAGGCGGTGCGGCATGCCCAGCAGCGGGCTTATCAGGCGCTGACCGCCATCCAGTTCGAAGGCAAGCAGTACCGGCACGACATCGGCCACCGCGCCGTCAAGCGCTGAACCGGCGTCTCAACGGAGCGGGATTCCGGTGAAATTCCGGCTGTTTCGCCAGTGGATTTGTTCAATGCGTGTTGTCCAGGCGGCGCGGCCGCCTGATCATCCGTGTTCCTGTTCCGTTGAGCCTTATCTTGAGTCCAGAGTGTTACCAGGAGCGCCTTGCCGCTGCGAGCCAGCCGGCCGCTGAGGCGCCGCTCCCCCAGCAGGGCCCTGCGCTGCCCAGGCGTTGGGCCGGCCCCATGATCCCGCTGCCGCCGGGCAGCCGCTTCGCCCGCTGGGTGATGGGGCTGTTTGGCTGGAAGGTGCAGGGCTTCGCGTTGCCCGCGTTGCAAGGCGTGGTGCTGGTCTATCCGCACACCTCCAATTGGGATTTCCCGATTGGCCTGCTGTCCAAGTGGAACATGGGCTTCAAGCTCAAGTTCTGGGCCAAGGACAGCCTGTTCAAGCTGCCCGTGTTTGGCCACTGGATGAGAGCGGTGGGTGGCGTGCCGGTCAACCGCCGCGCCGCCAGCGGCCTGGTCGGCGAGACGGTGGCGCAGATGCGTCGCGCGCGCGAGCGCGGTGAACAGTTCTGGCTGATCGTGGCGCCGGAGGGCACCCGCGCCTATACCGACAGCTGGAAGTCTGGTGCTTACTGGGTGGCGGTGGAGGCCAAGGTGCCGGTGGCGCTGGCCGCTTTTGACTACGCCACCCGCACCGTGGTGTTCACCGAATTCGTGGAACTCAGCGGAGACCCGGACAAGGACTTCGCCTTGTTTGCGCAGGTGCTGCAGGGCCGGCAAGGCAAGCACCCCCAGCAGGCCGGGCCGATCCGGCTTCGGCGCTGACCACCGGCTGCGCTGGTGCGCTGTTGCGCTACCCGCCAAGGGCATTTGATGCGCCCTGCCAGCAGGCGTTGAGGCCGGCTTCAAGCCCCCTTGGACGCCCTCACTGGCATTCACCGCCAATCGTCGCCATTTAGGACCGACAATCGCGCCTGTGTAAATACAGCGCAAGATGGGCGAGCCGCCCCGACACCGTCCGCCGCCTGCCTGGCGCCGGACGGTCTTGGGCGTCCTGAAGAAAGGTGAATCGATGAACAGTCAGTTGGTACGCGACTACCTGCTGGGATTGCAGCAGCGCATCGTGTCCTCGCTGGAGGAGCTGGACGGGCAGGCCTTCCTTGAAGATGCCTGGCAACGGGAGCCAGGCGGGCGTCTGGAAGGTGACGGACTGGTTCGTTTGATCGAGAATGGCGGGCTTTTCGAGCGGGGCGGGGTGAACTTTTCGCATGTGCGGGGGCGGGTGTTGCCGCCTTCGGCCACCGCGCACCGGCCGGAACTGGCAGGCGCACCCTTTGAAGCCATGGGGGTGTCGCTGGTGCTGCACCCACACAATCCGTTCGTGCCCACGGTGCACATGAACGTGCGGATGTTTGCGGCTTTGCCGGCGGCGGCGCCGGCCGTGGTGTGGTTTGGCGGCGGCATGGACCTCACGCCCTACTACGGCTTCGAGCGGGATGCCCAGCATTTCCACCGCACCTGCCGTGCGGCGCTGGAGCCGCATGGCCAGGCGCTGTATCCGAGGTTCAAGACCTGGTGTGACGAGTACTTTTATTTGAAGCATCGCAACGAGCCGCGCGGCATTGGCGGCATTTTCTTTGACGACTATGCCGAAGGGGGCTTCGACAAGGCCTTTGGCATGATGCAATCCGTGGGTGACGCTTTCGTGCCCGCTTACCGGCCCATCGTGGAACGGCGGCACGGCGCCGCCTACGGCGAGCGGGAGCGGGATTTCCAGGCCTACCGCCGCGGGCGCTATGTGGAGTTCAACCTGGTCTTCGACCGCGGCACGCTGTTTGGCCTGCAGTCGGGCGGGCGGACGGAATCGATCCTGATGTCCATGCCCCCGATGGCCCAGTGGCGCTACGACTGGCACCCGGAGCCGGACTCGCCCGAAGCGCGGCTCTATACCGACTTCCTGCGGCCGCGCGACTGGGCCGATGAGGAAGCGACGCATCTGTGGTTCTGAACGGCAGCGCTGGCGGCCGACGGGTCGGCTGGTTTGGCGGCTCCTTCGACCCGGTCCACCTGGCCCACCGGGCGCTGGCCAAGGCTGCGCTGGACCAGTTGCAGCTCGATGAAGTGCGCTGGGTCGTTGCGGGCCAGCCGTGGCAAAAGGCAGGACGTTCCCTGGCCGCGGCCGAGCACCGGGCGGCGATGGTGCGGCTGATGATCGAGGACGAAGCCCGCTTCGTGCTGGATGACAGTGAACTGCGCCGCGCCGGACCCAGCTACACGCTGGAGTCGGTCGTGGCCTGGCAGGCGGAGCATCCGGGCGACCAGCTGTGGCTGGTCCTGGGGCAGGATCAATTGGCGGGTCTGCCCACCTGGCGAGGGTGGGAGGACCTGATTGGACGCGTGGGGCTGGCGGTGGCCGCCCGCGCGTCAGACGAGGTGAGGGCGCCGGCGGCGCTGCTGGAACGGCCCCATCGGCTGGTCCGGCTGGACATGCCGGCCCTCAAATGGTCATCCACCGAGGTGCGCCGTCTGGCGGCCTCGGGTGGGGACATGAGGCCCGTGGTGGGCGAAAAGGTTGCGGGTTATATTGGCTCGCACCGTCTCTACAGTGAGCACTGAATGGACATCAAGAAACTGCAACGTGCCATCGTCGATGGTCTGGAAGATGTGAAGGCCCAGGACATCCTGGTCTTCGACACCGAACGGCTGTCGCCCTTGTTCGAGCGCGTGATCATCGCCTCGGGCACGAGCAACCGCCAGACCAAGGCCTTGGCGTCCAGCGTGCGGGAGACGGTCAAGAAGCGCGGCATGCAGGTCATGCGCACCGAAGGCGAGGACAACGGCGAATGGATCATCGTGGACTGCGGCGCCGCCGTCGTGCACGTGATGCAGCCTGCAATCCGCCAGTACTATCACCTGGAGGAAATCTGGGGCGGCAAGCCGGTCAAGCTCAAGCTGGGCGAAGGCGGCACGCGTCTGGTCAAGGCGTCCGAGCCGATGGACGAGGAAGATGAAGACGGCGTGACCGTGAAGAAGCCGGCCGCCAAGAAGGCCAAGGCCAGCGCCGCCGCGGCGCCCGCCAAGAAGGCGCCGAGCCGCACCGCCGGCACGAAGTCGGCAGGGGCCAAGTCGACCACCGCGAAGGCTGCCACCAAGGCGACCGACAAGGCGCCCGCCAAGTCTGCCAAAGCCGCCGCGACAAAGACCGCCGCCAAGACCACCCGCACGGCCGGCACGAAGACCGCCGCCAGCAAGACCACCGCCACCAAAACCGCTGCCAGCAAGACCGCCGGCACGAAGACGGCCGCCTCCCGGAGCGCCGCCGCCAAGCCGGCAGCGCGCAAGACGGCAGGCCGTTCCTCGTCCAGTGAGGTGGTCGCGCAGACCATCAAGGTGGGTGCCAAGAAGCCGGCGGCCAAGAAGGCCGTGGCCGCCAGGCCCGCTGCCAAGTCCGCCGCCAAACCCGCGGCCCGCAAGCCGGCGGCTCGCAAGACCACGGTGACCTCGGGCACCAAGTCCAAGCCCAAGGCCTGAACCGGTGCGTCTGGTGTTGTGCGCGGTCGGCCAGAAGATGCCGGCCTGGGCGGATGAGGCGTATGCGGACTTCGCCAAGCGCTTCCCGCCCGACATGCGCCTGGAGCTCAAGGCCGTCAAGGCCGAGCCCCGGACCACGGGCAAGAGCACCGCGCAACTGATGGCGGCCGAAGCCCAGCGGCTGGAGGCGGCCTGCCCGAAAGGCGCGCGCCGCGTGATCCTGGACGAGCGCGGTGACCGCGTCACCTCCAGGCAACTGGCCGAGCGCATGAACACCTGGCGCAGCGACGGCCGCGACCTGGCCATCTTCATCGGCGGCCCGGACGGCCTGGACCCTTCGCTCAAGGCGACGGCGGACGAGACCCTGCGCCTGTCCGACCTCACCTTGCCCCATGCCTTCGTGCGCGTGCTGCTGGCCGAAGGCCTGTACCGGGCCTGGTCGGTGATGGAAGGCCACCCCTACCACCGCGAGTGATCCGTTGAGCCTGCTGCCCATGCCCATGCTGTACCTTGCCTCCCAAAGCCCGCGCCGTCGCCAGTTGCTCGACCAGATCGGCGTGGCGCACGAGTTGCTGCTGCCGGGCGACGACGAGGACGCGGAAGCGCTTGAAGCCGTATGGCCTGGCGAGGTGCCGGACGACTACGTGCAGCGGGTGACCGCCGCCAAGCTGGACGCCGCGATGCAGCGCCTGGCCCGGCGCGGGCTGCCTCCGGCACCGGTGCTGTGCGCCGACACGACCGTCACGTTGGAGGGGGACATCCTCGGCAAGCCGCAGGACGCCGCCGATGCGCTGGCCATGCTGCGCCGGCTCAGCGGCCGGGAGCACCGCGTCCTGACCGCCGTGGCGCTGGGCTTGCCGCAGGGGCGCTGCCTGGCGGCACTGAGCGTGTCCACGGTGCGCTTTGCGGTGGTGCCGGACGACCGGCTGCAGGCCTATGTCGAGGCAGGGGAACCCATGGGCAAGGCCGGCAGCTATGCGATACAAAGCCAGGCGGCAGCGTGGATCAGCCACATTGCCGGCAGTTATTCGGGCATCATGGGTCTGCCCCTGCACGAAACAGCGGGTTTGCTGAGCGCCGCAGGCTGGGTCCTGTAGCGCACGAGACGGCAGAGCGTTGCCGTCAGCCTGGCGGCTGACGAGAGCGCTGGAGCACAACAAGATGGAAGATATCCTGATCAACTGGACCCCGCAGGAGACACGGGTGGCGGTGGTCGAGAACGGCGCGGTGCAGGAACTGCACATCGAGCGCACGCTCGAGCGAGGCCTGGTGGGCAATGTCTACCTGGGCAAGGTGGCTCGGGTGCTGCCGGGCATGCAGTCCGCCTTCATCGACATTGGCCTGGAACGCGCTGCCTTCCTGCATGTGGCTGACTTGCACATGAATGGCGCCACGCCGCGCGGCCATCATGGTGACGGCTCCCAGCCCGTGCCCATCGAGCGGCTGGTGTATGAAGGCCAGGCGCTCACCGTGCAGGTCATCAAGGACCCCATCGGCACCAAGGGTGCACGGCTGTCCACGCAGATCTCCATCGCCGGTCGGTTGCTGGTGCACCTGCCGCAGGACAACCACATCGGCATCTCGCAGAAGATCGGTTCGCCCGAAACGCGAGACGCCTTGCGCGCACGCATGCAGGCCCTGGCATCGGTGGGAGTGCAGGAGGGGGCCACCGGCGGCTTCATCCTGCGCACCAATGCGGAGGAGGCCAGTGACGATGAACTGGCCGCGGACATCGCCTATCTGCGCAAGACCTGGGGCTCGATCCGGGACAAGAGCCTGCGCCAGCCCCCCGGTACGCTGCTGTTCCAGGACCTGAGCCTGGTGGAGCGTGTGCTGCGGGACCTGGCCAGCGAACGGACCAACTCCATCCGCATCGATTCAAAGCTGCAGCACGACGTGCTGCGCGGCTTCGGTGAGACCTACATGCCGGCGGCCACCGCCAAGCTCGACCTCTACCGTGGCGAGCGGCCTATTTTTGATCTGCACAACATCGACGCCGAGGTGGCGCGTGCGCTGGCGCGCCGGGTGGACCTGAAATCCGGGGGCTACCTGATCATCGACCAGACCGAGGCGATGACCACGGTGGACGTGAACACCGGCGGGTTCGTCGGGGCCCGCAATTTCGACGACACGATCTTCAAGACCAATCTGGAGGCCGCCGGAGCCATCGCGCGGCAACTACGCCTGCGCAACCTGGGCGGCATCATCATCGTCGACTTCATCGACATGACGCGCGAGGAACACAAGACCGCCGTGCTCCATGAGTTCCGCAAGCAGCTCAGCCGGGACCGCACCAAGGTGACTGTCGGCGGGTTCACGCAGCTGGGCCTGGTGGAGCTGACCCGCAAGCGCACGCGGGAATCCTTGTCGCGCATGCTGTGCGAGCCGTGCCCCACCTGCGAAGCCCGGGGCCAGGTGAAGACGGCGCGCAGCATCTGCTACGAGATCATGCGGGAAATCCTGCGTGAATCGCGTCAGTTCAATCCCAAGGAATTCCGTGTGGTCGCGGCAGCCAATGTGGTGGAAATGCTGCTGGACGAGGAAAGTCAGCACCTGGCTGGCCTGTCGGATTTCATTGGAAAGCCGATCTCGCTGACGGCAGAGCCGACCAACCAGACAGAGCATTACGACATCGTGCTGATGTGATCGCTGGCTAAGGGCGCCGCATCGGCGCTCACCGCGCCAGTGGCACCACCTCCACCGGCGGCTCTTCGGGGATCTCTTCCCACAGATCACTGCCTGCCTGGGTCACCGCCCAGCGCACTTCTGGCCGAGCCAGCACGGTGGCGAGTTGCGCGCGCAGCTGGGTCAGCACGGCCTTGGGTGTGCGTGATGAGACCAGCAGGCCATTCCAGTCGGTACGTGGGAACTCGTCGGGACGACCGAGCAGTGCTGGAAACACCGCTCGCCGCGGGACCTTGCGCTCGGCCGCTGGCCCCGGACGGGGCGGGGAGTCTGGATGAGCTGCACGGCCCGGAGGGTTTGAAGGGCTTGAGGGGCTTGAGGGGTCTGAGGGGTCTGAGGGGTCTGAGGGGTCTGAGGGGTCCGCGGACAGCTCGTCCAGCCGGGCCAGCGCCGCGACGGCCTGATCCTGCGGCGCGTGGCTGCCGGCATCATCACGCAGCGCGGACCGGGCTCTCAAGGCGCCGGGCAACAGGCCCCGCGGCAGCACCGACATGAAGGGCAGCTCTCCCACCTGGGCCACCAGCCGAAAGTGCTGCAGGTCCAGAGGAGGTGACAGCTCGGGCCGCAAGCGCTGGGGCCGGGGTGCCACCGGACCGGCGTCCAGCATGCGAGCGCTGGTGAGCATCAGCACCCGCCCGTCCGTCGCATGCCGGGCTACCCAGCGCGCGGCCGTGCGCCCCTGGTTCTCCGGCATGTTGATCACCTGGACCGGCTCGCCCGCCCGCTGCGACCAGTGGTGTGCGATGACGCGCAGGACATGGTCCGGCCCGCTCCCGGCCACAAACGGCGTGATGAGCGTGAGGGGAGGGCCGGCGAGCGTGTCGGGCGTGTCGGGCTCGTCGGGCGCGGTGGCCCACGAGGGCGCGGACAGGGCGCACAGCACAAGGCCTTGAGGCAGCGCTCGGCATATCCGTGCGGTGCCGCGACCATGATGCGAAGGACGTGCAGGGGCCGACGCTCGCCCACAGGGAGGGCCGTCGCGACAGCAGCCGCAGCGACAGCCGCCGCGGCCGGGCAGGGCGATTGCCAGGGCCAGCATCGCCGCCATCTCTCGATGCGCGCAGCGCCACCGGCCACGGAGCATCCGTGCGAGCGTGGCGACGCCGCTCGCGAGACGGCGGAAGAATCGGGCCTGTATCAACATGGAGGAACGACAACGAGCACTGAGGACAAACGCAAAGGGCAAAGCCGAGCGGACGATTGAGCGCAGCACTGAGGACATCGGGCAGTTGCACCGCCGCGACCTCAGGAGGCCGGGAAAAGATGCTGGCATTTTTGGCAGCGGCCCGGCAGTCACGCCATGACCCCTTTGAACAGAACTGCAGGGCACTCCCGACCCCCTTGTGCGAGTGCCACCCAAGATTGACCGAATCACCGCGAGTGGTCCTCGGGCCAGGCGCCGACAATTCGTAGCCACTTGCGAGGCGAGCCCGTCCAACCCAGGGAGCGCCTCGTGCACAATCCGGAATCCTTTCATCGCGCAAGCCATGATCAACAAGACAACTGCCAAGCCTTCGACGACATTGACGCGGCGCGCCCTGCTGGGCGGTGCCGCCGCCGGGCTCGCACTGCCGGCCTGGACTCCCGCCTGGTCCCAGTTCCGCGTGGAGATCGCGGGCGTCGGCGCCAGCCGCCTGCCCATCGCCATCAATGACTTCAAGGATGAGTCGGTCACGGGCCAAACCCTGGGCGCCATCATCCGCGCCGACCTGGAACGCAGCGGCCAGTTCAGCATGGTGCCCGGCCAGCCTGGCATGACGGAAACCAGCGTGCCCCAGTATCCGGAGTGGCGCAGCCGCGCGGCCGATGCGCTGGTGGCCGGTTCAGCCACCCGCCTGGCCGACGGCCGCTTCGATGTGCGCTACCGCCTGTGGGACGTCGTCAAGGGCCAGGACCTTGCCAGCGAGAGCCTGCCCGTGGTCAACGCCGACCTGCGCCTGGCCGCGCACAAGATCGCCGACGCCATCTACCAGAAGCTCACCGGCGACCGCGGCGTCTTTGCCACGCGGCTGGTCTATGTGAACAAGGCCGGCCCCCGCTACACCCTGCGCGTGGCCGATGCGGATGGCGAGGGCGAGCAGACGGTGCTGGCCAGCCCCGAGCCCATCATCTCGCCGGCCTGGTCGCCCGATGGCAGCGAACTGGCCTATGTCTCCTTCGAGACCCGCAAGGCCGTGGTCTGGATCCAGGACCTGCGCACCGGCCGTCGCCGCAAGATCGCGGACTTCCGCGGCAGCAACAGTGCGCCCGCCTTCGCGCCCAACGGTCAGCAGCTGGCCCTGACGCTCTCCCGCGAGGGCGGTTCCCAGCTCTATCTGATCGGCCGCAACGGTGAGGGCGTGCGCCGCCTGACACAAAGCCAGTCGATCGACACCGAACCGGTGTTCTCGCCTGACGGCGCCCAGATCTACTTCGTCAGCGACCGCGGCGGGGCGCCCCAGATCTACCGCATGCCGGCCGGCGGGGGCAGTGCCGAGCGCGTGACCTTCTCCGGCAACTACAACATCAGCCCGTCGATCAGCCCGGACGGTCGCACCCTGGCCTACATCACCCGCGTCGGCGGCGGCAGCTTCAAGCTGTGCGTCATGGATCTGGGCAGCGGGCAGGTGCAGCAGATCACCGACACCACCGACGACGAAAGTCCGAGTTTCGCTCCCAACGGCAAGCTCATCGTCTACGCCACCCGTGCGGGTGGCCGCGACGTCCTCATGACCAGCACGCTGGACGGCAAGGTCAAGGCCAAGCTCGCCACGCCGACCGTGGCCGACATCCGCGAACCGGCTTGGGGACCCTTCGGCCACTGAGCCGAGGGTCGCACCAGGCATGCCGTTTGCTCTGGCTCCCATCGCGCCGGCTCACGCTTGTGCGAGACGCGAATCTGCCACCAGTGGGATGGGTGGTCTTGATGCGCGTGGGTGTCACAGAAATGCCGGCGATTGCTTCACAATTCACGTTTTTCCGGCGGTTGCCGGTTTATGCGGCGTCGAGCCGACACTCGCTTGCCTTTGATCAACAGGAGCGCTTACAAATGAAAATCGAAAAACTGATGCTGAGCCTGGTGGCCGCCGCCGCCCTGGCTGCTTGCAGCTCGACCAAGCTGGACGAAAAGCCGCCGGTCGAAACCGCCCAGCCCGTGACCCAGGCCCCGACCGCACCGGCCACCCCGCCGGTGTCGGAGCGTCCGGTCACCACCGTTGACCTGGGCGCCCAGTACGACGCCGCCGTGGCCAACCAGCGCGTGGTGTATTTCGATTTCGACAGCTATGTGGTCAAGGACGACTACCGCAGCCTGATCGAAAACCACGCCAAGCGTCTGAACAACAAGAAGTCGCTGACGCTGAGCCTGGAAGGCCACACCGACGAGCGCGGTGGCCGTGAGTACAACCTGGCCCTGGGCCAAAAGCGCGCCGAAGCCGTGGCCAAGTCGCTGACCCTGCTGGGCGTGGCGTCGAGCCAGGTCGAGCCGGTGAGCTTCGGCAAGGAACGTCCGGCGGACAACGGCCACACCGAAGAAGCGTGGGCCAAGAACCGTCGCGTCGAACTGCGGGACAAGTGACATGAGCATGCTGCGTTTTCCCCGCCCTCACGCACTGATGCTGGGCGTGGCCCTGGCCTGGACCGCCGTCGGTCCGGCACAGGCCGCGCTGTTCGAGGACGATGAGGCCCGCAAGGCCATCCTGGATCTTCGAGCCAAGCAGTCGCAGAGCGAGGAAGCGCAGCGCGCCCGTATCGAGCAGCTCCAGAACCAGCTGGCCACGGCGCAACGTGGCCTGCTGGATCTCTCGGGCCAGATCGACGGGCTGCGGTCGGAGATTGCCAAGCTGCGCGGCCAGAACGAGCAGTTGGCGCGCGACCTCTCCGAGACGCAGCGCAAGGTCTCGGACCAGTCCGCAACGCTGGACAACCGTCTCCGTCCCCTGGAGCCCCAGAAGGTGTCCGTGGACGGCAAGGAATTCCAGGCCGACCCCGAAGAAAAGCGGCAATTCGATGCCGCCATGGGCTTGATCCGCAACGGCGACTTCAACGAAGCCGTCTCAGCCTATTCCTCATTCCTGCAGCGTTTCCCCGCCAGCGGCTACAACGACACCGTGCGTTTCTGGCTGGGTAATGCGCAATACGGCAAGCGCGACTACAAGGGTGCCATTGCCACCTTCAAGTCGTTCGTGGCTGCCAACCCGGACCATGCGCGTGCGCCTGAGAGCCTGCTGGCGATTGCCAACTGCCAGGTGGAACTCAAGGACGCCAAGAGCGCCCGCAAGACACTGGATGACCTGATCAAGGCTTATCCCAACTCCGAGGCCGCCCGCGCTGCCAAGGAGCGGCTAGCCTCGCTGCGCTGAGGCTTCCCCTCTGACACCTCGCGCGCCGCGGTGACTCCGGGGCCTGCCCTCCAAGCCCCGCCGGACTGCCAGCGGGGCTTTGCTGCTTCTGAGACGATGATCGGCATGACCGAGACGCCCCACACCGCTCCCGCTCCCCTGGTCGATCACGCGGCCGACAGTGAACGCCGCTTTGGCGGCCTGCAGCGCCTGCATGGCGAGCAGGATTACCGTCGCCTGCGGGCCGCTCGCTTTGCCGTCGTTGGCCTTGGCGGTGTGGGTTCCTGGGTGGTGGAGGCGCTGGCCCGGATGGGCGTCGCCCGCCTGGTGCTGATCGACCTGGACCATGTGGCCGAGTCCAACATCAATCGTCAGGTACAGGCGCTGGGCAGCACGCTGGGCATGGCCAAGTCGGAAGCACTGCGGCTGCGCGTGGCGGACATCCACCCCGGCTGCGAGGTGTTCACGATCGAGGAGTTCGTCGACGACGAGAACTGGCCGGCGCTGCTGGGCGACGTGCAGATCGACGGCATCGTCGACGCCTGCGACCAGGTCCGAGCCAAGGCCCGGATCGCGGCCTGGGCCCGCGAGCTCAAGCTGGCGCACGTGTGCGTCGGGGCAGCCGGCGGCAAGCATCGCCCCCAGGATGTCGAAGTGCTGGATCTGTCCGAGACCACGCATGACCCGCTGCTCGCCAGCCTGCGACAGCGCCTTCGCAAGCAGCACCAGTTGCCCAGGCAAGGCGCCATGGGTGTGCGCTGCGTCTTCTCGCGTGAGCCGGTGCGCCGCCCGGAGGCGGGCTGCGACATGGACGGCAGCCTCAATTGCCACGGCTATGGATCGAGCGTGGCCGTGACCGCCGGCTTTGGCATGGTGGCCGCCGCGGAGCTTGTTGCTCAGTATTTGAAGGCACTTGCGCGCCGCGAAAAAACCGCTCTATAATCTGCGGCTCTGCTGAGGGGCAAACACTTCTTAGATGCTCGGATTAGTTACGACTTGCATGCAAGTTTTGATGCATCCGGGAGCGCTGGCATGAATGGCGCTGGATCTGAATGCATCGACTTCATGATTCGTCGACTCTGCGTTGACTCTTTGATTCGTTGATTCTTAGCTGCGGGGGTCGTTAGCTCAGTCGGTAGAGCAGCGGACTTTTAATCCGTTGGTCGCAGGTTCGAATCCTGCACGACCCACCATGTATTCAATCTGCCGTTGATCTCCATAGTGGCGGTGTTCACTGGAAAGTTTCCCCGGAAATTTTCACGAACGCCCCGGCACTGTAGAATATTTACGGAAGATGACGTTGGCGGGCCATAATATGATTCATAATATGGCTTGCAGTGGCACCGGGGGCTCTTAGCTCAGTTGGTAGAGCAGCGGACTCTTAATCCGTTGGTCGAAGGTTCGAATCCTTCAGGGCCCACCACTCAAACGTTTTCAGAATACTGCACCGAATATCGGGCTCTTAGCTCAGTTGGTAGAGCAGCGGACTCTTAATCCGTTGGTCGAAGGTTCGAATCCTTCAGGGCCCACCAATATGTCGATGACGACGCCATTGAACGCATGAACGCACGCGCGCATGCCAATCGCACGATCATCCAACCCAGAAAGGGACACAGTTTGCTGTGTCCCTTTTTGCTTTGGCGGTTGCCCACGCGTGGGTCCAAAGCCGTCCATGCAAACCCCGCGCCATCAAAGGCCGGTGCCCCTGGGCTAGACTGACTGCTTACATTGAGGTGACCGATGTCCCAGATCCAAGAAGCCACCCTGCTGGCAGCGCTGCAGCAGGTTGTTGACCCGAATACCGGCCGTGACCTGGTCACGACACGGCAACTGAAGAACCTTCGGATCCAGGGAGATTCCGTCAGTTTCGACGTCGAGCTGGGCTATCCGGCCGCCAGCCAGATGGATGCCTTGCGCGCCGCGCTGGTGGCGGCTGCCCGTGGCGTTGCCGGCGTGGGCAACGTCAGCGTGAGCCTCACCAGCAAGATCATTGCGCATGCGGTGCAGCGCGGTGTGCAACTGCTCCCCGGTGTGAAGAACATCGTGGCGGTGGCGTCGGGCAAAGGAGGCGTAGGCAAGAGCACCACGGCTGCCAACCTGGCCCTGGCCCTCGCGGCCGAAGGCGCAACGGTGGGTCTGCTGGATGCGGACATCTACGGCCCCAGCATTCCGCTGATGCTGGGCGTGCAGGGCCGGCCGGAAAGCACCGATGGCCAGACGATGGAGCCTTTGCTCTCGCATGGCCTGCAGCTGATGTCCATCGGCTTTCTCGTCGAGGAAGACCAGGCGATGGTGTGGCGCGGCCCAATGGCGACGCAGGCGCTGGAACAGCTGCTGCGCCAGACCCGCTGGCGTGACCTGGACTACCTCGTCATCGACATGCCGCCGGGCACCGGCGACATCCAGCTGACCCTGTCCCAGCGCGTCCCGGTGAGCGGGTCCGTCATCGTCACGACCCCGCAGGACATTGCCCTGATCGATGCCAAGAAGGGCCTGAAGATGTTCGAGAAGGTGGGCGTGCCCATTCTCGGCATCATCGAAAACATGGCCGTGCACATCTGCAGCCAATGTGGCCATGCCGAGCACATCTTTGGCAGTGGCGGGGGCGAGCGCATGGCCCAGCAATACGGGATGGAACTGCTGGGCTCGCTGCCGCTGGCGCTGTCCATCCGTGAGCAGGCCGACAGCGGTTCGCCCACGGTGGTGGCCGAGCCTGACGGCGTGCACGCGGCTGCCTACAAGGCCATCGCGCGCAAGGTCGCCGTCAAGCTGGCCGGCCAAGCCAAGGACTATTCCGCCAAGTTCCCCACCATCACGATCTCCAAATCGACGTGACGCTGGCGCGCGCCCGATAGAGGTCTGGTGGCGCGGATCCGCAGCGCGCATTCATCGGACGTTCATCGCACTTAACTGAGTTTTTCCCTCGGTCTTTGTGCACCGCAGCGCGTCGTTCAGACCCCACATCAGCTGCCCAGGCGCTCTACCGAAAGGGGGAGCGCCTTTTTCGTTGCAGCGCACAAAATGCGATGGACAGGGCCATCGCAGCCGGCAGGCACATTTCGCAAACACGCATGTGCGGGTGGCGTGTGGCACTCCACACCTGACCGGGCCCTGACATTGGACAAAGCCCTGGCTTTGTGTGGAAATAATGAAATGCGGGCCGCGTGTCGGCCGCGATTTTTTCCCAGGTGGCAAGGGCGTCACCTCAGGAGGCATCGTCAACATGGACATGAACCGGAGGCACTTCTTCCGGGTGAGCGGGGCGGCCGTGATGGGCTCCAGCCTCGTGGCGCTGGGCTTCTCGCCCACCGCCGCACTGGCGGAAACGCGCCAATTCAAGCTCTCCCGGGCGACAGAAACCCGCAACACCTGCCCCTACTGCTCGGTAGGCTGCGGGCTGATCATGTATTCACTTGGCGACAAGGCCAAGAACGTCAAGAGCGAGATCATCCACATCGAGGGGGATCCCGATCACCCGGTCAACCGTGGCACGCTGTGCCCGAAGGGCGCTGGCCTGCTGGACTTCGTCCACAGCCCCAACCGCCTGAAGTATCCGGAGATCCGTGAAGCCGGCGCGAAGGAATGGAAGCGCGTGAGCTGGGACGAGGCGCTTGATCGCGTCGTCAAGCTCATGAAGGCGGACCGCGATGCCAACTTCATCGCCACCAATGCGCAAGGCCAGACCGTCAACCGCTGGTTGAGCATGGGCATGCTGTGCGCATCGGCGTCCTCGAATGAATCGGGCTACATCACCCACAAGGCGATGCGCTCGATGGGGTTGCTCGCGTTCGACAATCAAGCGCGAGTTTGACACGGACCGACGGTGGCCAGTCTGGCCCCGACGTTCGGACGCGGTGCGATGACCAACCATTGGGTGGACATCAAGAACGCGGACCTGATCCTGATCATGGGCGGCAATGCCGCCGAGGCGCATCCCTGCGGTTTCAAGTGGGTGATCGAAGCCAAGCACAACAACAAGGCGAAACTCATCGTCGTGGACCCGCGCTTCACCCGCTCGGCCGCGATGAGCGACTACTACGCGCCCATCCGCGCGGGGTCGGACATCGCCTTCCTGGGTGGCGTGATCAACTACTTGTTGTCTAACGACAAGATCCAGCACGAGTACGTCAAGCACTACACGAACGCCAGCTTCATCGTGGGCGAGGCCTACAAGTTCGAGGACGGCCTGTTCTCGGGCTATGACGCGGCCAAGCGCAGCTACAACAATGCCTCCTGGGGCTACGAGCTGGACGACAAGGGCTTCGCCAAGGTCGACCCGACGCTGCAGCATCCGCGCTGCGTGCTGCAGCTGATGAAGCAGCATTACTCGCGCTACACGCCGGAGATGGTCAGCCAGATCGCGGGCACGCCGAAGGACAAGTTCCTGAAGATCTGTGAATCCATTGCACAGACGTCGGCGCCTGGCAAGGTGATGACCATCATGTATGCGCTGGGCTGGACGCAGCACAGCCAGGGCTCGCAGATCATCCGCACGGGTGCGCTGGTGCAGCTGCTGCTGGGCAACATCGGCCTGCCCGGTGGCGGCATGAACGCGCTGCGCGGTCACAGCAACATCCAGGGCCTGACCGACCTGGGCCTGCTGTCGACCTCGCTGACCGGCTACATGAGCCTGGCCAAGGACGCCGAGCAGGACCTGGACACGTACTACAAGACGCGTGCCCTGAAGGCCCTGCGGCCCAACCAGATGAGCTTCTGGCAGAACTATCCCAAGTTCTTCGTCAGCCAGCA
>Ga0065165_1001408_pt1 | contig 26207 bp, 21 predicted proteins | sample AraplaMF_Cvi_mMF_FD_63813 | JGI IMG/M metagenome (GOLD analysis project Ga0065165, IMG submission 63813) | Arabidopsis root microbial communities from the University of North Carolina, USA - plate scrape MF_Cvi_mMF (version 2) (version 3) | ecosystem: Host-associated > Plants > Roots >... | reverse complement strand
CGTATTACTTCGCCACCGGGACCAGCCTCGCTGCGCAGCTTCTCAACGGATAATGTAGCAACACCGGCAACCTCCATGGCCTTTGCATTGGCCATTGCCGCGTGGCCGCTGGCATGACGTAAAAACACGGGGTTATCGGGTGACGCCTCGCTTAGCTTTTTATGCACCGGAAATCCTTTTACGATGACATCGGGCTTTACATCCCATTTGTCCTGATGCCAGCCGCGGCCGATGATCCACTGCCCGGGTTTGGCTTTTTGGGCTGCCTGCCGTACACGCTCAATGAGCTCGTCATAGTTTCTGACGTCCATTAAGTCAATGTTAAGGGCGTTGTAGCCCACGCCCATCAGGTGGCCGTGTCCTTCGATAAACCCGGGGGTAAGAATCTGGCCATGCAGGTCTATGACCTCGGTTTTATCGCCGATAAAGGCCTTTGCGTCTGCAGCGTCCCCAACGAAAACGATTCGTCCGTTGCGTACGGCAACGGCCTCAGCGACAGGCACCTTATCGTCAACGGTATAGACTTTTCCGCCGAAAATGACCAGATCTGCCTGCTCGTGTTGACCGCAGGAAAAGAGAAAAACGAACAGAACGACACTTAGCAGGAGTTTCCAGGTCATAATCGGATGTTTTTATGGTTAATGTTACGGATAATTTACCGCAGATGTATGGTACTGTTATCTTTGCGCTGCACTTTTTGGTATGCGCGGTATGCGAGAACGTCTTCGAGTATTCTTCTACATGGCCCTGTTCTGGTTTTCATTTATGATTATCGGCCGGGTTGCTTTTCTACTTTACAACCATAGTTATACGGGTCAGCTGACTACCTACGAGATTATTCAGACGTTTCTGTATGGCATTCGTATGGATGCGAGTATTTGTGGCTATTTCCTGGCGTTTACAGGGCTTATGCTCATGCTGTCGTCGTTCTTTCGCGGACTGTGGGTGTATTACGTTTTTACGACCCTTACGCTGATACTGCTGTTTTTTAGCTGCTTCGTGGTTATGGTTGACCTGGAAATCTATCACCACTGGGGCTTCCGGCTTCACCCGGTTATCATCTTCTACTTCAACATGGAAGGTGCTAAAAGTGGTGAAACGGCAGCCGTTATCAAACTGATTGCGATATTCATTGCCGGCTTTAGCTTGTTCACCTGGGTGTATTTCCGGTTTATTGCGCCGTACTTCCGGTATATGGAACCCACTACTTACCGCAGTGGTTTGGTTATGCTGGGTATAGCCGGGCTTATGTTTATACCCATTCGGGGAAGTTTCACGGTAGCCCCTATGAATACGGGCTTCGTATATTTCCATAACACGAAAACATACGCCAACCATGCCGCGATTAATGTGGTTTGGAATTTTCTGTATAACCTACAGAAGACCAATGTGCAGTACCCGGAAAGCTTCCACGACAAGGCCGATGCCGAACAACGTTTCACCAAACTGTATCCGGAAAACGACACCACGATACAGCTGCTGAATACGAAACGCCCCAACATCATTCTGATTATTCTTGAGAGCTTTACCGCAGACGTGATTGAGCCGCTGGGAGGCCGAAAAGATATTTCCCCAAATCTAAACCGGCTGTGCTCGGAAGGAATTCTGTTTGATAACTTCTATGCTACGGGCGACCGAACCGACAAGGGCCTTATTGGTGTTTTGAGTGGCTACCCGGCGCAACCGCGAACGTCGATTATACGCTACCCGAATAAGACACAAAACCTGCCATCGCTTACCGGAAGTCTGCGTAAGCTGGGCTATCAAAGCTCATTTCTCTATGGCGGCGATGTGAACTTTGCCAATTTCCGGTCGTACCTGACCAGCAGCGGCTTCGATCATATTACGGCGATTGAAGATTTCCCGGCGGAACAGAACGTTTCGAAATGGGGTGTACACGATCACTTTATGCTGGAGCATGCCCTGTCGGAGATCGACACCGCGCATGCACCATTTTTTAAAGCGATCCTTACATTAAGCAGCCATGAGCCGTTTGATGTGCCAATGACCCGCTTTATTCAAGGCAACGATATAGAGTCGCTGTTCCTGAACGCGTGTCATTATACCGATAAGAGCGTGGGCGACTTTATCGCGTCGGCCAAGACGAAGCCCTGGTGGAACAATACGCTGATTGTGATTACGGCAGACCACGGTCACCCCCTGCCCGGCAATAAGGAACTGACCGATACACGCCGGTTCAAAATACCGCTGCTGATGCTTGGCGGGGCAATCCGAAAAGATACGGTGGTACACACGCTTGCCGGACAGACGGACATTATCAATACGCTGCTGGCCCAGCTGGACAAACCCGACCCGGCATTCCGGTTTAGCAAGAACATTATGGGAAACCATGCCGAACCTTTTGCCGCCTATTTCTTTAACGATGGTTTCGGCTTTCTCCGTCCGGACAAAGCGATGCTGTACGACAACCCCGGAAAGCGATTCATTAAGACGACCGGAGATCCTACCGACGACGATATGCGCACGGGCAAGGCCTATGTGCAGACTTTATATAGCGACTACAACCAACGCTGACCGTGCGATAGCACCGGTAGAATTTCGGGCATCTGTTTTTACAGACACAATCTGTACCTTTACCGTTATTGGAACAGGTTACCTAAAACCACTGTAAAAATACCGTCCCCTGACCGGTCTATGAAAAAAATTAGCTTACTTACTGTACTCGCGTTTCTGGTTTCTACCGCTTACACCCAGGATCTGGGGTTATCATTTTCTTATTTTATTCCCAAAAACGGTTATGTTTCCACACCGATAAGCCCGTTCTCCATTCGCGGCCTCGGCGTTGACCTTACACAGTTCCTGGCCATTGAAACCGGGGCATCGCTGTATCGTATGTCGGGTCTTAACATGAAGGATCTTCCGTTTGAAAGCCGCTCCCCTCTTGTAGGACCAAACTTCACCATATTCGTACCGGCAGAGCTGGTGCTGCAATTGAAAAGCGCCAATGTAGAGTTTGATATTAAAGGTGGCGCTTTTGGATTTTACGGCTTCGACCACCGGCTGAACTACGGCAATATGGATCGTGCCATACGCGAGTATGAAGGGTGGGATGTAGCCAACTCCGAACTGAAATTCAAGAATCATCCGGGTTGGGGTTTTCACGGCGGCGTGGAGGTAACGCTCTATATAACGCCGCAGCTCGGTATATCACTGGAGTCGAACTACCTGTCTGGCGACTCGAAGATGCCGCTTAAAGGCTCATACTCCGGTGGCGCCCGCGGCGGACAGATTGTAAGCGAAACAGTAGACTATCGCGATGCTAAGATTGATTTTACGGGGCTTGAGTTTTCGCTCGGGCTGATCTTTAGCGCTAATGGAAATGGCAGTGGCGGTGGGCAGAAGAAGGGCTATCAGCAGCGGAAGCGCCGGAGATAGTTCTGCCGTGCATCACCGATAATCGGCCCTCATGTCCATGTGGACTACCAAATGAAAGCGAAGTGTACGTGTTTCCTGCAGCGTATGGAGTATATTCTTAATCAACGCATACGGCACCTCTTCGTCCGCATAGATCAGCGTACTCGCGCTACGATTAAGCTTGCGCATGGCAGAAATCCATACTGATTACACCGAGGCTACTCTGCCGCCAGCTTGCCGTTTACATACCGTACTACCCGGGCTTCTTTGTGCTGGTTAAGATAACGCACGCTGTAACGCTGCGCCTGTGCCCGGGTGGCAAACTTGCCGGAGAGCCACAGTACGTTGCCTTCGCCATCGACTTCGCGGTCTACGCCCCATACGTATTCGTGAGGAGAGGTAAGGATGTTCCAGGGATCTTCGTTGAGTTTTGTTTTTTGCAGCAGCACCCGGTAGGTTACAACGGTATCGAGCGGAGTGCGCTGGATTTCGGGAACACTGATGTTATGTTGTGTATAGAGCTTGCGTGAGTCGGCAGTGTATGTGCTGAAGGCTGTGCGCGACGCGGCATCGTTTATAAAGCCGACGGGATCGCGCTCGGTGTGGGGCACGGGCAGGATGTAATAATCTTTGTGCACGTCGGTGGTACGGTATACCCACTGCAGATAATATCCGGCGCTATCGATACGGGTTACGGCGCTGTCGCGCGAGTAGGTTATCTTCTCCAGTTCCAGGTAGGCCATGGCTCCGCCGTCGGTATAGCGTTTGCGCTGACCGGACACGAAGTTGCCCAGTGAGTATACAACAAACTGGTTTTTATCTTTACGCCACTCCATGGGTTGAATTACGTGCGGGTGCGCGCCGATAACCAACTGTGCTCCGTTATTGAAGCAAAACTCGGCTACGTCTTTCTGTGCTTTGTTGGGCAGGCTCTGATACTCTACACCCCAGTGTGTAAATACGATGATAACGTCGGGTTTGGACGCTTTGGCTTTGCGCAAATCTTTGCGGATCAACGCGGTGTCGATGCCGTTTACAACGGATGGCTTGGGTACCGGAATACCGTTGGTGCCGTAGGTATAGTTGAGCAAAGCGATGGTGAAGCCGTTTTTGTACAGCATGAGCGGATAGTTTTTGGATCGTGCAGCGGTATCGGTAAAGGTACCGGTGTGCGGGATCTTCAAGCTATCGAGCATGGCGATGGTGCGGTCTACACCTTTGCGGCCGCGGTCTACGCAGTGGTTGTTGGCGGTGACGAGGGCATCGAATCCAATGTCGCGCAACGTGTAGGCCAGTGCATCGGGCGAGCTGAATTGCGGGTAGCCTTTGTACGGGGCGCCCGCCAGCGTTACTTCGAGGTTGCCGATGGCGAGGTCGGCCGATTCGATGTATGGTTTGATGAACTGAAAGCAGGACGTATAGTCGTAGGCTTTTTTAACCGGGTCGTAGGCGGAGGTGATTTGGGAATCGTGGCCCATGATATCGCCTGCGAAGAGCATGGAAATCCGGGTAGTATCCTGTGCCATTGCAGAAAATGTGGCCAGGGTCATGATGAAAACACAGCGTAATACCTTCATATCAGTTCACTTCGAGGATTTTATCGTCAACAATTGCAAATACTTTGTCTTGCCGGTGTGGCGTAATTCGCGCCAGGCCTGTAAACATACCGAATGCCGGTAATAACCCCTGACGCTGCCCGAAATAAAAACACGGCAGCATGATGGACTGCCGGCCTTTTCCACGAAGATAAACGCCGGGGTGGATATGCCCGGCGATATTGTAAAATCCTTCGGGTATGTCTTCCTGCGGATGGTGGGTAAGTATAAATTTGCCGATAATCAGTTCATTGTGCAGCACGATGCCCTTGCGCAGGTACTGCAAATCGCTCATGATGTCGTGGTTGCCCATAACGAGTTCGAACGAGACGGTGTTGAAGTGTTTTACGACTTCGCCAAAGACCTCCCACTCGGGGTTGTAATGGCTGTGAAAGAGGTCACCGGCGCAGATTACGCGCAGGGGTTTTGTGGCCTGAATAAGATCGATGAGCAATTCGATGTTGCGCTCGTTGGGTTTTGTTGGCAGTGCAATGCCGGAGCGGCGAAAGTGGTTGATTTTGCCCAGGTGCAGGTCTGCAACGAGCAAAATACTTTCTGCGGGCCAGAATGCGGCACGTTGCGGAAACAACTCAAACCGTTCTCCAAATACTTCAGCCTGGGTTGGCTGCCCCCCCGTTACACGCATAGGCTAAACTCCTTCTTAACAATCAAATGCTTGACTATCAGTTTTGTACAATATTTTAATTGATTCCGACATAAAAAAGTTAACACAGTATTAACATGGCGCAAGGGTTTTTGGGGTAGATTGCGGGCGAATTTATACTGTATGTTTGAATTAGACTTGTCGTATTCCATTCTTTTGGTGATTGCTCTTGTTGCCGCTTGTGGATTTGAATTTGTCAATGGATTTCACGACACCGCCAACGCCGTAGCCACGGTAATTTACACAAACTCGCTTAAACCCTGGGTTGCCGTAATCTGGTCCGGCTTCTTCAATTTTCTGGGTGTATTGCTGGGTGGTGTTGGTGTGGCTATGGGTATTGTAAACCTTTTGCCGGTGGAGTCGCTTATCGACCAGAACGTATCGCACAGTCTTGCCATGGTGATGGCGTTGCTTATCAGTGCTATTTCCTGGAACCTGATTACATGGTACCTGGGTATTCCCTGCTCAAGCTCGCACACGCTTATCGGCTCGATCCTCGGTGTGGGCCTTGCCTACTCGCTGCTGCCCGGTGTAACAGAAGCCGCGGTAAACTGGCACAAGGCCCGTGAAATCGGCTTATCGCTTTTGATTTCTCCCCTGTTTGGTTTTTCTCTGACGATCATCCTGATGTTCCTGATCCGGACGTTGACCAAGAAAACGTCGTATGGTGACAGCCTCTTTAAAGAACCCAAAAAGAATGCGCCGCCGCCGCTGTGGATTCGCGCTATCCTGATCCTTACCTGTACAAGCGTGAGCTACTACCACGGCTCGAACGACGGTCAGAAAGGTGTGGGTCTTATCATGCTGATCCTGATCGGTATTGTTCCTACCTATTTTGCACTGAACGAAAAGATCGCTCCGTCATCACTGACCGATCCGCTTCATAAAATTGAATACGTTATCAACTCGATCGATCCGTCGCCACTGGCAGAGCCAGACCGTGTGCGGTTTAACGAGACGAAGCAGATAAGCCAGGACCTTTCGGCCAAGCTGCCGCAGGCTTCTTCGGTAGCTTCGGTTGCCACGTCGGATCGCTTTCGCATTCGTCGCGACATTCTTCTGCTGGATCGCCACCTGAGCGAGCTGATGGATAAAGACGAACTTCGCGTAAGTCCTAAAGACAAGACGGTTGTTAAGACTGAATTGAAGACGCTTCGCAAAATCACCGACTACTCCCCCCGTTGGGTTGTGTTGCTGATCTCGATCTCGTTAGGTCTGGGTACTATGATCGGCTGGAAACGTATTGTAAAAACAGTAGGCGAAAAGATTGGTAAAGAACACCTCTCTTACGCCCAAGGTGCATCGGCCGAACTGGTTGCCGCCAGCACGATCGGTTTATCGACTAACCTGGGACTGCCTGTAAGTACAACGCACGTGCTATCGTCAGGGATTGCCGGTAGTATGGTGGCGAGCAAGGGCATTAAGAACCTGCAAGCCGATACTGTACGAAACATTATCATGGCGTGGTTGCTTACGTTGCCTATCGTAATGATTATGGCCGGAACGCTGTTCATCCTGTTCCGCTCGATCTTCTAGCACACGTTTAACCGGCTTATGCTATTGAGGGCCTTCCTTCGGATACCGAGGGAAGGCTTTTTTAATGTGCTTAGTCTTCGGCGTATTGCAGGGCCATACGTTTGATTCGGTCTTCGAGTTTTTCGGAGGTAAGCTTCTCGCGCATGTGGTCGACCATGATGGGGAACGCGAAGGGCGTGGGCTTTTTGGGATACGTGATAATGATCTTCTGTAGATTGATGCGTTCCAGTGCACGCCGCATACGGGCTTCTTCAAGCTGAAAGTCCATTACTTCTTCAAAGGCTTGCCTCAGCAATAGGTTATGGGCTTCGTAGTCGTTGAATACGTTGAAGAACAACTGTGACGACGACTGCAGGTGCCGGTCTTTTACCGGTTTGCCGGGATATCCTTTAAACACGAGCCCTGAGATTGCTGCGATGTCGCGGAACTTGCGCCGGGCCATTTCGGTAGAGTTTACGCTGGCCTGTATATCCTGGAGGAGATTATCTATACCGAGTACGTTGGTTTCTACGGCTTCTTCGATGGGTATTGGCTGATCCGACAGTAGTTCGAAGCCATAGTCGTTCATGGCGATCGAGAATGTTATGGGCTTTAACTGCGCAATGCGGTGTGCCACCAGGGCGGCCAGCCCTTCGTGTACGAAGCGCCCTTCGAACGGATACATGACAACGTGATACCCTTCGACGGTTTGAAAATATTCAATCAGAAAATCGTCGTTGCCAGGCAGGTGTGAACGCTCGCGTTGCAGATCGAACAGTGGTTTGAGGAACAACAACTCGGTATCGTATTCTATGCCCTGGGCTACTTCGTTGAGTTTTACGCGGATCATTTCACTCATTTGCGATGACAGCGGCATACGTCCACCCTGCCACGACGGTACGAGTCCTGACTTACGGTTGCTTTTACGCACCTGCGCTTCCATGTCTTTGATGCGCACCAGTTCGAGGTTACGGCCGGCGAACCAGAACACATCGCCGGGAGTGAGCCGTGATATAAAATATTCTTCGATGGTGCCGAGGTATTTGCCCGACACAAACTTTACGAACATGGAGCTATCGCCTACGATGGTTCCGATGGAAAGCCGGTGGCGCATGGCTATGGTACGATTGTCTACACGGTATACGCCATTGTCTATAATGACTTTGCGGTATTCATCGTAGGCCTGCAGCGAGTCGCCGCCGGTGGTTATGAAGTTCAGGAGCCAGCCCCACTCCTCGTCGCTTACGGACTCAAAGCTAAAGGTGCCGCGAATTTCTTCGAGGATGACATTGGGTGTGAATCCGTCGGATACCGCCAGGGTGATGAGGTACTGAATCAGCACATCGAATGAGCGCACGTACGGCAGGCGGTCTTCTACAACCTTACGGGTAATGGCTTCGCGTATGGCGGCGGCTTCGATGAGTTCGAGCGAGTGGGTTGGTACGAAGTAGATGCGGCTGGTTGCGCCCGGCTGGTGACCGCTGCGGCCGGCGCGTTGCAGGAACCGCGCAATACCTTTGGCTCCGCCAACCTGCACTACGGTTTCTACCGGACGGAAGTCGACGCCCAGGTCAAGGCTGGAGGTACATACTACAGCTTTTAATTTGCCTTCGTGCAACTGCTCTTCTACCCAGTTACGAATGTTTTGGCTTATGGAGCCGTGGTGCATGGCCACGGTGCCCGCCAGCTCTGGGGCCACGTCGAGCATGCGCTGATACCAGATTTCGGCAAACGAGCGCGTATTGGTAAAGATGAGGGTGGTGGTGCTGGCTTTTACAATGTCTACCACCTTTTGAAGCAGGTGTATACCGAGGTGGCCAGTCCAGGGGAGGCGGTCTATGGAGTCGGGCATAACCGAAATTACGTCGACGCGCTTGGCCAGTGTGGCTTTTATCACGCGTAGCTGCTGCGTATGGTAGTAGCTGCCCTGCAGGGCCTGTAACGCTTCGTCCATGTTGCCGATGGTGGCCGAGATGCCCCACACTTTAAGGGGTACGAGCGACTTTAGCCGCGACAGCGCGAGCTCAACCTGTACGCCGCGTTTGGAGCCCATGAGTTCATGCCACTCGTCGGCCACAATTACTTTTAGTTCTTTGAAGAAGTCGGGATACCCTTTTTGCGCCAGCAGCAGGTGCAGACTTTCGGGGGTGGTAATGAGCAGTTCGGGTGGCTTTTGGCGTTGGCGTGACCGCTCTTTGACGGAGGTGTCGCCCGAGCGTACGCCCACCTTCCACGGCAGGCCGAGACCCTCTACGAGACGGTTGGCCGACAGCTCAATCTCTTTTGAGAGCGCACGGATCGGGGTGATCCAGATGGCCTGGAGACCGTTGTCGCGCGAGGTCTGGTAAGTATCGGGGTGATTCCGGATAAACTCCAGCATGATGGGCATGAGCAGCGAGTAGGTTTTGCCGCTGCCGGTTGGGGCATTTACAAGACCGCTCTCGCCCGCGAGGTATGCCTGCCAGGCCTCTTGCTGAAACGCAAACGCCTCCCACCCACGGTCGGTAAACCATTTTTTTCCAATGTGCAAAACATCAATAGCCATAGCTTTTTGCCTTCCCGCCGTACCGGGCTTTGTATATAAACGCCAACGCCTAAACAATGACGCCAGCCATAAACACTTATCCAAAATAAATTATAATTTTCGCCCCGGAGGATTAAACAAAACGCTGAATCACCTGTTTATCAGGTGTAAACGTGGGGGACAATGGGCAACTATTCGATTAAAGAGCTGGAGCAACTTTCGGGAATCAAGGCCCATACTATTCGCATCTGGGAAAAACGTCATAATATAATTGCTCCCGGCCGTACCTCGACCAACATCCGTCTTTACTCCGACAACGATCTTAAAAAGATTATCAACGTATCACTGCTCAACAACTCGGGCATCAAGATCTCGCGCATTGCCGACATGACGGCGGAGGAGATGAACCTGCGTGTGCTGGAGATCAGCAAACACGGTAGCGACGCGGCCATCCATATAGACCAGCTGGTTGTAGCCATGATCGATATGGAAGAAGAGCATTTTGAGCGCACGCTGAGCGGCCTGATACTGCGGTATGGCTTTGAAAGAGCGGTGACGGAAGTGGTGTATCCGTTTCTTGATAAGATCGGCATTCTCTGGCAAACGGAAAACATTACACCTGCCCATGAGCATTTTATCTCAAATCTGATCCGGCAGAAAATTATTGTAGCGATCGATTCATTACCGATTCCTTCTAAGAATGCAGAGCGAATCGTGCTGTATTTGCCTGAAGGCGAGATGCACGAGATTGGTCTATTGTTCTATCACTACCTTACCCGTAAAGCGGGACTTCGCACGTATTACCTTGGGCAGAGTGTGCCTCATGAAGATCTTGTTACGGTTTATCAGGTGCATCGCCCCTCGATTCTGATTACCTCGATCACCGCAGCCTTGCCTATGCCGTTGTTTGAGTACTTCGAAAAGCTGTCGCGCGACTTCCCCACCGCGCGCGTTCTGGCGGCCGGTATGCAAGTATTGCCCTACAAAGGGCAGACCTTCTTTAATACGGTTCAGACGTTTAGCACGGCCATGGAGTTGCTTCCGCTGATTTGACTTCCCGCTAAAACCAGTCTTAGTAGCCGCTAACCTACTCAGCATCATGCTGTATACGTTCATTTCGCGTTGCCATCATCAGATACCGCTACCCGATGGACTATTACTTTGTTTAACGGGAATTGTTAATGTTTAAACAAAAAGTCAGGCAAATGGCATTATATTTTAATTTTGTTTAATATTATTACACAGAAGTTAAACAATAACCCCATGACAGCCCCCGAATTTTCACATCAGATCATGGCTTTGCGCGGCACGCTTCAGGAGTTTACCCGGAGGTTTACGAGCAACCGGGAAGAGTCGCACGACCTTGTTCAGGACACGCTGCTGAAAGCACTGACCTACCGCGACAAGTTTAAGGACGACACGAACCTAAAGGGATGGCTCTTTACGATTATGCGTAACACGTTTATAAACAACTACCGGCGCATACAACGCACCCGTACTACGCACGACCATACACGCGACCTGTACTTTCTGAATGTGGAAGAGGAACATACGTTTAACCGCCCGCAGGAAAGCATGGAGTTCAGAGAAATATGGCGTAACGTAAACAAGATCAAAGACGAGCTGCTGACGCCGTTTAAGATGTATACGACGGGTTATAAATACCATGAGATTGCCGAGCACCTGGACATTCCGATTGGCACGGTGAAGAACCGTATCTTTCACGCGCGAAAAGAAATTCAACGTAATCTGCAAGGCTATTAAGACGCGATGGCTTTGACTGCATTCGTGTTCTTGTTCTTTTTAAAGTATATTCCTGTAAAAATTGAAATTTCATGACAAAAACGGTAGCAGTGATCGGGTCTGGATTCTCAGGACTTGCAGCAGCATGCTTTCTGGCCGACGCCGGTTTTACGGTTACCGTACTGGAGAAGCATAACTCTCCCGGCGGAAGAGCACGCAAGTTTGAAGCCGACGGCTTCACGTTCGACATGGGCCCCAGCTGGTACTGGATGCCTGACGTGTTTGAAAAGTTCTTTGCGCACTTTGGTAAAACACCGGCTGACTATTATACCCTTAAGCGTCTCGATCCGTCGTACCGCATTGTATATGATAGAAACGATGTGCTCGATGTGCCAGCAGGTTTATCTGCGCTTACCGATATGTTTGAGCTGCTTGAACCCGGCAGCGGGAATAAGCTGAAACAGTTTCTGGACGAAAGTAAGTTCAAGTACGACCTGGGCATGAACGAGCTTGTACAAAAGCCAGGACTCTCTGTACGTGAACTCATTAATCCTGATTTATTCAAAGGTGTTCTGCGTCTGCACGTATTTCAATCTATTGCGCGGTACATCCGCAAGTATTTTAAGAACCCGCGGTTGGTACAGCTGCTGGAGTTCCCTGTGCTCTTTCTTGGAGCCACGCCCAACAATACGCCTGCCCTTTATAGCCTGATGAATTATGCCGACATGGCCTTAGGTACCTGGTACCCCATGGGAGGCATGTATAAAATTATTGAAGGAATGGAGAAGCTTGCGGTATCGCTGGGGGTTTCGTTTCGCTATAACCATACGGTGGAAAAGCTACGGGTAAATAACCATCGCATCGACGGTGTGGTGGTAAACGGCCAGACGCATACTTTTGATTATGTTATTGCCAGCGCCGATTACCAGCATGTGGAGCAAACGCTGTTGCCTGCACCCTACCGCCGATACAACGAAGACTATTGGGATAAACGTGTACTGGCGCCGTCGAGCCTGATCTTCTATCTCGGTGTCAATAAACGTATTGAAGGGTTAAAGCACCACACGCTGTTCTTCGATCAGGACTTTACCCAACACGCGAGCGATATATACGAATCGCCACGCTGGCCATCGTCGCCTCAGTTCTACATCTCATGTCCGTCGAAGACCGACCCATCGGTAGCGCCGTCGGGGTATGAGAATATATTTATACTTGTACCGGTAGCGCCAGGCCTTGACGATACAGACGCTATACGGGAACACTACTTCGATATGATTCTGACACGCCTTGAAAAGCTTACCGGTCAGGCTATACGAGATCATATTGTATACAAACGAAGCTACGCACACCGTGACTTTATGGGCGACTATAACGCCTTTAAAGGAAACGCTTATGGACTTGCCAACACGCTGTTGCAAACGGCTAATCTTAAGCCGTCCATACGCAATAAAAAGGTCGACAATCTGTTTTATACAGGACAGCTCACCGTGCCCGGCCCCGGTGTGCCGCCATCGCTTATTTCAGGACAGGTTGTTGCCCGCGAATTAATAAAAATATCGGGTATCGCTAAACTACATCATGCATGAAAGCGCTTTTCGACAAGGTTTCCATCCAATGCAGCCGGCTCACTACAAAAGCCTACAGCACATCGTTCTCGCTGGGAATTCTCTGCCTGGAAAAATCCCTACGCGATCCCATCTATGCCATTTATGGCTTCGTGCGGTTTGCCGACGAGATCGTCGACACCTTTCATGACTATAACAAGCAAGACCTGCTGGACCGCTTTCGGGTTGAAACCTACCGGGCTATTGAAGACGGGATAAGCCTTAACCCTATACTCAACAGCTTTCAGGCTACTGTTCATGCTTATAACATAGAGCGTGAACTGATAGACCTCTTTCTGAAGAGCATGGAGATGGATCTTACCCAGATCAATTACGATTATGAGGGGTTGAAGGAATACATTCTGGGGTCGGCCGAGGTTGTGGGTTTAATGTGTCTGCGCGTGTTCTGTAAGGGCGATGCCGGACAGTACGAGCAACTTAAGCCACACGCGATGAGCCTGGGAGCTGCCTTTCAGAAAATAAATTTCCTGCGCGATCTGCGGGCCGATTATGTGGGTATGGGCAGGACGTATTTTCCGGAGGTGGAAATGGACCGTTTCGACGATCTGTGCAAACAGAAAATAGAAGCCAGTATTCAGGAAGATTTTCACAACGGCTACCTGGGTATTCAAAAACTGCCGCGCTCAGCCCGCTTCGGTGTATATGTGGCTTACGTATACTATCTTGCGCTCTTTAAAAAAATACGCAATACGCCATCTGACCTTGTGCTGCGAAGTCGCATTCGGATTCGTAACCGTCACAAGGCAAGATTACTGGCATATTCATTCTTTAAACATCAACTGAATCTTATCTGATGGAACATGTCATTCTTGTGGATCCCAACGATAACGCCATCGGATCGATGGAAAAACTGGAAGCCCACCAGAAAGGCCTGCTGCACCGCGCTTTTTCGGTAATACTTTTTAACGACCGTGGCGAGACACTGCTGCAAAAGCGCGCTGCCGGCAAGTACCACAGCGCAGGCCTGTGGACGAATACCTGCTGCAGCCACCCTCAACCTGGCGAACGGGTAGAAGATGCCGCCCGCCGCAGGCTGTTTGAAGAAATGGGTATTGAACTACAACCTGAATTTGCCTACAGCTTTATTTACAAAACACCGCTGGACCACGACCTGGTAGAGCACGAGCTTGACCATGTATTTATCGGCACCTTCAACGGCTCTCCCGACATCAACCCCGACGAGGTGGATGAATGGAAGTTTATGCCGATAGCCGAACTGCGTACAGACATGCAGTTGCATCCGGACGCCTATACGTACTGGTTCAAACGAATTGTTGACGATTCGCGCATCGGCACCCTGAAACAGGCAATACCCGGCTAGCAACTGCGGTAAACAATCCCGGACAGTTCGGTGTTGAGCGGTAAAAGATTACGAACGTGAGTGTAAAAGAAGATATCGCGGCTTCGGTCGACGCACAAACCACCCTGTTCTGGTTTCGCCGGGACCTGCGCCTGGAAGACAACGCCGGTCTGTATCACGCACTGCGTGAAAACAAGAAGGTACTTCCCCTCTTTATATTCGACACCCAAATTCTGGACAGCCTCAACACACACGATGCTCGTGTGGAGTTTATCCATCAAACGCTGGAGCACCTTCGCGAAGAGCTGCATGCCCTTGGCACATCGCTATTGATATTACACGGCGACCCCGTCAACCTTTTTAAACAACTGGAGCCCGCGGCTGTATATACCAACCACGACTTCGAGCCCTACGCGCGCAACCGTGATGAAACGGTGCAGAAAACGCTGGAGCGGAAGAGCATTCCCTTTCGCACGTACAAAGACCATGTGTTCTTCGAAAAGGACGAGGTGGTTAAAGACAACGGAGGTCCCTATACGGTGTTCACGCCCTACAGCCGCAAGTGGAAGGCCCGCGTAAATGATTTCTACCGGAAGAGCTATCCCACCAAGAAGTACTTCGGTAGTTTTAAAAAGATCAAACCCCTCTCCTTCCCTACCCTTCACGACCTTGGCTTCAAACCTACGGGCGCTACTTTTCCAGAGCGCGTGATTCGTACGGCCATTATCGAGAAGTACGACCAGCAACGCGACTACCCCGCTATACACGGCACCACACGCCTGAGCGTACACCTGCGTTTCGGCACAGTAAGCATACGCAAGTTGGTTCAGATAGCGTCTCGCAAAAACCAGGTATGGCTCAACGAGCTTATCTGGCGGGATTTTTACGCGATGATTCTCTGGCACTTTCCCAAGGTACAGACCGAGAGCTTTAAGACGGAATATGACCGTATTGTGTGGCGTAATAACACTGACGATTTTAAACGCTGGTGTGAAGGCCAGACCGGGTACCCTATGGTAGATGCCGGCATGCGCGAGCTGAACGAAACCGGTTTTATGCACAACCGTGTGCGCATGGTTACGGCCAGCTTCCTGGTAAAACATCTGCTGATCGATTGGCGCTGGGGCGAGGCTTACTTTGGCGAGAAGCTGCTGGACTACGACCTGGCCTCGAACAATGGCGGCTGGCAGTGGGCGGCGAGTTCGGGCTGTGATGCGGCACCGTATTTTCGTGTCTTCAACCCGGCGCTGCAGGCCCAGAAGTTCGACCCCAATGAGGTATACATCCGCAAGTGGATTCCGGAATACGCCACACGGGCATATCCCGAACCGATGGTAGACCATAAGGCTGCGCGCGAACGCGTATTGAAGGCTTATAAAACCGCATTGCAATAGCCATGAAGCTATACACACTAAAACGTACGCAGACACTTCCCATTACGCTGGAGCAGGCGTGGGCGTTCTTTGCCACGCCCAACAACCTGGCGCAGATCACCCCGGCGCATTTACGTTTTATCATCCGCCATACATCGGGCGGCAATGTTATGTATCCGGGTCAGATCATTTCGTACAGACTTTATCCCTTTCCATTCTGGGGTGTGAATTGGGTGACTGAGATTACCCATGTGCAGGAGCCCCGCTACTTTGTAGACGAGCAGCGTTTCGGACCCTACGCGCTGTGGCACCATGAACACCACTTTCGCGAAACGGCCAATGGTGTAGAGATGGTAGATGAATTGGCGTATGCCATTCCTTACGGCATCTTTGGCCGCCTGGCACACGCCTGGTTTGTGAAACGCATGCTAAACCGTATTTTTGATTATCGGTATAACGTTCTTCAACATCACTTTAACCCGGCCGACCGGAAACCCGTCTGACACATGGATGCCGTTACGATTCTGCTTTGCGCGCTGATTGCCATCGCTACCTTTTTGTTTTGGGAGTTTATCGCCTGGTTTACGCATAAGTATATTATGCATGGCTTTCTATGGGTATGGCATAAATCGCACCACACGGTACACGACGATGCGCTGGAGCGCAACGATCTGTTCGCCCTGGTGTTCAGCATTCCATCCATTGGCCTGTTTTATTACTACTCGCTGGTGACTTATAGCCCCTACATGCTGGCCGTGGGGTTCGGCATTTTTCTCTACGGCGTTTTTTACCTCGTGTTTCACGATATTATTGTACATCAACGTATACGGTGGAGACCGAAGAAGCGCAGTCAGTACTTACAACGGATGATCAATGCGCACTACGTGCACCACAGCCGCCATACCCGCGAGCACTGCGAGGCCTTCGGGTTTCTGTGGGCGCCTAAAAAGTACGAAGCGAAAAACTTCGCGATGAAAAAAGACCGACAGGCCACCCAATAGCCGGTGTTTCCTGTTTACCTTTAAACGTTCAACAACCTCCGGCAACGCCCTGTACCCGGCTCATGGAAAAGTATCTGTACCTCGCGATTAATATCGGCTCCGTCAGCATTCCCTTTCTGGCCAGCTTTTACAGCAAAGCCCCTTTTTATAAAAAGTGGAAACACCTGTGGATTGCCATTCTGCTACCCGCGCTTTTCTTCGTGATCTGGGACGAGCTTTTCACCTCGATTGGCGTATGGGGCTTTAATCCACGCTACATTACGGGGATCTATCTCGGCAATCTGCCGATCGAGGAAGTACTGTTTTTTTTCTGCATTCCTTACGCTTCGGTGTTTATATACTTTGCGCTTAACCACCTCGTTGAAAAGGATTACCTGTTTCCTCATCAGGAGCTGATCTCAAGCGGGTTGATTATAAGCCTGCTGGTGGCGGGTATGTATTTCATTGAGCGGAAATATACCGGTGTAACGTTCGTGCTACTGGCACTGTTTATGGCGTTTCAAATGCTGCGTATACGACCGCGGTATATGGGGCGGTTCTACCTGGCGTTTGCCGTTGTGCTGATACCGTTCTTCATCGTTAACGGACTGCTTACGGGCTCGTGGATAGACGAGGAGGTTGTGTGGTACAACGACCGTGAAAACCTGGGAATTCGTATCGGCACTATCCCGATTGAGGACGCCTTTTACGGCATGCTGATGATTTTGATGAACGTGGTTATTCTGGAGTGGCTCGAAGAGCGTGAGCGCCGGAAAGCATGGCGAAACCGGGCTAAAAAATAAAAGGCCATGGACTGTACCATGGCCTTTTGCTCATAACAATATCCGTTGTGGGATCGGGATAATTTATGCGGCAGGTTCTGCCTTCTTGGTGGTTGCCTTCGGTGCTTTTTGTTTTTTGGTTTTGCCTTTTACAGCGCCTTCCATAAATTTCTCAGCCTTTTTCTTCTTCTTCTCTTCACGCTTCAGCATATCGGCAAAAACTTCGGCCAGCTTCTTTGAGTTGCGGCTTAACAGTTTCTTTACCTTTTTACTGGGCTTAGGCAACTCCAGGCCTTCGATCGCTCCACGCATCGAATCATTGATCAGGCCTTTCAATGCCTTCTTTGACGTCTTGTTATTCTCCATAAGATCTAATGTTGTTGCTTCTAAATTAAACATTGTTACTTTAGTATTAACAAGTTAACAAAAACTTAACATTAGCCCAAAAAAGCTGCGTTTCCAGCGTAGAAACGCAGCTTTTTTACAGTTGCATACGTAATACCATTGTTCCGACATTATTCGTAGCGAAGTGCCTTGACGGGATTCGACGCTGCCGCTTTGATGGATTGATAGCTTACGGTGAGCCATGCGATAACCATCGACAGTAGTCCACTAAAGACTATTACCATTGGGTCGACATCAATACGATACGCAAAACTCTTCAGCCAGTATTCGGAGACGAACCATCCTGACGCTGCGGCCGGCACGAAGCCGATCACTACCAGCCGTGTAAACTCGCGCGATAACAGCACGACCAGGCCGAACGACGATGCACCCATAGCTTTTCGGATTCCGATTTCTTTGGTGCGCTGCTCGGCGGTAAAGGCTGCCAGGGCAAACAAGCCGAGGCATGCTATAAAGATGGCGAGGCCGGAGAATACGCTGAACAGCTTGGCCATACGTTGCTCCGAGCGGAACAGGCTGTCGAAGTTCTCGTCGAGGAATGTGTATTCGAATGGCTCGTTAGGGGCATACTGTTTCCAGATTCCTTCGACTCTGCTAATCAATGCTGCCGCACTTCCCTCGTAACGGACCATGAGGTTGTTGGAGTTCTTGCTGAGCCGTATCGATAGCGGCCGGACCTGGCTTTTGAACGACTCGAAATTGAAGTCTTTTACGACACCGATAACTTTCAGGCGATCGAAGGTTTCGCCTTCATCCTTATAGAGTATTTCCTGGCCTATCGGATTCTGTGTATAGCCGAATTCTTTAGCCGCGGCTTCGTTGATGATAATGGCCATAGAGTCAGAAGGAAAGTCGCGTGAGAAGTAACGTCCCTCTTTCATTTCAAAACGCATTACATCCTGGTGCTCATAGTCAGCATAATACAGACCCATGAGGTGATCCTGTTCGTTGCCGGCAGCTTTAAACAGGGTTGTGTTGTTTACACCCGGGAAACGATTATTGGTGTAGCTGAGTTTCGTGATTCCGGTTTGCTGGGCCAGGGCGTTGCGGAAGGGTTCTTTGTTTTTATCCAATCGCCACAGGCCATTTAACACGAGCACGTTGTTACGGTCAATGCCCAGGTTCTTCTCCTGCATAAAGGTTATCTGTTGGTACACCACTACGGTGAAGATGATGAGGAAGATGGACAGCGCGAACTGAAAGACCACCAGGAAACTGCGAACGCCTTTGCTTTTCATGCCCGAGCGGACTTTACCCTTCAACACCTCTACCGGATTGAACGACGTGAGGTAGAATGCCGGATAGCTACCAGCAACCATACCCACGAACACTACCAGGACAACCAGTCCCGTAATAAACCAGGGCTCGGTGTATACCTGAAGTGTGAGTTCTTTCCCCGATAGTATGTTAAACGAGGGCACCAGAAGGTAGCTAACGAGTAACGCCAAAACCACAGCCACCAGACTATAGATAACGGACTCGGCCAGGAACTGCCCTATAAGCTGAGCCCGAAGTGAGCCCAGTGTTTTGCGCAGTCCTACTTCTTTAGCCCTGCCGGCAGAACGCGCTGTGGACAAATTCATGAAGTTGATGCAGGCGATAACAACGATGAATATACCAATGCCTATAAAGAAGTATACGTACATGACGTTACCTCCGGGCTCAATATCATCGTTGGCGGTTGAGTGCAGGTGAATGTCGGTGAGTGGTGTTGAGAAATAGCCGAACTTGCCACCCTGCTCGTACATCTGCTTAATGGTTATGCCCATGTACCCCTCCAGCTCAGGACCAACGTATTTATCGATGAGGGCGAGATATTTCGTATTAACAGTTTCAATCTGTGTATGTTCCCGGAGTTTGATATAGGTATATAAGTAATTGTTGAGCCATACGGTGTTCTTTAGGTGCTGTGCTGACGCCGCTGAAAAGAGCGCGTCGAACTTAACGTGCGAATTCGACGGCACGTTCTCTGCCACGCCCGTTACCTTATACGACGTATTCTCATTGCCCATTACCAGCAGCTTACCCAGTGCCGGCTCTTTGCCGAAATATTTAACGGCCAGGTCTTCACTTACTACGATGGTATTCGGCTCGCGAAGGCATGTCTTTGCATCGCCTTGCAACAACCGGAAGCTGAAGAAGTCGAAGAAGTTCGAGTCCACGAACATGGTCTTTTTCTCGGTAAAGATTTTGTCTCCATAGCGTACGGTTACTTCGCCGCGAGTGTCTATGCGTAAAGCGTCTTCAATCTCGGGTATTTCGGCTACAAAGGCGGCGGCCATGGGTGGCGGCGTATTGGCTGTACGGATATCCTGGCCTGCCAAACGGCCATGAAGGCCGATTTGATAGATACGGCCTGCATCGGCATGGAAGCGATCGTAGCTCAACTCATCGGTAACGTATAACACGATGAGCAGGCACGATACGATGCCGATGGTCATGCCCAGGATATTGATGACCGAGAAGAACTTGTACTTGAGAATGTTTCTCAGCGCTACTTTAAAATAGTTCTTTAGCATAGCGGATAAAGGGTAAGGGTTATTGATACAATCAGGAATAGAGAGTCATTATTCGTCGCGTAGGGTATTGACGGGGTTCATGGACGCCGCCGTGAACACTTTGTAACCAATGGCTACGGCCGATACCAGCACCATCGCGACTACAGAAAGCAGCAAGGCCATTTCCGTGGTGGATTGATAGTAGTCCCAGATGCTTCCCATAAGCGCATCTACGGCCATATAGCTGAGTACGCATCCTGATACGGATGCGATGGCAAGGATTATTACAAACTCGGTGTTGATAATCCGGGCGATGTTGCCGACGGAAGCACCCAAAACTTTTCGTACGCCAATCTCTTTCATTTTCTTGATGATGTTGAGCGACACCAGTGTAAACAGCCCAGTGGCCGAGAGAATCAACGCAATGACACCCAGAAAGGAGAACATTTTTACGATGTTGGTATTGATGGTATTGGCCTCTGCCATATCTTCGTTTAAGAACCGGCCGTTATACAGTCTATTCGGGAATACGTTTTTCCATCGCTGTTCCATAAACGTGTTGATTTCTGAAAGCTTTTCTGCCGGGGCCTGAACAATTACGTGTGTATAGTTCTCGGCCGATGTGTAGCGGATCATCATCGGATCCATTTCATCCCACAGACCTTTTGTGTATACATCTTTTACCACACCAATAACGTAGAGGCGGGCGGTGTCCATCCACACGAGTTCTTTACCGATAGGGTTATCCCAGCCAAACCGTTGGGCGAGCTGCTCGGTTACGATAACCGATTCCTTTCTATCGGTTTCAGAATCTTTCACAAAGTCGCGGCCTTTGGTAAGTGTCAGGCCCATGGTTTTCAGGTAATCGTCGCCTACGTCGATAATGTCTACTTCAAGCTTTTTGGATTCATACTTTATCGGATCGTTATAGCGCGAAGAGAACACGCTGTGTTTTGAGCCGGCAATGGATGTGATGTCTTTGTTCTGCAGCAAGGCATTACGGTAGGTTTCGTACTCGCTGCGATTGTCGACATAGGCTATTATAACATTATTCTGATTGAAGCCGAGATCGAATGCTTTCTGAAAGATGGAGTTCTCATAAAAGGCTACGGCGAAGATGATACCGATGAGCGAGATGGCGTATTGAAGCCCGAGCAGTATACGGGTGAAGTAATTGGTGCCGCCGAACTTCAGCTTTCCTTTGAGGATGCTTACAGGCTCGAAGCCACTGATATAGAACGCGGGATAACTTCCGGCCAGTAACGCGGTAAACGCCAGTATGCCGATGAGAAACACGACGAACTGCGGGTTGTCGAGGTAATGTGAGGTGAGCTTCATATCTTGCCACAACACGTTCCAGGCGCCCAGTAAGATCTCGCCCAGCAGCAGCCCAAGGATCAATGCCGCAAAGCAGATGAATACGGTTTCACCGATAAACTGCGCTATAAGCTGCGCTCTTCTGCTGCCCATAACTTTACGAATACCGATTTCTTTTAACCGGCGCGACGAGATGGCAATGGCGGTATTGGTCATGTTAAAGCACGCAATAAGCAGTACCAGTATTGACATGATAACCGGTGCCACTACGGCCGACTGCGGGTTGGCGTGATGTGTGCGACTGTTAGAAACCCGGTTTACATCATCGCGTACGGCCATACCAACCAAAGGGTTCAGTTTATATTCGCGGATGATAAAGTCTTCGCGTACGGCGTTGTTGTTCGCTGTATATTTCTGAATGTCCTGTTGTACTACCTTTACCTGCGCAGGATCATCGATCTTTACAAACACCGTATTACGGTTCTTCCAATCGTCGTCGCGGTAATCTTTCGATACATCGCGCAGGGCGTCGTAATGCATGAAGGCGTCTTCATCAAAACTTGAGTTGGGCGGCTGTTTACGGAATACACCGGCAATGACAATTTCTTTAAGCGTTGCTCCGATTGGCTGAGTAAGTTGTCTGCCCACCACATCGGTACTGCCGAATAGTTTCATTGCCAGTTCGTCGCTTACGAAAATCGAAGACCTATCTTTTAAGTCGGCGGGTTCTCCGGAGATGAATGAGAAGGTAAATACATTGAATATATCAGGGTCTGTATACGCCAACCAGGCAGGAAAGATGTTATCGTCTACTTTAAGATTAGACCGCGACCACGACATGCGTACAACCTGACTGGCATCGGGAATATTCTGACGGATAACGTTACCCAGTGGTTCGGGCACCATGCCGTGCTGTGTTATACGTTCTTCGAACTCACGGTACGAGTCTATTCGATAAATGTTATCGGCGTGTATGTGATGCTTATCGAACTCATCATTATACTCCCAATTGAAATAGGATACGATGCAACAGGCAATGCCTACGGCCAGGCCAAGTACGTTGATGGCGATGAAGAGTTTGTTCTTCATCAGGCTGCGAACGGTAATTAGTAGGTAGTTTCGGATCATGCTTGGGTTGGGTTACGGAGCTAAGACTCGAAATGTTGGGGGAAGGTTGCACCTGGTAATGAATAACAGTAGATCTATTTTTTGACGTACGTGCCTGGTAGTGATACCTGAGCCAAGATATTCCAGCGGGTGGGCAGGGCGCACCATCGCTGCGCCGGGAGAGGCTGCTTCGTTGCCGGGGCAGTCGTGAAGACGGGCGTGGGGAAATAATAAAAGGACGCCGGAAATATTGTGTGCCACGATCTTCCGGCGTCCTAGAGGGAATATACTCTCAATTATATTATACAATCCGGAGGGGATTGCATAATAGAGAATTAAATATGGAAATGCTCTTTGATGTTTTCGGTAACTACTTTACCGTCGAAGAGGTTAACAATGCGGTGTGCGTAGTTGGCATCGTAAGGAGAGTGAGTAACCATTACGATGGTAGTTCCTTCTTCGTTCAGTTGAGAGAGAAGCTTCATTACTTCTTCGCCGTTTGCTGAATCGAGGTTACCGGTGGGCTCATCGGCGAGGATTACTCTGGGCTTGGCTACAATGGCACGGGAGATGGCCACACGTTGCTGCTGACCACCCGACAACTGTTGCGGGAAGTGGTTGCGGCGGTGCATGATGTTCATGCGTTCCAGCACCTCTTCTACACGTTGCTTACGCTCGGCCGAAGGCACTTTCATGTACAACAGGGGAAGCTCTACATTTTCGAACACGGTGAGTTCGTCAATTAGGTTAAAGCTCTGGAATACGAAGCCGATCGAGCCTTTACGAAGCTGAGCACGTTGCCGCTCGGAATATTTGGCAACTTCATGCTCGCCGAAGTGATACTCACCGCCAGAAGGGTTATCCAGCAAGCCGAGGATGTTCAGCAGTGTAGATTTACCGCAACCGGAAGGGCCCATGATGGCAACGAATTCGCCTTCTTTAATCTCCAGGTTGATGTTGTTAAGCGCGGTAGTTTCTACTTCTTCGGTGGTGTAGACTTTCTCAAGGTTTTTTAATTTGATCATGGCTGGTTTTATTTACTTAGATGATAGGATGCTTAAAATATTCCGAAGGTTGCATCTAGATACTTGTTTTTCTTCTAAAAGTTACGCTTCGGTTCAAATTATTGTATTGAATTGTTGTGGTTACGTAGCCAGTTAGCCTTAGTTCATCAGCAGTACTTCGTTGGTACCGAAGTTTTCGTACGACGATGTTACCACGCGATCGCCGGGCTGAAGCCCTTCCAATACCTCGAAATGTTCGGTATTCTTACGGCCCAGTTTGATGGTGCGCTTCACGGCACGGCCTTCCCCATCCATTACAAACACCCAGTTTCCACCGGTATCTTTATAGAAGCCACCTACCGGCAGCAGCAATTCTTCTGACGACTGGCCAAGCTCGATGCGCAGACGCAGCGACTGACCACGGCGTATACCCGGAGGTGTATCGCCTTTGAACACCATGTCTACATCGAACCTCCCGTTCTGGATGGTTGGGTATATATACATGATTTCGAGGTTATAATCTTTGTTATTGAACGTGGTGGTGGCATGCAGCCCGGTTGTAATGCGGGGCAGGTACAACTCGTCGATGGGCACACGAACTTTGTAACTTCCTACGATGTCCACCTGTCCCAAACGCTGGCCTTGGGTTACGTTCTGGCCCGGATCAAGCTGTGGTCTGGAGAGTTGTCCGTCCATCGGGGCGCGGATGATGAGGTTATCCAGGATCTTGCCTACGCCGTCGAGACTTTGCGTCATCTTGCGCTCGGAGTAGTTCAGTTCGCGCAGCTGGCGGATCCGGTCTACAGAGTCTGCCTTGTATACATCGTAGGTGATCTTACGGCGTTGTAAGTTATACTTATAGTCAGCTTCGGTCTTTTCAAAGTCCTGCTTGGCAATCAGTTTCTTTTCGAACAGTTGCTTCTGGCGGATATACTGAGGCTCGAGGATTTGCAGCTGGTTATCGATCAGGGCCAGTGTCTGGCGTTGCTCCAGGTCGTTCCGTGTGATGCTGAGTCGTGTATCGCGAACACGGGTGATGCTTTCGTTGAACGCGGCTTCCTGGCTCAATACCGACAGCTCGCGGTTCAGGTTGCTCAATTCGAGGATAACATCGCCTTCTTTAAGCATGGCACCGCTTTCGGCTACAACGCGCTTGATGGTGCCCCCTTCAACGGCATCGAGGTAGATGGTGCGGCTGGGCTCTACGGTTCCCGTCTGTGGGATGAATTCCTGGAATACTCCTTTTTTCACCGTGGAGATTGTGATCTTCTCTTTGTCGATCTTAACCGATGGCCGATGCTCTGCAAAAATCAACTGGTAGGCGATGAAGCTTGCGAACAACGCTATACCGCCATACGTTGCGACCCGTTTTACGGTCCATGTACGCTTCTGTATTTTCTTATCCATTCGTAGTTTGATTCACGTTTGTCCATAGCCCTGGTGCCAACAAGTGTGCCAACACCCGCAACCGGGATAAAAGCCATTTTAAGCGGTTTTTAAGCGATCATTTTCGTTCACATCTGAACGGGGCTGTCCGGTTCCGAACGCAAAACAGTTCAAAAAAACGGGTCAAAGGGCTATTTTTGGTCTTTTTGCAGACAATGAGACTTTCGGTATGCACTTTGCCCATTAGCGGACAAGTGTGTTTGGTATTGATACACTTTTTGAGCTTAAAACTATTGTACGTACATGGAAAACAAACACGGTAAGATCCTGATCGTAGACGACAACGAAGACCTTCTCAAAGCGGCCAAGATGCACCTGAAGCGCCATTTCGCGCAGGTGGATATCGAAAAGAATCCGGAAGCCATTCCCGCACTGATGGGCAACGAGGACTATGACGTTATTCTCCTCGACATGAACTTCACCAAAGATGTGAGCAGTGGCAGCGAGGGGTACTACTGGCTCGAACGTATTCTTCAGATCGATCCGTCGTCTGTGGTGGTACTGATTACCGCATATGGCGATGTGCAGATGGCGGTGAAGGCCATTAAAGCCGGCGCTACCGATTTTGTATTGAAACCCTGGGAAAACGAAAAGCTGCTCGCCACGTTATATTCGGCCATGCGCCTGCGCGAATCGCGCGACGAGGTTGAAAGCCTCAAGTTCAAAAACGAAGAGATCAACCAGGTACTCAACGACCGCTATAGCGAGATCATCGGTCAGAGCGGCGCTATGCAAAAGATATTTCAGACGATAGACCGGGTGGCCAAAACAGACGCCAATGTGCTGATTCTTGGCGAGAACGGTACGGGTAAGGAGCTTATTGCCCGCGCGATACACCGTAATTCATCGCGCCAGAAGGAGAATTTCGTGAGTGTGGACCTTGGATCGATAACGGAGACACTGTTTGAGAGTGAACTGTTCGGCCATAAAAAGGGTGCGTTTACGGATGCCAAG
>Ga0065165_1001407_pt1 | contig 26218 bp, 19 predicted proteins | sample AraplaMF_Cvi_mMF_FD_63813 | JGI IMG/M metagenome (GOLD analysis project Ga0065165, IMG submission 63813) | Arabidopsis root microbial communities from the University of North Carolina, USA - plate scrape MF_Cvi_mMF (version 2) (version 3) | ecosystem: Host-associated > Plants > Roots >... | reverse complement strand
GAAGGCGCCGAGTGACTTATCCTGCCGTTCGGGGTCGTCTACATATTCTTTGATCGCGTTGAGCAATTCCTGTACGTTCTCGTAACGGCTCAGGCCTTCTACGGTTTTGTCTTCGTAGAGTTCGCGGAGCAGGCCGGAGCCCTTGGCAATTTCGAAGGCGGCATCGTAGGCGTCTTTGCGTTCGATTTCAACGCCAAAGCGTTTGATCATCGCCACGAAGTCTTCAATTGGGGCTGCTACACGGCCCCCCACGAACGGGGCGGGATTCTGCACGATGTCCCAGATTGAGGCACCGTGGTCGTTGGCAGCCACCACAATCTTGTCTACGGTAGAATCGCCGATACCGCGTTTCGGCAGGTTGATGATGCGTCGGAAAGAGGCTTCATCCTGCTGGTTCATCGTAAAGCGCAGGTATGCCAGTACATCCTTGATTTCTTTGCGCTGGTAAAACGACAGGCCGCCGACGATTTTATATTTGATGTTCATGCGCCGCAGCGATTCTTCTATCGCACGCGACTGGCTGTTGGTTCGGTACAGTACGGCAAAGTCGCTGAACTTCATTTGGTGCAGCATCTTTTCCTGGAAGATGGAGTTTGCCACAAGGCGGCCTTCTTCATTGTCGGATACGGCTTTGATGAGTTCGATCAGGTTGCCTTCTTCGTTGGATGTCCAGACGTTTTTCGGTAACTGTGCACGGTTGCGTTTAATAACCGAGTTGGCTGCCTGTACAATGTTTTGAGTAGAACGGTAGTTCTGCTCGAGCTTGATGATTTTGAGGTCGGCGTAGTCGCGCTCAAAGTTGAGGATGTTCGAGATATCGGCACCGCGGAAGGCGTAAATACTCTGCGCATCGTCGCCCACCACGCAGATGTTCTGGCGTACGGACGAGAGTTTGCGGATGATGAAGTACTGGCAAAGGTTGGTGTCCTGAAACTCGTCTACCAGCATGTATTGAATCCGTTGCTGGTACTTGTTCAGAACGTCCAGGTGCTCTTTGAAGAGTTTGTCGGTCAGGAATAACAGGTCGTCAAAGTCCATGGCGCCTGACTTGAAGGTACGGGCCGCATACACTTTGAATATTCTGCCGATTTCGGGGCGCTGGTTTGCGGCGTCGTCCGCCATGAACTCGGCGTTGAGGAGGTATTCCTCCGGGCCAACGAGGCGGTTTTTGGCGTGCGAAATGCGGTTATAGACTACGTTGGGTTTGTAGATGGTATCGTCCAGACCCATTTCCTTCACAATGCTGCGGATAAGGGCTTTCGAGTCGTCGGTATCGTAGATGGTAAAGTTGTTGGGGTAGCCGATGTGGTGTGCTTCCGCGCGGAGAATGCGGGAGAACACGGAGTGGAACGTTCCCATGGAAATGTTCCGGGCATCGCTGCCAATTACCTTTTCAATCCGTTCGCGCATTTCTTTAGCCGCCTTGTTGGTAAAGGTCAGGGCCATAATGCTGAAGGGATCAACGCCTTTTCCGATAAGGTTGGCGATGCGGAAAGTCAAGACCCGGGTTTTCCCGGAACCGGCACCGGCAATGAGCATGCAGGGGCCGTCAGTATTCAAAACGCCCTCGCGCTGGGGCTCGTTGAGAGTATCTAGGTAATCCATCATAATGAACCGGCAAACTTACTAGGTTTTATGGGATTTTAGGGGTGCCGGATTTTTTTTCTAATGGTGTAACAGTGGGGTGGACCAGAAAATTCATTTGGCGGGTTTTGCCCTTTTCGTGCGTATATTTGCGGCATGATAAAAGTTGGTGAGGTTTTGGTTTCCGACGACGTTCGCGAGAAGGAGTTTGTCTGCAATCTTGAGAAATGCAAGGGTGCGTGCTGCGTGGAAGGCGACTATGGTGCGCCGCTGGAAGAGAGCGAGTTAGCGATTCTGGAAGAGATTTATCCCATTGTAAAGCCCTACCTGTCGAAAGAAGGCATCAAGGCCATCGAAAAGCAGGGTGTTCATACGAAAGACGACGACGGCGAGCTTTGCACGCCGATTATCGACGGTCGCGAGTGCGTTTATGCCATTTACGATAAGAAGGGTATTTTGAAGTGCGGTATCGAGGCCGCCTACCTTGACGGCAAGATCAGCTGGAAGAAACCGATTTCCTGCCACCTGTACCCAATCCGGGTAACGTCTAAAAAGAATTTCGAAGCCCTGAATTACCACAAGTGGCATATCTGCTCACCAGCATGTGCGTTGGGTAAAGAATTGCAGGTGCCTGTATATAAGTTTTTGAAAGATCCACTGATCCGCAAATACGGTGCACCGTGGTACAACGAGCTGGTTGAAGTTATTGAAACCATGCCGAAGCCCGAGAAAAAGCCGAAGGCTGAAAAGAAACCCGATACAAAGAAGCCTGCGAAATAGCAGGCTTTTTTATGCCCATGAATCACGTCGTTCAGGGAGTGCTTACTCCTGCTGTGTTTGTAAGGTCTCTTGCAACAAATGATTTATCATGGCGAAAATCGAAGTGAGAATTGAAAGATTACGGACAGGCTATTCGGCGTATGCTGAGCAGTATGCCTCCTTCACGACCGGTAGAACGCTAGAGGAATTGCGTTTCAACATGGTCGAGTCCCTTAATCTATTGTTTGAAGGACAACGTGTGGTGACTGTAAGCGATCTTGCTTTTGCAGATTTCGAAACCTGGCACAACACGCGTTAACAACACACGGAACCTTGCTGGCAACGTATTTCAACAAACAGGCCGTTTCACAATCTGAAACGGCCTGTTTGTTTTATGTATAGCGCTTATAGTTTCGGCGCAAGCCATAAAAAGCCAGCGGCCAGCAACAGCAGGCTATAGAATAACAGCGGCGGTATCGGAATGTACTCCGTCTGAACCTGCGCGCTGACACCTGCCGTTGATGCGTAGGCATGTGTAGTACGGGTGGCATGTACCGCGGCAAGCGATGTCCACTCTGTTGCCGGCGACACAAAGAAGTTATGTTGTACAGAGTCTGCCGGTATGGCAAGCGTGTGCCAACCCGTTGTAGCGGCCCAGGTTGTGGTGTGATACAGATTGTCTACCGTGAGGTCTTCTGCTAACGGCAGGGCTACAGAATCCGCGGTGAGCGTGGGTAAGGCATCGGCCGTTGTAATGACGTTGATGCTGATGGGGGCATTTGTGTAGTACGGAAAAGGCGTGGCGCAATGTATTTCACTTTTATGCGAGGCCTCACGGGCTATATGTTCCAGCAGGGGAGACCACAGGTTGCTATACGTTACCGAGTCGCCTTCCAGTGTGAGGCGATAAGTTTCCTGCAGGAGTTGGAAGCCTGCTTTGCCCATTCCCTGATGACGGTAGCCTGCCAGTATACTGCCTTTGGCGGTTGTAACGGGCATTACGGTAACATCGGGTGTTGCACGTACGGGTAATGCAGGGAGCGATATTGTTTTCCCTGCCAGTGGTGTTACCCGCGCGGTATCGGTCGTTACGTTTTTAAAGGCTATGGGTAATACCGTTTTGAGGTGATTGATGTTTGCGGGTAAATCGTTGAAGAGTACCAGTACACCCAGGCCCTGGGTTATGGCCTGTTGTAAAGTTTGTGTTTCGCTTGCGGGTAGGGTATGCAATACATCGGTATCGATTACCACCAGATCGAACGTACGCAGTAAGTCGCCGGTGAGGCGGTCGGCGTTTTGCGCGGCGTGATTGGCGTATTCGTAGCGATAAGCTTTCTGCGATACCTGGTAGCGCATTACCAGTGCGTGCTGACGGGCCAGGAATCGCTTGAGGTATTGCGTTTCAAATGTGGGGTACCGTTGCAGGAACAGAATGTTATAAGGCTTTTGTGCCTGTACCGTAAGCGGAATGCTTTGGCTGCTGTGATAGCCGCTGCTGTCGCGTGCGGTAAGTGTATAGATGTTGTTGCCGGGTTGCTTAGGGCTTACGCGAAGTATAAAGTTCTCGGTGGTTTTTGTGAGGCGTACGGAGTCTTCGCCACCGCCGGGGCCGGTAAGCACGAGCATGGTGCCGGTCACGGCCTGGTTAAAAGTGCCGTGTATCGAGGCAGTGCGGTTGGCTACCGTATTGATTGGGAGTGTAAGTTGTACAATACCTTTCGGCGCAGGTGCCGGCAGGTAGGTATAGGTTGCCGGACCGAGTATGTCGAAAGCATGTTGGGGTATGCCCTGGCCTACGATGTATTGTATATCCGCCCCGCGTCCCGCCAGTTCCTGCCACGACGCTATGGCCGGAGCATTACGATAAGCCTTTGTGCCGGGGGTGCGCAGTATTGTGATTGCGTGGTTACTTCGTACCAGGCTATCGGCCACAGTGGTTGTAAAGTCAGGTGTAAGCAGCAGGATAGAGGCAGACCGTTCGTGGTTGTACCGGGGGCGCAGCAGTATGGCGGCTACCATAAGCATCAGCACGGCTGCGGCTATAACCCGCAGTGTGCGGAAGCGATGTTTACGCCGTGCTTCCAGAACAACTACCACTACGGTCGCCGCAAGCAGCAACACAATGAGCAGGGCACTGGGCAACACCGGATTTAAAGAGAGCCAGGTAAAGGTCATCGGTTAGTTTCTATCGTTTAGCTTTTCCAGGTTCTGGAGAAAGGTCTGGTTGAGTGCGTGTGTGGTCTGTGGCTGTGCGCCGGGAGATGTAGCCTCGCGTGGCAACGCTTGCCAGAGTGCACGACGAATTTCGGTAAGCGCCTTGGTAAGGTCCGGGCCGATGAGGTTCTCTTCGTTCAGCGTTTTGATGAGCGAGAGGCTCCTGAGGTATTGGCCCGGGTTTTCAAGCGCACGTGCCGATAATGCCTGGCCGCCTTTGAGTAGTGCTGCTTTGGCTTGTGACGTAAGTACAGGCTGCGGCTGCTGCAGCAATGCCTCGGTCACCGTGAGCGCATGGCGAAGGGCAGGGTAAGTAGCTTCGCGTTTGCTCGTAGTGGCAAGCCGTGTGTTTTTAATTTCGGTCAGGTCGCCCTTCAGGCGTTTGTCTTCTTTGATTGGCGGCGGATCGAAACCGGTTTTGTGTACATAGATGCGCGAGTCATTGCTGATCTCTTTTAGCAGCTTAAGCGCTTTGTATTGAAACGGCAGCGACTTCTCGGGTTCATACATCCGCAGGTGCAACTCGGCGTCCCACATTACGGTTAGCGCAGCTTTCAGCTTGGCGCGTATCGATTGTGTGAAGAAGGTGGCTTCCTCTTCGCTGTCGTGCTGGTGCATGAAGGCGGCCATTGGGTTTTCGGGTTTGTCGGGGTCGGCGCTTTCGTTGTGGTGGTGATGGCCGTGGTCGTCGGTCTTCTTTTCAGCAACCAGGTTGTGTTCGTTCTCGTTGTCGTGCGCATGGCCGTACATTTTCGTAACGTCCTCTTCCTTGTCATCATGGTCGTGATCTTCGTCAGGAACGCCCTGGCCAATGCCTATCCCTGACTCGGCTTCTTCGCCAAGGAATTCGCCGTACTTGAGGCGGAGTATCTTCTGGTCGTAGCCCAGCTCGTTGCTCTTGCTGTTGAATTCCTGTTTGGTGATCTTTTTGTCTTTACGGTCTTTCAGAATCTTCTCGCTGTCGATAATGATTTGTCGTTGGCTGCGGAAATACTCGGGCATCAGGTCCACCCCCAGGCCGGGATCTATCGCCATGGATTCTGACGTGGTGTCTTTCAATACCACGAAGTATGTTTCGGTGCGGGCGCGGTTAGGGGTTGGCGTTTTGCCGTCGTGGGCTTCAGCATAGAAGTATAGCTCGTCGCCGGGTTCCAGGCCAAGCTTTACAAGGTCTATCGTGCGCGAGGCCTGTACGCTTTTGCCTTGTATGTGGGCAGGCTGTGTGAAGTTCAGTTTCTCTTCACGGAATTTTACCGACTCTCCGCTGCCTTTGCTTACGGTGGCAATAATAAACGCATCGCGCAGGCCGTAGTCGTCTTTCAGGGTAGCCTGTACGGTAAAGCTCAGCTTGTCGGTTACGGTGAACTCGGTAAACTGATCGAGGTTGTTGAACGTGACATCGGGCGGAGCGTCGGCTATGATTTCGATCTTGTAGTAGTCCGACGTTTTGATGCCGCCGTCGGCATTCTTCCAGCGTATCTGATAGAAGTTCGATTTGGTAAAGGTGCGCCGGGCAGTATAGTGTTCGCCTTGTTTTACCAGTGACAGTGTATCGCCGGCGGAGAATACAAGCTGCGCGCGTTGTACGGCTTCAGAGAAGCTGATCTGCCAGTGCGCATTGCTGCCTTCGGGCATGCTGATCTGTGGGTTGGCGGTACGTTGTGTGGCCAGCCCCGTGTAGGCGGGTGGCGTAAGCGTGAGCGCTATCGCATTGATTTCAGCGGGCAGGGGTGGAGCTTCTTCGGTAGCGCCTGTGCTCTGTTGTGTAGTTGATTTGTAGCCGGTAGGCTGCGTAGACTTGAATGCACTCAGGCCAACGGCCACCGTAAGGCAGCCTGCAAATATAAGCGCCGCCTGGCCAAGCCGGTGTGGCAGGCGTATGGCGGGGTACACGGCATTGAACTTCTCCAGTGTTCTTTCCTGCTGAAGCTTTTGCAACGTGGCGAGTGTATCGCTGTCTTGCAGCAGCAGATCGGTGCTCTCTTCCAGCTGGGGGTAGTGGTGGTTCAGGTACGACACAATGTGTGTAATGCTGAGCGCGTGCAATCCCAGTGCGCGATATCGGATGATGAAGGTAAGCACGGCCGCTATTGCCGGTAGTACGCTGCGCCATACAGTTGATGCTGGCGTTAGTACGAGGACGCCGTACGTAAGGCTCGCGGCAGCAAAAGCCCAGAGGGCTACTTCGCCAGCCCGGAGCATACGGTACTGGTGTTGCAGTTTTTTAACGGTATGGATAGCAGGTGTACTCATTGGTTTCGTTTGGAGGCCAGCCAGCGTTCGGCTAGTATGAGTAATACAATCAGTATAGACCAGTGTTGCATGCCCGATGGTTCAGGGCTTGCGGCCTGGGCTAGGGTTTGCTGCTGTTGGTCTTTGGCACCGGTTATAACCGGTTCGGGTAATACACGCTGATCGTCGGTGGTAGCGTTCGGTGTTGGCGTCTGCGGTATAAGTATCGCGGCCAGTGCAAGCACAATGTTCTCACGAAGTACAACGGCCTGGTTCAGACGTTTGGTAAGCGTCCAGCCTTGCGTGCTTACAGAAGCGCATCGTGCGGCGGCTTCGTCTGATCGTATAAGGGTCGGCAGCGATTCAGGTTCGCACGGGCTGTACACAATGCTTTGTGCGTTCAGCGTGGGTGGAGCAGTGTTGTTGAGCCAGAATGTCCAGGCATCGGCTGTGGGCGCGTATGTTGCAGCGTCAGGTGTCTGGATGTTGAGTTTATGCGGCGTTGTTGTTTGCACTGCGCGGAGGCAGGCGAGCAGTATGGCGCGGTCGTGAGTAAAGCCTTCGCCGGTAATTACGTTTACGGTAATGGTATGCTGAGGTGCGGTAACAGACTTACCGCCTTGCTGCGCAGACAGGTGTTGCGTTTCGTATGCGGTGCCCTGAGGCGATGATTGAGCGGTACGCGCCCAGAGTGAATCGCCCGGTAGGGTAACGGCAAGTGCTGTGTAGGTTCTGGGGTGTGGTGTAATAGCGATCCACTTCAGGTTTGCAGGCAGGGCGGTGCGGTAGCCTTTCAGGTTGTGCGCATACCCATAGGTTATCATTACCACGTCGTTAAGGCGGCGTGTGGCAAGCTGGTGTATCGCGGCCCAGTAGTTGGTGAGCGGTGCGCCTTGAGCGGTGTCGCTCGCTTCGGGAAAGTTATCGGCCAGGTAATGTATGCTGTAGCCTTTGGCCCGCAGGCTATCGAGCAGCGGTTTGGCTTCGGTGCTTTGATCGATGCCGTGTTCAATAACAGCCCATTGTGTTCGGCTGGTGTTGTTGGCGGTTATCTGTATACCGGCAAGCAGCAGCACGATCGCGGTTAGGATGGCGCAGCGTATCAGCAGCAGCGCGATTTCATGAAGGCGTATGCTGCGGGCCTGTGCGGTAACCGATTCGTCGAAGTGGCGCAGGCTGCCGATGGGTATGGTTTTACCTTCTTTGCGCGACAGCAGGTGTATACCAATCGGTACAACGAGGCCGGTAAGGGCCCAGAGCCACGCGGGGTTCAGGAACTGGATCATCCGGCAAGCGTTTTACGGATTTTCAAAAATGTACGGAGCGTTTGTTCCGGCGGGTCGCTCAGGCTTACCAGGTTGTAGCTGATACCTTTCTCCAACAGCGTGGTGCGGCATTGTGCAATCCAGTCGTTTACGCGCGCGGTGTATTGCTTTTGCTGCGCCTTGGTATCCACTTTCAGGATGGCATTTGTTTCCAGGTCGCGGAAGGTGAATGATCCGCCGAAGTTAAGTGTAGTCTCTTGCTGGCCCATGATGTGAAAGAGCACCACTTCGTTTCGGGGTGTTTTGAGGCGTGCAATAAATTTTAACAGATCGCTGTCATGATCATACAGGTCGGTCATGAAGATGATCATTTCCTTGCCATGATGATTGAGTATGTTATCCAGGTTTTGTTTGGCCCAGGTGCCTTCGGCGTTCAGGCTTACCAGGTGGTACAGAAAGCGCATGAACTGTTGCTGCTCGAACCTGGGCGGTAGCGCGGCGGTGTTCTTTTCGTTTATGGTATACAGCCCTACGGTGTCGCCCTGCTTGCGTGCCAGGTAGGCAAGTGCGGCCGTGAGCAGCCGTGCATATTGCAGTTTAGACACCTGCTGTTCTTCGTACGCCATGGAGTGGCTGGCGTCTACCATAAACTTTACGGTGATGTTGGTTTCGATCTCCGCCTGTTTGATGTAGTACCGTTCCGAGCGGGCATACATCTTCCAGTCGAGCTGGCGCAGGTCGTCGCCGGGTTCGTAGTTACGGTATTGGCTAAACTCCTGCCCGATGCCGATGGCGAGGCTTTTGTTGGCGCCGCTCATAAAGCCTTCTACCACCACGCGTGCAATGAGCTCAAGGCCATTTACGGTGTTGAGTATTTCGGGTTTTAAGAGGTCGCGTATGCGTGCGTCCATGGCGTGCCGTTAGAGCGTGTTTTTCAGGTTGGTCTGGAATGTATCGACGAGGTGTTGTGCTACCCGGTCGGCCGATACACCTTCGGCCTCAGCTTTAAAGTTCATCAGGATGCGGTGGCGTAATACCGGTACAGCCACACTGCGAATGTCGTCGAGTGTTACGGCAAAGCGACCGAGCAGCAGCGCACGTGCTTTGGCGGTAAGAATCATGGCCTGGCCGGCACGCGGGCCTGCGCCCCAGCGTACCCAGTCTTTCACCATAGTGTTCTCGGTTTGTGCGGGGCGGGTTGCCCGTATGATCTGGCTTACCAATGTAATCAGGTCGCCGTTGATGTGTACTTCGCGTACCAGGCGTTGTGCCTCGCGAATCTGCTCGCCGGTAATTACTTTCTCGATGGCTGCACCTTTCTTGCCGGTAGTACTTTCGAGTACGATGCGTTCTTCTTCGGCCGTGGGGTAATTGATCTTTATGTATAGCAGGAAGCGGTCAAGCTGAGCTTCGGGCAGCGGGAAGGTTCCGGCCTGCTCGATTGGGTTTTGTGTGGCGAGAATGAAGAAGGGTCGGTCCAGCGGATACGTTGTACCGCCATACGTTACTTCAAACTCCTGCATGGCTTCGAGCAGCGCGGATTGTGTTTTGGGCGATGTGCGGTTGATCTCGTCGGCCAGTACAATATTGGCGAAGATGGGGCCTTTGTTGAATTTGAAGAAGCGTTTGCCCGTGGCGTGATCTTCTTCGAGTATTTCGGTTCCGATAATGTCGGAAGGCATAAGGTCCGGTGTAAACTGAATTCTGCGGAAGCGCAGGTCTATTGCTTCGGAGAGGGTACGGATCATCAGGGTCTTGGCGAGACCGGGTACACCTTCGAGCAGGGCATGGCCACCGGCGAGGAATGTTATGAGTAACTGATCTATGGTTTCTTCCTGGCCAATGATGACTTTGCGGATTTCTTTCTTCAATGCACCGAGTCGGTCTACAATGTGCTTTACGGCGTTCTCGGTTGTTTTCAGGTCCTGGTTCATAGGTGCGTTTAGGATAGGTTCTGTTTACGTGCGGCGTTGCGTGGTTTACGGGCCGGCTTACTGGGTTAGCGCGTACATAACAATGTTTACGCTGAACCGTGTGTTATCGATCTTATAGAAGCGTTTGTTCCGGAAATCGTAGTCCCACTCACAGCCGTAATCTTTGTTGCTATAGAGCACGCCGATGCGGCCATTAAAGCTTATGGCTTTCAGGTAGTCGTGTACGATGTCATCACCCCAACCGTTGAGTTCCTGCGAGGTCGTAGGCGGACCGTCGAAGGTGAAGAAGGTAGAGTAGAGGGGGTGGTTGTTGGGGATTTTGTGGAGCGCATCGGCACCGAAAATCCGTTCCATCTGTGCTTCGAACGATTTGGCGAAAAGGCCGTCGATGTCGTGGTTGCAGTCGTCTACAAACACGAAACCACCGTTGCGTACATACTTTTCGAAGTTGGCGCGTTCCTGCGCGGTAAACTCCACGAGCTTATGACCGCTGAGGTAACAGAACGGGCACCTGAAGATAGCGTCGCTGCTGAGTGCTACAACATTTTCCTGGGTGTCTACCTTTACCGTTGTGTATTCGATGAGTGAGTTGAGAAGGTTTGCGGGCATGCGCTGGTCCACATCCCAGTCTCCGGATTCGTATTGAAGTCGAGTAAAAAAGAATTTGTTTCCCACAAGCATAGGTTAATGCAATATCTGTTTTTCAAGGAAACGGTAGTGGGAATTTATATAAGCGGATGAATTCGCGAGGGTTTATTGGCGGTAAACGTTTCGAATACGATTGTGGCGATTCCCCGTCTGGGGGGAGTAAGAATGCTATTTCAACGATAGTACAAATCCTGTCGGGTACTTTTGGGTTAGCCGTACCGTCCATTCCAGAAACGAACACCGTTAACCCGGGTGTTTGTTTTGAAGGCCCGGAGATTTTGCCGTTGAATTATTGGCTTACGTGCGATAATGATAAAAGTATAATTTTAGGGTCTGGATAATTCGCCGGCGTACACTATGAACAGCACCTCTCCGAAACCACAACTGGAAAGATTCTATGCTCTGAACATTCCCGATGCGTTGATGGCCATCCGCACAGAACACCTGATTACGGATAGCGATACCGATAATTTATTTGCCGCCCATTTACGGATTAACAATGCCTACTCCGGTGCATTGGATAAGACGTTGTCGGGCTTCGTTATTCTGGAAATCATTGACGATGCATACTATTTATACGATGCGCGTGATTCCGGTTGGGTGTATTGTCAACGTCATACAGATCGTAGGATCACGCCGTGTTTCGAGACATTGGAAGACTACCGCGCATTTCGTGGGGCTGATTCCGTAAATCCTCGACCGGAACACCAGCCGGAAGGACGTAAACCGATTTCAACGGTCGATCTGGCGGAGCGCTATCAATGGGCGGTATGGTTCTTTGGACGCCTGAGCGATGAACCGAACGATGCCTCGGTAGAAGCGCGCTGGATGGCCCTTGCCGCGAATTGGTTTGCGAATGGCATCGATACAATAGATTACGGTGAGCAGATGTTCGCAGGTGAACGAGCCCTTCTGAAAGACGATGTACACCTGTCGGTATGGTGGCTCCTTGTAGCGGCAGCACTGGCCGATCAGAACTGGATTGACGAGGTTGTGCGGTATGGCCCTCGTGGTAACGCCTTATTCGATGCTTTTTTAACGGCACTGTTGCCGTTGGGATTTCAGGGCAATCTCGCGGAGTTTCCGGAATTTAAAAAACGACGTGCACGCTTTCTGTACGATGCCGCCCGGCCCGGGAGCAAGCTGTTTGATCATGTAGATGATCAACGTGTATTGTATGAACAGGTGCGTACTCTGGTGACCCGCAGTCTTATCATTGATCCGGAAGATGTCTTCGGCGATAAGCTCAATCTGATTCGAATCAGTTGTGAAGAATTAAACGATACACATTATGTTATTGAACTCGGACAGTATGTTAGACAGGGATCGATTCAGGCGCTGGTGTTACAGGCACTGGCCGAGCACGCACAGAACATGAACGTTAGCCCGGCAGCACAACGCGTGCTCCAATGGATTGTACAGACACCGGTGGAGCATCCGTTCATACAGGAACTATTAACGGTATTTCCGCAGATCGTAAGTTCCGTTGCTGATGAGAAACTCGTATTCGAGGCCTGCAAGGCGCTATTACTGAAAGATCCGCTTCATTTTCGAATACTCGAATGGACGGTTCGTATGGCACATGCCCTTGAATTGCCGGAGTCGGCTTTGTTTGAAGAACAACTGCAGGCGCTGCAGACTATTCGTCCGGTATATATCCTGATGGGGACGGAAAGTACCCGCTATGAATTAGAGGAGGCTCTGGAACAGGCCGATCGCCTGAATGAAAGCCAGCAGGCGTTGCTGGTCCGCAAGATCAAAAGTGCACCATCGGTATTTCACGCCCGCGCCAATCATTGGGCTTCGTTGCGATAAGGGCTCGTAATTTTAACATTGCTTTAATCTGGAAGTAATACACTGAGCCTATAACGGAAAACCTTTGCCGATAGGTCGATTTTTTCTTCCCCAGTGGGTTGAAATAAAAATACTATGCGTATGTTATCGGGTAAACAACAAGCGTCTTAATCGGTTAAGGTTATGCGTGTACTGTCGCACTATTGTACAGGTCTTATCATTCTGTTTTGTATCGGCTGCTCGTCCGATCATGAAGCGCCTTTACCCACGCAGCGCGAGCGTTATATCTTCTGGACAGGGCTTGCAGACGGCAGCATCTCGCGGGCCACGATGGAGGGCGATTCCGTTACTGATAACCAGGTTCTCTTCGATGCGGACGATGGTCTGGAAGCCCCTTCAGGACTTGCTGTTGATGAATCGACAGACCGGATATACTGGGCCGATTTCTCGCGTAAACAAATCATGCGCGGGCGTTGGGATGGCACAGGATCGCCGGAGGTTCTCTATACCGTTCCGGCACCGGCGCTTGGCCCGGAAGAACTGGCCCTGGATGTTGACGCCGGTATGGTGTACTGGACACAGCCATTCGATCATTTAATTCTCCGTGCTCCTATGGGAGGATACGGACGTGTCGATACCCTCTTCTCGCGTAAAGACGGCGTAAACGGTGCCTGGGGCATTGACCTGCGGGTGGCCGATGGTTACCTGTACTGGGTTGAGTTTGTCGATACCGAAGTGTACCGTGCACCGCTGGCGGGTGGAGCACCACAGTTGTTATATGCCGGTGGCAGCGGCTTCCTTAAGCCGTATGGTTTGGCGCTTGGCAAGGGTAACGAGATGTTTATTGCCGATAATCCTCCGCCCGGTGCCGGGCAGTCCGACCGTGTGCTGCTCGGAAGCATCGATGGCACACGGGCACTGACTGAAGTGTATTCAGCACGCGATGGTTTCGAGAATGTCTATTCCATGAAGGTCGACGTACAGGAAGATCGTTTATTCTGGCACAATCAACTGGTGGAAGGCGCCATCTATTGCGGCCCGACAAACGGCAGCAAGGCGCCGCGTCCCATCGTTACCGGTATAAACATCGGGCATGGGCTGGCCATTAGCAGCGGCCGTGTATTCTAAAACTTAACGCTGACTTTACACATCTTCTGCCGGCAGGCAGATGAAAATAACATATTTTCCGGAATGATTAGGATGCTGCTTCGTAGCCTGGTGATTGGTGTTATGCTGTTGCAGGGTCTCTCCGTGCAATTGCAGGCACAGTCTGAAACCCATCGGTTGCTGGCGAAGTTCAATCGTGCGGTCGATTATAACGCGGCCAGTCAGCTACTGTCTCGTTCACAGAAAGGCATACATTTCACCCCGCTTTATCCAGAGGCCGCACCGACAGGGCGAAACAAACAGGAAGACGTTTCGTTGCCGGTACTGATCACAATCGATGTCACTGCCGACCAGGATGCTACGATAGCCTGGTTAATCAACACTGGCCTATTTGTCTATGTTGAGCCCGATGCCATAGGCACCGCGGCAACGGTAACCACTACAGCCGAGGTTATGCCCGACGATGCCGGCTTTGCAAAACAGTGGGCCTTGTATAACAACGGAACCTTTCGTGTACCGTCAAAAGAACGCGCCGATATACACATGCCCGAAGGCTGGACTATACAGCAGGGCAACCGCGACATTATCGTGGCTATTCTCGATACCGGGGTAAAGACCGATCATACCGAGCTCCGTTCGCGCCTGTGGCGTAACCCCGGCGAGATTCCCGAGAACGGTATAGACGACGATAACAACGGTTATGTAGACGATGAATTAGGCTGGAACTTTGAACGTGATACGCCAGACGTTGCCGACGATGCCGGGCATGGCACGCATGTGGCCGGTATAATCGGCGCACAAGCCAACAATACCACAGGATACAGCGGTGTGGATTGGAATTGCCGCCTTATGGTGTGTAAAGTACTGGCGGCCGATTACTCGGGCTATTACAGTTGGTGGGCACAAGCCATTCACTACGCTGTAGACAACGGTGCCCGGGTTATCAATATGTCGCTTGGCGGAAAGGATTTCTCGCGCACGCTCGAAGAAGCGGTGGCGTACGCGCATAATCATAATGTGCTGGTGGTGGCCAGCATGCAGAATATGAACTCGTCTACGGTATACTATCCGGCAGGGCATGCCGGGGCGTTTGCTGTGGGCAGTACTGATCCGGATGATACACGGAGTATAGCCTTCTCGGGAACATCGGCCGGCAGTAACTATGGCCCGCACATCGACCTGGTGGCGCCGGGTAATTATATGTATGGGCTGTCGTGGCGGTCAGACACAGACCTTTCGGTTATGCTGAGCGGCACATCGCAAGCTTCGCCGCTGGTAAGTGGTGTGGCTGCCCTGCTGTGGGCGCAGCAGTCCACACGCAGTGTGGCCGATGTAGAGATGCTGCTTACAGCTACCGCCGATGATAAGGTTGGCAATCCGCGCGAAGATGTAGCCGGCTGGGATCCGTTCTATGGCTACGGCCGGTTAAATGCCTGGCGTGCCCTTACCGGCAATATGAACTCTGACGTGAAACCGGAAGATATACTGGAGGTGTACCCGGTGCCCACAACATCGGTATTGACGGTGCAGTTGCCAATGCGCGAAGCGTCGCCGGTTACGGTTAGCCTTTACGATATGCGTGGTGCAAATGTTTTGCGGCATGCGTTGGACGAGCGCCGTGTGGTAGACTATACGTTCGAACTGAATGGCGTTCCACCGGGCATATATCAATTGGTGCTTACTGCCCGGGGCAACCGTTGGCTACGGCGGGTCGTGGTGCGGTAGCACGGTTGATAAACAAAAAAGGTGTCCCTGGAAAGACACCTCTTGTTATAGATTATGAAAAGGGACCACAGGCCGTTACGCCGTGAGCCCGATTCTTCTCGAAAGGTCTGACGAGAATACGTTGTTCGGATCGTATTTGTGTTTTATTTCCTGCCAGGCTTTGTACTGCGGGTACATGGCTTTAAACGTGGCTTCGTCGAGGTAGGCATCTTTGCCGAGGTATATACGGCCGCCCATATCGAGCACCATCTTGTCGAGCTTCTCGGTAAAGGGTTTGAGGTCTTTGGTAATCGGGAAGTCGATAGCAAACGTATAACCTTCGAACGGGAAGGAGAGGAGGCCGCCCTGTTCTTTACCGAATTTCTTCAATACGTTCAGGAAGGGTATACAACTGCTCTGGGTAATTTCCAGCAGGATCTTGCGGATGTTCTCTTTGCCGTTGGCCACCGGCAGCACAAACTGGTATTGAATGAAGCCACGTTTGCCATAGCCACGGTTCCAGTTGTTTATCATATCCAGCGGATAGAAGAAACCATCGTAATGCGATATAGACGGAGCCGATTTTTGTTTCCAGTATAACACCACATCGAGCATACTTACCGACAGCTTGTTCAGTACGAAAGCCGGTAAGTAGAACGGCACAGTAAGCTTCGCTTTTTTGCCCAGCTTGAGTGGGTTGCTGCGTAAATTATCAGGCAGGTCTTCCAGGCGGGCATGATTGCCCATGGTTAGTACACCGCGGCCGAGTCTGGCGCCACGGGCCATAGGGTCTACCCATGCAACGGATGATGTATATTCTTCTTCGCTGGCTTCAATGGCCTGCAGCATCTCGTCGAGGTTCTTTGCGGCAAAGGCCTTTTGTTTGAAGTATGTGGTTTCGATTTTGCGCAGTTGGATCGTGGCGGTTAAAATGGTGCCCAGCAGCCCGAGGCCACCAAAGTTGCCCCAGAACAAATCGCTGTTCTCGTCGCGGCTTGCGTTGCGCACGGTGCCGTCGGCCAGGAGTATCGTGAAGTTGTAAACGCAGTTTACAAAAGAGCCGTCGGCATGGTGGGCTTTTCCGTGTACATCGTTGGCAATGGCACCACCGATCGTGATGTACTTGGTGCCGGGTGTTATCATGGGGAACCAGCCTTTAGGGGCCAGCACGGCTATAATGTCTTCGAGCGTAACACCGGCTTCGCACGTAAGCACGCCGGTAGCTTCGTCAAAGGCCAGGAAGTGATTCATCTTTTCGAGCTTCAGCACAAACTGGCCGGTGTTGGTGGCCTGGTCGGCATAACTGCGGCCGAGGCCGCGTGGCAAAAGCTTTTTTCCGGGTGGTATGTTGCGGATGTCCTGTGCTTCGCGGGGGTAGGTTACGAAGCTAACGGAATGCGGTATGTTACCCCAGCCAGAGAGGTTTTCTTGTATGGATTGCATGAGCGGTTTCTATAGACGTTGCGAAAATAGTGAAAAAGGATTGTCATGTGCACGCCGGAGCAAGGATATTCTGAGTCGCTGTAAACACTGCCGTGGCACCGGTTTTGGCGCATCTGTCAGAAAGTACCTCCTATGAAAACAACAAGCAATAAGACAAAGAAAGGCGACGCCAAACCGCAGCAGGAGCAGGAAGAGGATAAAGGATTTACCCGGAAGAAATTTACGCAGTTATTGGGGACCGAGAATTTGAACAGACCAGACGAACCCGTGGTAACACCGCCCGAAGACATTAAAAAGAAGCCTGAATTGCCCTAGCTGTAGTGTTTACCCGGTTCGTGTTTTCCCCGGAAGTTTCCGGGCATAAGTTTTTTATGGGCAATGTAAAACACGATAAGAAAGAAGGTTATGCGATTGAAAAATGTATTGCTGGCATGTATAGTAATGTCAGTGGCGTCTGTACTGACGCCGCGCCAGGTGTATGCAGAAAGTAAACCTGCCACCACAGGTATAGAAACTCCGGCAGAGCAAGCTCAGCGGCTTGAGCGCAGGCTCGAAGAGATTCGTGCTATGGACACGAAGCATATGTCTAAAGCTGAACGCAAGGCGCTGCGCGACGAAGTGAAGCACACCAAAAAGGAACTCAAAACCATGAGCGGTGGCGTATACCTTAGCCTCGGTGCTATTATTGTTATCGCCGTACTGCTTATTATCCTGATATAATACATCGGGTACACGGTATAAAACGAAAGCCCTCTATACGCAATAGAGGGCTTTTCGCGTGTACGATATACCGACTGTTTATACAGCGTCTGACAGACTGCTGAATGTAAAGTCGCGAATCTTCATCGGCGGCAACAGGTAGTTTGTATTAGACTCTACGCTGACTGTCCGTTCTACTTTACCGAGTTCTTCCAGGTTGTTGAGCATGATAACCGGGCTTTCGTTAAAGCGGAAGTTTTTGATGGGATACATGATCTTTCCATTTTCAATGTAGAATGTTCCATCGCGGGTAAGACCGGTTAATAACAGTGTTTGCGGGTCTACGTCGCGTATGTACCACAGGCGTGTAACGAGTACGCCTTTTTTCGTTCCCTTGATCAGGTCTTCGAGCGACTTGGTACCACCTTCCATAATAAAGGCATCCGGACCAGGTATAGCTTTAACACCTTTCTTCTCTGCCCAGTAGCGTGAGTAAGCGAGGTTCTTGATCACACCTTTTTCAATCCAGTTTACGCGTTCATGCGGACGTCCGTCGCCGTTCCAGGTGCTGGTAGGCAGATCGGCATTTAATGGATCGGAGTATAATGTTACGCGCTCGTCCATCAGCTTTTCGTTCAGGCGGGTCTGTCCACCGGGTTTACTGAGGAAACTTCTGCCTTCGTCGGCCTGGCGTGCATCCAGTCCGAAGAGGATACGTTCGATCAGTACCGCGGCGGCGGCAGGTTCAAGGATAACGGTGTACTTGCCAGGCTCAATAGCTTTTGCCGTAGATGATTTTACGGCCTTATCGGCGGCAATTTGTGTGGCAGCCTTCGTGTCAAGCTTGCTTACGTCGTTATAGCCACGGGTAGCGTAGCCCGATCCTTTTCCGTCTTCGGTACGCATGGTAACGGAGAAGTTAACGGAGGTTGATGTGTTGTAGGCAAAGAGACCTTTGGTGTTGGCCATGGCGGCGTAGCCTGTGCCGTCTTCCAGGAAGCCGGCTGCTACGGTCTTTGTGTCTTTGGCTATCTGCAAGCTCTGTGCTACGAAGTCTGTACGTTGCTTGGGTGTTATAGCCGCTGTGGTCTGTACAAATGTTTTCGGCTCGGCGTAGGTTTGCGGCCCGAGGAACGATACGAACTCGGGATTCTCTGGTGCAAGGTGCGCGAGTTCTTCGGCACGGCGTACTACTTTCTCCAGTGAGGCGTCGTCGAATTCGTTGATGGTGGCAACCCCAAGCTTTTTGCCGAAGGCCGACGATACAACAAGCGTGCTCTGGCTGCGCAGGCCGCTGGTGCTAACGGAGTTCCGGGCATAGCGAATGTTGCCGGTATCTGAACCGTAGAGGCTTACTTCGCATTCGTCTGCTTTAGAGTATGCCAATACTTTTTTCAATAAAGCATGGGCTTCGTCTTTGGTGAGTATGGGCATGGTGTTATCCGATGTTACGTGAGGTATTGATTACGTTAATGCCGGCGAAGCGGGCGGTAGAAGAGCCGTGCGATACGGCGCTCGACTGCATGGGCTGGCCCTTGCCGTCGAAGAAGGAACCACCGAGGCGGTAGTCGTTTGCGTCGGCTATGCCGGTGCAGGCGTTCCAGAATTCCTGAGTGTTGGCCTGGTAGGCTACGTCTTTCAGCATACCTGCGATCTTACCGTCTTTGATTTCGTAGTACAGCTGGCCGCCGAACTGGAAGTTATAGCGTTGCTGATCGATGGAGAACGAACCGTCGCCGATGATATAGATGCCTTTCTTAACGCCTTTGATGAGGTCGTCGATGCTCTTCTTTTCTTTGCCGGGCTGCAGCGATATGTTGGCCATACGCTGGAACTGAACATCGGCCCAGCTTTGCGAGTAGCAGCAGCCGTGCGATGCGGGAAGGCCGAGTATTTTTGCCTGATCGCGAATGGCCTGGTAGTTAACCAGTGTACCGTCTTTGATAATGTCCCACTTACCGCATTGTACGCCTTCGTCGTCGTAGCCTACGGCGCCGAGCGAGCCGGGTTGTGTTTTGTCGGCCTGGATGTTTACGATGTTGCTTCCGAATTTGAAGTTCTTCGATTCCCACTTGTCCAGTGTGAGGAAGCTGGTGCCGGCAAAGTTGGCTTCGTAACCCAGTACACGGTCGAGCTCGGTGGGGTGACCTACCGATTCGTGTATCGTGAGCCATAAGTGCGATGGATCGAGGATCAGGTCGTACTTGCCGGGCTCTACTGATTTAGCCTTGAGTTTATCGCCGGCTTGTTGTGCGCCTGCGCGGGCGTCTTCAATCATGTCGTAGCGGCCTTTGTATAGTGTGGTCACTCCGGCAATCTTGTCTTGCGGACGTGCCTGTAAGTATTCATAGCCCATTCCCATCGGCGCGCTGAGCGAGCTGCGGGTTTCGAATTTTCCCGTGGTTTTATCGATGCGGGTTATGTAGAAGGTAGGCCAGATGCGGTGTATGTCCTGGTCGATGTAGGAGCCATCGGTGGAAGCAAAATACTTCTGTTCGTTTACCAGGAACATATTCGAGCTTACGTAGGTAGCACCGGCTTTAAGGGCAGCGTCGTTTACGCCGAGCAGCAGGTCTACTTTTTCTTTGATGGGAACTTCGAAGGCATTCTTTTCAATGGGGGCCTTCCAGGTTACTTCGCCAAAACCTTTCTGCGGCGCAAGTTCAACCGGTGTAGTAAGGATGCGCGAGTTTTCTTTGGCAATGGCCACGGCCATTTCGGCGGTGCGGGCTATGCTGGTGTTGTCCATCTTATCGGTGGCGGCAAAGCCCCAGCTGCCGTTGGCAATAACACGTATGCCCATACCGTAAGACTCGGTGTTGACAATGTTCTGTACTTTGTCTTCGCGCGTGATGAGGAACTGGTTGAGGTACCGCCCGATGCGTACATCGGTATACGTTGCCCCTTTGGAACGCGCGGCGTTGAGCGCTACGTCGGCCAGTTTCTTTTTAAGCGCCGGGTCTATGGTGGTTAGCGCTTCTTCCGGTGTGATTGGTCTGCCCAGTACAGGTATACTGGATAATACCGCCGCTGAAGCTCCCATGCCCGCCAGGTTAATAAATTCTCTTCGGTTCATGAAGGTTGGGTTAGGTTTATCGATGTGTTATAGATCTATCTCGAATTCGTACATATATCGTCCGATACTGGTCGCCTGGAGGATAACGGTATAGTATAATCACTCGTATCCGGATGATAGGTTTGGAGTAAAGCGCAGACGATGTAGTTCACGTAAAAATAGAAAAAGTGTTTCAATAGGATTGAAACACTTTTTGGGGTATTTGTCTGTACGTTTACACAGCGTCTGATAAGCTGGTGAAGGTAAAGTCGCGGATCTTCATGTAGGGAATCAACGCGCTTCCGCCACCGCCCGGGCCACCGCCGCTGGCGATACGCACCTGCTTGCCCAACGTTTCGAGGTTGTTCAGCATAATTACAGGACTTTCGTTAAAGCGGAAGTTTTTAATGGGATGTTTCAGTTTACCGTTTTCGATATAGAAAGTTCCGTCGCGTGTAAGCCCCGTGTACAATAAGGTTTGCGGATCTACGGCGCGGATGTACCAGAAGCGTGTTACGAGTATACCTTTCTTGGTATCTTTAATCATATCTTCAAGCGAAGCATTGCCACCTTCCATGATGCGGTTGCCCGGGAAGGGAACAGCGGCTACATTCTTCTGCGAAGCCCAGTAGCGGTCGTAGATCAGGTTTGATACGGTACCGTTACGGATAAGGTCCATCTTCTTGCGGGCAAGGCCGTTGCCCATCCAGGGCGATGCGGGTACGTCGGCGTGCTGCGGATCGGTATAGATCGATACACGCTCGTCTACAATCTTTTCGCCAAGCTTTGTGCCACCGCCTTTTTTAGAAAGGAAGCTGCGGCCTTCGTCTGCCTGGCGTGCGTTCATAGCCGAAAGCATAAGGTTTACCAGATCGCCACCGGCATTGGGTTCAAGAATAACAGTGTACTTACCAGGCTCGATAGCCTTGGCGTTGCGCGACATCAGCGCTTTATCGATTGCTATCTTCGAGGCTTCCGCGGTATCGAGTTTCGATACGTCGTTAAAGTTACGGGCCACCCAGCCTGAACCGGTGCCGTCGTTGGTACGCATGGTCACGGTAAAGTCTACGCTGGTAGCCTGGTTATAGGCGAACAACCCTTTGCTGTTCATTACCGACGAGAAGCCACGGCTGTCTTCGAGAAAGCCGGCTGCGGTAATGTCTTTGGCGGCAGCAGGGTTGATGCTGTTTGCAGCGGCCTGTGCGCGGTACTCGGGATTGATCTTCGCGGTAGCTTCGGAATAGGTTTTTGATTCGAGGTAGGTTTGTTGGGGAAGCGGCTCCATAAACTCCGGGTTCTCCGGGGCAAGCTGTGCCAGTTCTTCCGAACGTTTTACCACCTTGGCCAACGAGGCGTCGTCGAACTCGTTGATGGTGGCCGAGCCTGATTTCTTGCCGTAGTACGATTGTACGGCAAGGCTTATGTTGCTGTCTTCTCCTGCCGTGGATACGCTGTTTCGCGCATAGCGTATGTTGCCGTTGTCTGCGCCGTTGAGGTTAACCTCGCAGCCGTCGGCCTTGGAGAAGCTGATAACCTTTTCAAGTATCTGCTTAGCTTCTTCTTTCGAAAGTATAGCCATAGTCGTTGTTGTTTCGTTTTGGGTTAGGGGTTAGATGTTGCGTGCCGTGTTAATTACGTTCACGCCGTTGAACCGTGTGGTGGCAGAACCGTGCGATACCGCGTTCGACTGGCTGGGCTGACCTTTACCATCGTTAAAGGCGCCGTTGAGGCGGTAGTCGCGTTCGTCGCAGATCTGTACGCACGAGTTCCAGAACTCCTTGGTGTTGGCCTGGTAGGCTACATCTTTCAGCATACCGGCGATCTTGCCGTTCTTGATTTCGAAGAACAACACACCACCGAACTGGAAGTTATACCGTTGCTGATCGATGGAGAACGAGCCGTCTTTTACGATATAGATGCCTTTCTCCACACCGGCAATCATCTGGTCGGGTGTCACCTTTTCTTTGCCGGGTTGCAACGATACGTTGGCCATGCGTTGGAACTGAACGTCGCTCCAGCTTTGCGAGTAGCAGCAGCCGTGCGATTCCTTCTGTCCGAGTATACTCACCTGATCGCGTATGGCCTGGTAGTTAACCAGAGTACCGTCTTTGATGAGTTCCCATGACTTACACTTCACGCCTTCGTCGTCGTAGCCCACTGCACCGAGGGAGCCCACTTGTGTTTTGTCTGCCTGGAAGTTTACGATCTTGCTGCCGAAATCGAAGTTCTTCGATTGCCATTTGTCCAGGGTAAGGAAGCTTGTACCGGCGTAGTTGGCTTCGTAGCCCAGCACGCGGTCGAGCTCGGTAGGGTGGCCTACCGACTCGTGAATGGTGAGCCACATGTGCGATGGTTCGAGTACAAGGTCGTATTTGCCCGGCTCTACACTCTTGGCCGCGATCATTTGTTTGGCCTGTTCGGCGGCCATGGTGGCGTCTTCTACAATGTCGTACGACTTGTTGTACAATATAATTCCACCAGGGCCCTGAATCTTGTCTTCGGCTTTGCCGTCGAGGTATTCATAGCCCATGCCCACGGGGGCGCTGAAGGCTGTACGGTTCTTGAACGTGCCGGTCTGGCGATCGATCATGGTTACCGTAAAGTTCGGCCAGGTGCGGTGAACGTCCTGGTCGATATACGAACCTTCCGTAGAGGCAAAGTATTTCTGTTCGTTTACCAGGAAGAGAATGCTGTTTACAAAGCTCGCGCCTTTTTCCATAGCCTTGGCGTTGGCGTTGAGCAGCAGGTCTACTTTATCTTTGATCGATACTTCGAAACCGTTTTTTTGAATCGGTGTCTTCCAGGTTACTTCTCCATACGATGGATTGGCGGCGAGCTTCACGGGCTCTTTCTGGAATTTGGAGTTTGCTTTGGCAATGGCCACGGCACGCTCGGTAGCTTTCTTGATGCCGTCGGGTGTAACGGTGTTGCTGGCAGAAAAGCCCCAGGTGCCGTTTACGATTACGCGTACACCGGCGCCGAACGATTCTGTGTTCAGAATGTTCTGCACTTTCTTTTCGCGGGTGGTTACAAACTGGTTCAGGTAGCGACCAATCCGCACGTCGGTATACGTGGCGCCCATAGACTTCGCCGTGTTGAGGGCTATGTCGGCCAACTGCTTTTTCTGTTTTACATCCATCGATGGCTCGAGCAGGCGCGCGGGGTCTACAACGCTTGCCATCGACGACATCGGCGGCAGCATCATGGCCCCGGCGCTGAGGCCGGCCAGCTGGATGAACTCTCTTCTCTTCATTATACGTTTAGGTTAGTATGTCGGCGTGTACAAAGCCCGCTGTTAAAGGGCTCTTCCGGTATTGATAACATTGACCCCGTTGAAGCGGGATGTGGCGCTACCGTGCGATACCGCACTGACCTGCGAGGGCTGCCCCTTGCCGTCGAAGAACGAACCGAAAAGGCGGTAATCTTTTTCGTCGCAGATTTTCACGCATGAGTTCCAGAACTCCTTGGTGTTGGCCTGATAGGCCACATCGTTCAGCATGCCGGCAATCTGGCCGTTCTTGATTTCGTAGAACACAGTGCCGCCAAACTGGAAGTTGTAGCGCTGCTGGTCGATGGAGTAGGAGCCACGTCCGGCAATGTATATACCTTTCTCCACGTCTTTTATCATCTGCGCGCTTGAGTACGGCTCTTTGCCGGGCGCCAGCGATACGTTGGGCATACGTTGGAATTGCACATCGCTCCAGCTCTGCGCGTAGCAGCAGCCGTGCGATTCGTTCTGGCCCAGAATGTGCGCCTGGTCGCGTATAGCCTGGAAGTTAACCAGGGTGCCGTCTTTGATCAGGTCCCAGCGTTTGCACTTCACACCTTCGTCGTCGTAGCCCACAGCACCCAGGGAACCGGGTTGGGTTTTGTCGGCAAAGATGTTCACGATCTTGCTGCCGTAGTTGAATGTGCCTGACTTGAGTTTGTCCAGGGTGGCAAAGCTTGTACCGGCGTAGTTGGCCTCGTAGCCCAGCACACGGTCCAGCTCCAACGGGTGGCCTACAGATTCGTGTATCGTGAGACCAAGGTGGTTCGGTTCGAGCACGAGGTCGTACTTGCCGGGCTCGACACTCTTGGCGGTGATCATCTCTTTGGCCTGTTTGGCGGCCATGATAGCGTCTTCCACCATGTCGTAACTGTTACGGTATAGCACCATTCCTGCAGGACCCTGGAGCTTGTCTTCGGCCTTGGGTATCATGTATTCATAGCCCATGCCCATCGGGGCGCTGAGCGCCTGGCGCGTCTTGAATTTTCCCGAAGCTTTATCGGTTACCGATACGCTGAAGGTAGGCCAGATGCGGTGAATGTCTTGATCGATGTACGAGCCCTCGCTGGAGGCGAAGTATTTCTGCTCGTTGATCATGAAGAGGTTCGAGTTTGTGAACGTAGCGCCGTTTTTCATTGCCGCGGCATTGGCGGTCAGCAACAGGTCTACCTTGTCGGATACAGGTACCTCGAACGCGTTCTTTTGTATGGGCGTCTTCCAGTTTACCTCGCCGTAGCCCTGTACGGGTGCGAGCTTTACGGGCTCCTTCTGAAACTTCGAGTTGGCGCGGGCAATGGCCACGGCACTCTGCGTGGCTTTGCGTATACCGGCGTCCGTTACGGTGTTGGTGGCGGCAAAGCCCCACGTGCCGTTTACAATAACACGCACGCCACAGCCGAACGATTCGCTGCTTTCAATGCCCTGTACTTTATTTTCGCGTGTGCTGATAAATTGATTGAGGTAGCGGCCGATGCGGATGTCGGCATACGATGCCCCCGCAGATTTGGCGGTGTTGAGGGCTATATCGGCCAGTTGTTTCTTCTGGTCTACGGCCAGGGGCGTCTCCAACAGTTCTTCAACCGTTACCGACCGGCCGGAGCTCTGAAAAGGCAGCATCAGCCCGCCTATGCCTAATCCTGCCAGCTGAACAAAATCTCTTCTTTTCAAGGTTTTTGGGTTTAGGTTACACAACAAACATCGTTTGCACTGCTTGCCCTGCGTAGCGTTAGCGACGTCGGACGTCTGTTTGCCATAGCTTTATGCGATGGGTGATCTGAATTTCAGAATTTCATTCCTGAATTCAGGGCGCAGGCCATACTTTGTTTGTTTTATGGGACGGTAAGATATCCAAAAACAAAAAAAGGATACCGAAAATGGTATCCTTTGCTATTAGTTTATATGAATGGCATGAATCAGCCCGCCGTCGCTGAAGCAGCTATGGCGGGTGCAACGCGAGTGCGAAGTGCGAGAGCGAAATGCCTCGGTGATCTACCAATTCAAATTACTTGTCCTTTTCGAGGACTGAGAAGTCGAACGAGGTTTCGAGGAACTTGGTGGTGAACTTGCCGGAACGGAAGATCGCGTTGTCCATCAGTGCCAGGTGGAACGGAATGGTTGTCTTCACGCCCTCGATCACAAACTCGCTCAGCGCACGTTTCATACGTGTGATAACGTCTTCGCGTGACTGACCGCTTACGATAAGTTTGGCGATCATGGAGTCGTAGTTCGGAGGAATGGTGTAGCCTGCATATACGTGGCTGTCTACACGCACACCGTGTCCGCCGGGAAGGTGAAGATTCAGGATCTTACCGGGTGAAGGACGGAAACCGTTTGCAGGATCTTCCGCGTTGATACGGCATTCCATGGCGTACAGGTTAGGGAAGTAGTTGGTTCCCGAAATCGGTACACCAGCGGCTACTTTAATCTGTTCTTTGATCAGGTCGTAGTCGGTTACTTCTTCTGTGATAGGATGCTCTACCTGGATACGCGTGTTCATTTCCATGAAGTAGAA
>Ga0065165_1001406_pt1 | contig 26221 bp, 26 predicted proteins | sample AraplaMF_Cvi_mMF_FD_63813 | JGI IMG/M metagenome (GOLD analysis project Ga0065165, IMG submission 63813) | Arabidopsis root microbial communities from the University of North Carolina, USA - plate scrape MF_Cvi_mMF (version 2) (version 3) | ecosystem: Host-associated > Plants > Roots >... | reverse complement strand
GACAGCATGTGGACTTCGTCGATGATGTAGATCTTGTAGCGCGCCGAGACCGCGGCATAGCGCGACGCCTCGATGATCTCGCGCACGTCGTCGACGCCGGTATGCGAGGCGGCGTCCATCTCGATCACGTCGATATGGCGCCCCTCGGCGATCGCGCGGCAGGGCTCGCAGATGCCGCACGGATCGATCGTCGGCCCGCCCTGCCCGTCCGGCCCGACGCAGTTGAGCGCCTTGGCGATCAGCCGCGCGGTCGAGGTCTTGCCCACCCCGCGGACGCCGGTGAGCAGGAAGGCGTGGGCCAGCCGGTCGCGCCGAATCGCGTTGCCGAGCGTCGTGACCATCGCATCCTGCCCGATCAGTTCGGAAAAGGTCTGCGGACGGTATTTGCGCGCGAGCACGCGATAGGCTTCGTTCTTGGGCTGCGGCGGCTCGCCGAGGTCAAAGGAGTCGGACATCCCATCCACCCTAGCGGCTCGGAACCGGACTGTCGAAGGTGTCGAAGTTCACATCCGCTCCAAAATTGTCGAAGCTTGCGCTTGTGGTAATAGCGACGCGCATGCAAAGTTTGTTCCCTGTATGTTCGCATGCATGACATATCCGGGACGTGTAGGACAGTGTTTTCGGCGCCCGCCAGGCCGCCCGGAAAATCCGCCCGGCTCAATGCGATTCGCCAATGCCGCGTTGTCCAGCCGGCACCTGCCATGGCAGAGGATGTCCGATAAATCATAAGGAGAGCGGGCCTTGGGGCAATCCGGATCAAGCATGATGTTCAGCTGCGGCCTGGCGCTGGCCCTGGCGACGCTTGGTGCGCCACCCGCTCAGGCCCAGACCGTCGCGATGCACGGGCAGGCCAAAGCGGCCGCGATCGTCCAGCGCGGCGACGTGCGCTTCACCGTCCTCACGCCGCGGCTGATACGCATGGAATGGTCGCCCGGCGGCCATTTCGTCGACGACCCGTCGCAGGTGTTCGTCGACCGCGATCAGCCGGTGCCGAGCTTCACTGCGACCACGCGCGACGGCAAGCTTCTGATCGACACCGGCGCACTGCGTCTGACCTACACGCTCGACAGCGGGCGCTTCACCGCGTCCAACCTGGAGGTGGTCTCAAAAAGCCTCGCCCCGGCCTTCGCCTGGCATCCCGGCGATCCTGAAACGGGCAATCTCCACGGCACCGCCCGTACGATGGACCGCTATTCGGGCGAGCGGCAGATCGACACCGGCAAACCGCTCGACCTCGGTCAGGGACTGCTCTCGCGCGACGGGTGGCACCTCGTCGACGATTCGAAATCCTTCCTGTTCGACGACGCCGAGTGGCGTTGGGTGAAGAAGCGCAGCTGCGCCGACTGCCAGGACCTGTATTTCTTCGGCTACGGCCATCAATATCAGCAGGCACTGGGCGACTTCGCCAAAGTCGCCGGCCCCGAGCCGATGCCGCCCAAATTCGCCTTCGGCTATTGGTGGTCGCGCTACTGGAATTATTCCGATCGCGAGATGCGCGATCTCGTCGCCGATTTCGAACGGTACCGGATCCCGCTCGATGTCATGGTCATCGACATGGACTGGCATCGCACCGACGATCTCAGTTGGGATCCGAAATACGTCAAACGCGACCAGGTCGGCGAATCGGTCGGCTGGACCGGCTATAGCTGGAACCGCAGCCTGTTCCCCGAACCCGACCGTTTCCTCGGCTGGCTGCACGACCACAAGCTGAAGACCACGGTGAACCTGCACCCCGCCTCGGGCATCCCGCCGCGCGAGGAAACCTACGACGCCTTCGCCAGGGCAATGGGCGTGACCGGGGGCGCTCCCGTGCCGTTCGAAGCCGCGGACAAGCGCTTCGTGAACAACTGGTTCGGCATAACGCTCAATCCCCTCACCCGGCAGGGCGTCGATTTCTGGTGGCTCGACTGGCAGCAATGGCCCGAATCGAAGCTGGTGGCGGGGCTCTCGAACACGTGGTGGCTCAACTACGTCTTCTACACGCAGAAGCAGCGCGCCGGCCGCGATCGCGCGCTGATCTATCACCGCTGGGGCGGCCTCGGTAACCACCGCTACCAGATCGGCTTCTCCGGGGATTCGATCATCTCGTGGGAGTCGCTCGCCTATCAGCCCTATTTCACGGCGACGGCGTCGAACGTGCTCTACGGTTATTGGAGTCACGATATCGGCGGGCACATGTTCGCCGACGGCACGCCGGAGAGCCAGCGCCATATCGACCCGGAACTCTATGTCCGCTGGATGCAGTTCGGTGCGTTCAGTCCGATCCTGCGCACCCATTCCTCCAAGGAGGCCGGGCTGCGCAAGGAGCCGTGGCGCTTCTCGCCCGAGATCTTCGCGGCGCTGCGCGACACGGTCGAGCAGCGCTATCAGCTGGCGCCATACATCTACACCGCGTCGCGCGAGGCTTATGACAGCGGCGTCTCGATCCTGCGGCCGCTTTATTATGGCTGGCCCGAGCAGCCCGAGGCCTATCAGGCGCGCGACGAATATATGTTCGGCGACGACATGCTGGTCGCGCCCGTCACCCGGCCGATGCAGGACGGATCCGCGACCGTCTCGATCTGGCTGCCGCCCGGCCGCTGGTATGACAGCAATCGCGGCGAGGTGATCGACGGCGGGCGGCGCATCACGCGCGACTATGGGCTCGACGAAGTACCGCTGTTCGTGCGCGCCGGCGCGGCGATTCCGATGAACCCGAACTCGGTCCGGAAGCTGCAGGACAGTGACGATGGCCGGCTGGTGCTGCGCATCTTTCCCGGCGGCAAGTCGCAGAGCCGCCTCTATGCGGATGCCGGCAACAGCGAAGCCTATCGCGCCGGGGAATATGCCTTCACCACGATCGAAAGCACGCGCGACGCGCGTCAGGCGACGGTCACGATGCACCCGCGCGAAGGCCGCTATGCCGGCATACCCGACGCGCGGCAGATCACGGTCGAGTTTCCCGCGGCGAGCTACCCCGAGCAGGTGACGGTCAACGGGACTGCCTACATTTGGTCAGACGATGGCCGCGAGGGAAGCTGGAGCTATGACGGCGATAGCCTCACTGTGCGGGTGGTCATTCCCGCCCGGCAGGCCGGCGAGCCGCTGACCGTCAGCGTCGCGTTCGGACAGGCGCCGGAGACCGTGGACGGGCTGCTCTACCGCATGAAGCGCACGACCGCCGCAGTCGAATGGCTGAAGGAGCGTTGGCAGCCTCCCGTTCCGCTGCCGGACGACGTGTCGCTGGCCGGGCAGCTCGGACAGCTGATCGACTATCATCCCGAGCAGCTCGCGCTTCTGGTGCGGCAGTTCGATGCGCGTCTGGCGAAGCTTGTGCAGGAGGTCGACGAATCGCACGCGAAGCCCGAGGTGAAGGCGCAGTTCGCGAAGATGATCGGGGCGATCCGGGAGCCCGCCGCGCGATGACGCGGCCGGGATCACTTGGTGTGCCCGCACGGTCTATTGCGATGGGTTGAGGTGGGAGCCGGAACGACCCGGGACGAAATCGTTACGGCTGCTTCCTTCCGGATCTGACCGGGTTGGCGACGGTACCGTCCGCCCGACTCCCGCCGCGCATATGGTCGAGGCGGGGGTTGGGATCAACCCCCGCCGTCGATTCCCTCGTCACATCGGGGTGACGCGAACGCGATGGCACATCCGCTCGCGGTGATGATGCCGCCATTCGGTGTGACACTGGGTGCGGTAGACGACGCGGTGATGCCAATGGTCGCGGCCGTTGTGATAGCCATTGTCGTGATGCACCACGACGCGCGTGGTCTGGGCGGCAGCCGGGGCGCTGGCGGCCGGCAACGCGACAGCGGCGACCAGCGCAGCGGGAACGAGCGACAGCATCTTCATGGTTTCTCTCCTCCGGAATTTCCCTGTTGTGGAGGAAGAAAGACCCTGAGCGCCGGCGGGTTCCCGCGCACGCCGAATCGCGCGGCGAACTATGCCGCCAGCAACGCGGCCTCGCCCAGCGCGCCGTCGAGCGCGGCCCGGCGGGCGTCGGGGCCCATGGCGACCCCTTCGGCCACGACGATCTCCGGCACGATGCCGATGAAGCCGAGGAAGGTGCGCAGATAGCGCTCGGCATGCTCGGCCGCCTCGCCGGCGCTGCCCGCGCTATAGAGGCCGCCGCGCGACAGGGCGAGGATCACGCGCTTGTCGCCGGCCAGTCCCTGCGGGCCGTTGGCATCATAGGTAAAGGTCACGCCGGGCGCGGCGAGGCGGTCGAGCCAGGCCTTGAGCTGGCTGGGAATGCCGAAATTGTACATCGGCACGCCGATCACCACCACGTCAGCGGCCTTGAACTCGGCGAGCACCGCGTCGGCCGCTATACCGTCGGTCGAGAGCGGATGCGCGCTCGGCAGGCCGGCCAGCGTCATATGCGGCAGCGGATCGGCGGCGAGGTCGCGATAGATGGTCTCGAGCCCGCCGATCTCACCGCGCAACCGCGCAGCCACCGCCGCGGAGAGCGCGCGGCTCACCGAATTTTCGCCCTGCACGCTCGAATCGATATGGAGAAGTTTCACGGTCACGCTCCTGGTCAAATTTTGTGACCAAGGCCAAATATGGTACCAGCCAAAACCGGCAAGAACGCATATTTTCGAGACTGAGGCACACACATGGAACCGAGTCAGGCGGAGTTGACCGCCCTCCCCCCGCAGCACAGCCCGACCGATTGCCGGCGGTTCAGCTCGGTCTTCTCGCGCATCGGCGAGAAATGGAGCGTGCTGGTGGTGATGACGCTGCACCGCGAGGGATCGATGCGCTTCAACGCGATCAAGCGCGCGGTGGACGGCATCTCGCAGCAGATGCTGACGCGTACGCTACGCGGGCTCGAGCGCGACGGAATGCTGACACGCGCCGTCTATCCGACGATCCCGCCGCAGGTGGAATATACCCTCACCGAGCTGGGCCGCTCGCTGGCGGGTCCGGTGCAGGAGCTGGGCGGCTGGGTGCAGGCGCATATGCCCGCGATCGAGGCCGCGCGGGAGGAATTCGACGGGCGGGAGGCGTAAAGCTACCCCGCCTCCGCCGTCGCGGTGGTCCAGCCCAGCCGGGGGATGGTGATCGACCGCTTGCCCGAGAGGTCGGTGCGGGTGACGAACAGCTCGCGGCTCTCGATATATTGCATCAGCCGGCGCACGCGGCCGAGCGAGCTGGTGCCGTAGCTCGCCGCGATCTCCGTGTCGGACGGGCACGGCTCGCCCAGGCGCGCGGCGCGGGCGACGAGGAGGAAAGGCCCGAGCATGTCGTCGGGCAGCGCACGTGCTGCCTCGAGCGCCTGCGCCCATTGCTCGTCGAGCGCGTCGAGGATGCCCGCACGGGCGGCGGACATGCGGCGGACGAAGCCCGACAGGTCGAGCGGCGGCTTGGCGAGGCCGGCCATGCGGCAGCGGACCTGGAAGTCCTGATAGAGCACCGATGGCGAGCGCAGCGCCGATTCGTCGTCGGCGACGATCGCGCGCAGCACCTCGATGATGATCGCCTCGATCTCTTCGGGGTCGCGCTCGGGCTCGGGCTCGACCGCGGGGATCGAGCGGGTGAGCGCCTCGATCAGCGCCTCGGACGCCGACTGGCGCGGTGGCGCGGGCGGTGGCGGCGGAGGCAGCGTGAAGCTCTCCTCGGGCGGGGCGAGCAGCAGATCGCGCAGATCCTCGGCGGGTGCGTCGGGCAAGGGCGTGAGCTTGGGGCTCGACGAGCGGGCCGAAGTCTCGACCGCACCGATCTTGATCGAGATCGGGCGGCGCGAGATCGCCGGGCCGAGCGCGAGGAAATGGCCGCGCTGCAGGTCGCGGATCGATTCGGCCTGGCGGCGCTCCATGCCGAGCAGGTCGGCGGCGCGGGCCATGTCGATATCGAGGAAGGTGCGGCCCATCAGGAAGTTCGACGCTTCCGCGGCGACATTCTTGGCGAGCTTGGCGAGGCGCTGGGTGGCGATGACGCCGGCGAGCCCGCGCTTGCGGCCGCGGCACATGAGGTTGGTCATCGCCGAGAGTGAGGCACGGCGGACTTCCTCGGTCACCTCACCGCCGCCCGCGGGCGCGAAGAGCTGGGCCTCGTCGACCACCACCAAAGCCGGATACCAATGGTCGCGCGGGGCATCGAACATCGCGTTGAGGAACACCGCGGCGCAGCGCATCTGGCCCTCGGCCTCGAGCCCCTCGAGGCTCAGCACCACCGAGGCGCGATGCTCGCGGATGCGCTGGGCGAAGCGGACGATCTCGCGCTCGGAATAATCGACCGCCTCGATCGCGATATGGCCGTACGCGTCGGAGAGCGTGACGAAATCGCCCTCGGGATCGATGATCACCTGCTGGACCTGCCCGGCGCTGCGTTCGAGCAGCCTGCGCAGCAGATGCGACTTTCCCGAGCCGGAATTGCCCTGCACGAGCAACCGGGTGGCCAGCAATTCTTCCAGATCGATCGGAACGGCGCTGCCCGAGCCGTCCACCCCCATGTCCACGCGAACTGTCATTGTCGCGGCCATTTGGACGATGGGAGGGGGCTGGGGCAAGGGCGCGAATCGGCGTCCCGTCGCAGCGTCAGACGGAGAACACCTGCGACACCAGCTTCGCCACATCGGCATGCGCCTGCCCCGCCACCGATTCGCGCGCGTCCGGCGCGTCGAGATAGCAGGCGATCAGGACCGGCTTGCGCTTGGGCGGGAACGCGATCGCGACATTGTTGACCCAACGCTTGCCGTCGCGCCCGCTCTTGTCGCCGGCGCGCCAGTCCGTCGGCAATCCGGCACGCAGCAGCGTGAGGCCGGTCATGCTCGACTGCATCCAGCCGATCAGTTTCTCGCGCGAGGCGGGGCCGAGGATGTCGCCGATCAGGATGTCGTCAAGCAGCCCCATCATCGCCAGCGGCGTGGTGGTATCACGCTCGTCGTCGGGCGGATTGGCGTTGTTGACCGAGGGTTCGGGCCGGTCGATCCGCGTAATCGTGTCGCCATGGCCGCGCAGCCAACGGGTGAGCCCGCCGGGGCCGGCGACGAGCGGCAGCAGCAGATTGGCCGCGGCATTGTCGCTCATCTTGACGATTGCCTCGCACAATTCCCCAACGGTGAGGCTGCCCTTGGCGACATTGGCCTTCACCACCGGCGCATAGTCGAGCACGTCCGCCTCGGTGAAACGCACCGGCTGGTCGAGGCTGAGCTTGCCGGCATCGACCTGGGCGAGGATCGCCGCGGCGAGCGGAATCTTGAAAGTTGAGCACAGACCGAACCGCTCGTCGGCACGGTAGAGCAGGCGATGGCCGTTGGCGGTGTCGATCGCTGCCACGCCGAGCCGCCCGCCCGTCTGCTGCTCGATCATCGCGAACACCGACATCTTCGCCTGCGCGCCGGCGCGGCCGGTGGCGAGGAGCAGACCGGTCGCGGTGCCGGCAAGAACGAATTCACGTCGGTTCAGCATGTCATCGTCCCTGCATGTCGCGGTGCTCGGGCGGCATCCGCACGGTTAGGCCATCGAGCGCGGCGCTCAACAGGATCTGGCAGGCGAGCCGGCTGGTGCGCGTCGCGCCTACGGCGAGATCGAGCATATCCTCTTCTTCCTCGCTCGCCGGAGGCAATCGGGAGAAATCCCCAGCATCGACGATGACATGGCAGGTGGAACACGCCATCTGCCCCTCGCACGTCCCCTCGAGCGGCTGGCCGTCAGCCTGCGCCACCTCGAGCAGGCGATAGCCCTCCTGCGCCTGAACCTCGCGTGTCTCGATCCCGTCGGCGCTGACGAAGCGCACGCGGATCATGCCGCCACCCTCTGGCCGCGCGCGGCGGCGTCGATCCGGTCGAGTGCGGTCATCAACTCCTCTTCGGTGGTGTAGCGGCCGAAGCCGAGCCGGATGCTGGAGCGCGCCTCGGCATCCGACAAGCCCAGCGCGCGCAAAACATGGCTTGGCCGCCCCGAACCGCTGGCGCAGGCCGAGCCGGCCGAGAAAGCGATGTCGCGCAGGTCGCTCATCAGCCGCGCGACGTCGAGCCCCTCGCGGCGGACGTTGAGATTGCCGCGATAGCGCGCCTCGCGGCTGCCGTTGACCGTCCAGTCGGGACCGAGCCGCTGCACCGCCATGCCGAAGAGCTTATCGACATGCGCCCGATCCGCCTCGCCCCGCTCCGCGGCCAGCTTCGCCGCCACGCCGAACCCGGCGCAGAGCGCGGGCGAGAGCGTGCCCGAGCGACCGGGCGCCTCCTGCCCGCCGCCATGGAGCAAAGTGCGCAGGGTCGCGCCCTCGCGGATCCACAGCGCGCCCACGCCCTTGGGCCCGTGGATCTTGTGCCCTGAGATAGCGACGAAATCGACATTGCCGGGGATCGGCACGCGACCGAAACCCTGCACCGCGTCGCACAGGAAGCGCGCGCCGGCGGCATGCGCGATCTCGGCGAGCTGCTCGACGGGCTGGATCACGCCGATCTCGTTGTTGACCAGCATCGCCGCGACCAGCCCGGTGCCCGGCCCGACCGCCTCGCGCGCGGCCTCCAGATCGACCAGCCCCTCGCGGTTCACCGGCAGCACCGTGACATGCCGCCCGTCGCGCGCCAGCGCCTCGACCGTATCGAGGACCGCGGCATGTTCGGTGGCGACCGTCACTACGTCGCTGCGCCCCGGCGGGCGCGTGCCCTTGAGCGCCCAGTTGAGCGACTCGGTCGCGCCGCTGGTGAAGGCGAGCGTCCCGCCCGGCGGCAGCAAAGCTGCGACCTGATCGCGCGCCACGTCGATCGCGGCATGCGCGGCGCGGCCCGGAGCGTGCGCGGCATGCGGGTTGGCGAAGTTGGTCTCGAGCCAGGGCAGCATCGCCGCCAGCGCCTCGGGCGCGACCGGGGTCGTGGCCTGATAGTCGAGATAGATCATGCGGCGCGCGCCTCGTCCGCAATTCTAAGCCATGCGTCGGCAAAGGCATTGAGATCGGCCGGGGTCGTGCTCCACCCCATGCTGATCCGCACCGTGCGCCCGGCCAGTTCCTCGTCGATGCCGAACGCTTCCAGCGTACGGCTGCGCTTGAGCGTACCGGAAGAGCAAGCGCTACCCGCCGAGATGGCGAAGCCGAGCGCATCGAAGCGAATGAGCTGCGCGGCTGCGCGCAGCCTATCCATAGCTACAGCAAAGATGTGCGAGCATTGCAGACCGGGCTGAATCACCTCGCCGCCGCCATATAGCAGGTCCTTGAACGGAAAGCGCTGTTCGGCGGTCGTGTTCCAGCTTTCGATCCCCCCCGCCTCGACTGCCGCCGCGAAGCCGAGCGCACCAGGCAAATTCTCCGTCCCCGCGCGGTAGCCGAACTCCTGACCGCCCACTGGATCGAGCAAACCGAAATCCCGAACCAGCAATGCGCCGATCCCGGGTGGTCCGCCTAGTTTGTGCGCGGAAACAACCACCATATCGGCGTCGGGCAGCGGATATTTGCATGCGGACTGGGCGCAGTCGGAAAGGAAGACTCCTCCCGCCTCGCGCACTTGAGCGATGATGGGATCGGCCGCGTTCCACAGGAGGTTGGTGCCTGTCTCGGAATTGAGATACTGAATGGCGACGACCGGCCTGCCCGCCGCGGCTAGGCGATCGGCCAACACATCACGATCTACCACGCCGTCGCGGATCGGCAGCACCTCCGCCCCCGGTCCCGCCGCGCGGAACACCGAATCATGCTCCACCGCCGAGACCAGCCGCCGCTCGGCCTTGGCCCGGCCCAGCCCGATCGCCAGCGCCTCGCTCGCGCCCGAGGTGAAGATCAGCTCGCCATCCCACCCCAGTGCCGCCTTGATTCGCGCCCGCGCATCCTCCAGCGCCGCGCGCGCCGCGCGTCCTTCCGCATGCGGTGACGACGGATTGGCCCAGCGGCGCATGCCTTCCTCCACCGCCGCGATCGCCTCGGGGCGCATCGGCGTGGTGGCGGCATGGTCGAGATAGATGCGCTCGGGCAGGCTACGGCTCCACAATGATTGCGCGAATGGGGCGCTACCCTATATAGCCACCACGCTTTTCTGCGCTACCGCGCGCCCCAAATCAGCAGGTCCGCTTTGCCCGAAGTCATTTTCCCCGGTCCCGAAGGCCGCCTCGAAGGCCGTTTCGCTCCCGCTCCGCGCCCGCGCGCGCCCGTCGCGATGATCCTGCATCCGCACCCGCAGAGCGGCGGCACGATGAACAACCGCATCGTGCAGGAGCTCTACAAGACCTTCCAGCGCCGCGGCTTCGCCACCCTGCGCTTCAACTTCCGCGGCGTGGGCAAGAGCCAGGGCACGTTCGACAACGGCATCGGCGAGCTCAGCGACGCTGCCTCGGCGCTCGACTGGGTGCAGAGCTTCCACCCGGAAGCCTCGACCACGTGGATCGCGGGCGTGAGCTTCGGCGCGTGGATCGGGATGCAGCTGCTGATGCGCCGCCCCGAGATCCGCGGCTTCATCTCTGTCGCCCCGCCGGCGAACATGTACGACTTCACCTTCCTAGCCCCCTGCCCCTCCTCGGGCATCATCATCCAGGGCGAGGCCGACGAGGTGGTGACGCCGAGCGCGGTGCAGAAGCTGGTCGACAAGCTGCGCACCCAGAAGCACATCACCATCCATCACGACACGATCCCCGGCGCGAACCATTTCTTCGAGCATGAGATGCCTGAGCTGATGGGATCGGTGGACCGCTATCTCGACATGCGACTGGACCCGAACTCGCCGATCCGGTGAGCGGACGCACCGACAACAGAAAAGGCCGGGGGCGACCCCGGCCTTTTTTGATTTTTCGACCTGGCACAATATGATGCTCGATACGATGCAAGTTCTATTCGAGGGTTCAAAAGGGAAGCTGAGCCTCACGATTGAAGGCTATCAGTTCCCGCACATCATCGATCATGAATCGGATTCCAACTGGCTCGATATTCTGGGGCATGCATCCCTGGAGGAGCGCAACTGGACTTTTCGAGACCCTTGCCTGATGACTTTTGAAGTCGAATATCTCGCCAATTGGCTGGACGAAATCGTTGCCGGGACGGCCAAGCACGACTTTTGCGGTTTCACGGAACCGAATTTAGATTTCAAACGAACCGCGGACGGGTTGGTCCGCATCGGTTTTTCGCTGGAAGCAACTCCGCCATGGGCGGAGCGTGGCGCTGATTTCGGTGAATATGGCTTCGACGTGCCGGTCGGTGCCGGGTTGACTGCCGCCGCTGACAATCTCCGTCACCTTCTTCAACGATTTCCAGTACGGGGGCAGAGGCGATGATCCCGCGCTCCCGAGCGTGAGGACTTGTATAGGGCGGAAAGGCGAAGAGATCTTCCGATCGTGAACGGCGTTCGCACGATCGATTCCCTTCTCACCGGACCTCACCATTCTCCGTCATGTCAGTGCGTCATCGTGGCGGTGGCTCACGATCGTCGGCATCGTTAAGGGCCCATCATGCCCTCCGACCACCTCCTCGACCACGTGGCCCTGTCCGCCCTCAAAGGCCGCCATGCCCGCTTCGCGCTCGTGGAGGGCGGTGCGCGGCGATACGATCCGGTCTATGGCGTGTTTGCGGCCGTCGAGGACCGGTCTGACGCGAGCCTTGCCGGCCTTGCTGCGCTGGTTGCGACGCATGGCGATGTCGCGCTGCTCGAAGCTGATCCGCCCACCGAGATACCCGGCGTGTCGATCGTCTCGCAGGATCTGGGCGTCCAGATGACGACTGCCCGGCTGAAGCCAGGGTCGACGCCGGATATCGCGCCCGTGACATTGAGCGACGTCGACGCCCCGGAGATGCTGGCGCTCGCGACGCTCACAGAGCCCGGCCCCTTCTTCGAACGCACGCACCAGTTGGGCGACTTCGTCGGCATCAGGATTGACGGACGGCTCGTCGCGATGGCCGGTGAGCGCATGAAGCCGGACGGCCATACCGAGATCAGCGGCGTCTGCACGCATCCGGACCATCGCGGCCGCGGCTATGCCGGGGCGCTGATGCGATTGGTCGCGCAGCGCATCCTCGACCGCGGAGACCTGCCGTTCCTGCACGCCTATGCCAGCAATCGCGGCGCGATCGTGCTCTACGAGTCGCTGGGCTTCGCGCTGCGACGCGAGATCCTGATGACGCGGCTAACCCGCGCCGAGGACTGAGCGCGCAGGCCTCATTTCTTCAGATTCTTCGCCCCGCCTGCCACGAATGCCGCGGTCGCTTCCGCCGCGCCACGATAGGCTTCCTGATGGGCTGCGCTCCAATAGACCAGTTCGTCGAGCGGGATCGGCTCGCCGGTGACCGCGCACAGCACGAAGCTGCCGGGACGGATGACGTCGAAATCGGGGGTGTCGTAGTGAAGCTGCGCGGGACCGGCCATGGTCTCTATCTAGGGGCTCGGGGCAGCCGCGTTCAATAGATGTCGGCATCGCCGGTCGTCACACGCTCCAGATGAGCACGTTGCCGAGCAGCACCAGCGCCGCGACGCCCATCAGCACGCCCTTCTGCCGATCGCCCCGGCGGAAGGTGACCACGCCGCCCCAGAGCAGGGCGCACACCGCAAGCAGCGCGACCGTGGCGAGCCACGGATAGAGTCCGGACGTCGGCGGCGTCACGCGTGGCTCAGTTCGCGCTGTTCCTCGCCGGCGAGCACGCGGGCATAGGCGTCGGGATCGGCATTGCCGCCCGAGAGTATCACCAGCAGCCCAGGCTCGGGCGCGACCTTGCCCGCGAGCAATGCCGCCAGCGCCACGGCGCCACCGGGCTCGAGCACCACGCGCAGGTTGCGCGCGGCCCAGCGCTGCGCATCGCGCGTCTCCTCCTCGCTGACCGCAACGCCCTGCGCACCGCGGCGCGCGAGTACGTCGAAGGTGAGGTTCGACACTTCCTTCGTCTGCAGCGCGTCGCAGGCCGTCGGCGGGGGATTGTCCCCGACCGGCTCGATCCAGCCGGCATCGAGGCTGCGGCGCATATCGTCCCAGCCCTCAGGCTCGGCCACGGTGATCTCGGCGTCGGGCAGCGCCAGCGCGAGCCCCGCGGCGAGCCCGCCGCCGCCGCACGGCGTCACCACGCGGCTAAATTCGGGAAAGCCGATCGCCTTGGCCTGCGCCGCCGCCTCGATCCCCGCGCTACCCTGCCCCTCGATGATCCACGGATCGTCGAAGCTGGGGACGAGCACCGCGCCGCGCGCATGCGCCAGATGCGCGGCGATCTTCTCGCGACTCTCGGTCATGCGGTCATAGCGCACCACCTCGGCACCGAGTGCGAGCGTCGAGTCGAGCTTCACCGCCGGCGCGTCGGCCGGCATCACGATCACCGCCGGGATGCCGAGTCGTTTCGCTGCCCAAGCGACGCCCTGTGCGTGATTGCCCGAGGAGAAAGCGACGACCCCGCGCTCGCGACTCAAGGCATCGAGCGCGGTGAGCCGATGCCACGCACCGCGAATCTTGAACGCACCGATCGGCTGCAGCGCCTCCACCTTGAAAGCCACTGGAATCCCACGGATTTCCGCCACGAGCAGCGGCGTCTGCGGGAGAATTGCCGCGATCTTGGCGGCGGCGTCGCGCACGCCGGCGCGGGTCGGTTGTCGCACTATGGTCACAGCTCAACCCTGCCGTAAATTTCCGGAGACGGAAACACTTTACACACCCCCCCCTGGTCCCTATGTGGGCCGTCCGCTGCCCCATGGGACTTCCAACCGCAAGGCAGCTTTTCGTCAATGTTTGCCGCAAGGCATTTGGAGGTCCCTTGAGTTGCACAAGCATCATAGCGCGCTGGGGCTAGCGACCGCCCTTCGACCCGTTCAGCCGGTAACGCTGGTTCGGCCGCACGCTGCGGCTCGTGCAGCCCGATTCTTCGCAGAGAAGTTTCCGGGCCGCTCGATGTATGCCGTGAAGGCGAACCCGTCCCCTGAACTCCTGCAGATCCTGTGGGATAGCGGAATCACCCATTTCGACGTTGCTTCGATCGGTGAAGTGCGCCTCGTCGCGCGCACCGTGCCGGGCGCGACCCTGTGCTTCATGCACCCGGTCAAGGCCGAGGAAGCGATCGAGGAAGCCTATTTCACGCATGGCGTGCGGGTCTTCTCGCTCGATTCGATGGAAGAGCTCGAAAAGATCGTGCGTGCCACCCGTGGCGCGACCGACCTGACGCTGTGCGTGCGCATCCGCGTCTCGTCCGATCTCTCGAAGCTCAGCCTCGCGTCGAAGTTCGGCGTGGGTCCGGGCAACGAATGCACCGCGCTGCTGATCGCCGCGCGTCAGGCAGCCGATGCGCTGGGCATCTGCTTCCATGTCGGCTCGCAGGCGATGTCGCCCGAGGCCTATTCGAACGCGATGGAGCGCGTGCGCACCGCGATCGTCGAAGCCGGCGTCACCGTCGACGTGATCGATGTCGGCGGCGGGTTCCCCTCGTCCTATCCGGGCATGGAGCCGCCACCGCTCGATCGCTATTTCGAGACGATCCACCGCGCGTTCGAGAGCCTGCCGGTGTCCTATTCGGCCGAGCTCTGGGCCGAGCCGGGTCGTGCGCTGTGCGCCGAGTACAGCTCGCTGATCGTGCGCGTCGAGCGCCGCCGCGGGGCGGAACTCTATATCAACGACGGCGCGTACGGCGCGCTGTTCGACGCCGCGCATATCGGCTGGCGCTTCCCGGTCCGTCTCCTCCGCGAGCCGGATTCGAACGCCAAGGACGTGGAGTTCAGCTTCTACGGCCCGACCTGCGACGATCTCGATCATATGGCAGGCCCGTTCCTGCTGCCCGCGGACATCCGCCCGGGTGACTATATCGAGATCGGCATGCTCGGAGCGTACGGCTCGGCGATGCGCACAGCGTTCAACGGCTTCGGCACCGACGAGACCGTGATCGTGAACGACGAGCCGATGGCCTCGCTCTATACCCGCGTGGCCGAAGCGGCGGTTTCGTCGAACGTCGTAAAGCTGTAACGCGCAACTCCTAGCGCATTCGAAGATTGGAGGCGGTGTGCTTCGGCACACCGCCCCTCACGGGTTTCCGCGTCCCCTTAATGACGGCGGCTCTTGGCACAGGGAGCTTCCCATGACCGACACTCTCACCAAAACGGCGGCCGCCAACGCCCCGATCAACGACACGCGCAAGGCGGAGCTTCTGTCGAAGACCGTCAAGCATATCGACATCAAGAGCTTCGACGCGCGCCCGATCGTCGACGCGATGGCGGACATGAGCTTCACCAGCCGCGACCTCGGCCGCGCCACCAAGATCTACAACCAGATGCTGGCCGACAAGGACTGCACCGTGGTCCTCGTGATCGCGGGCTCGACCTCGGCCGGCGGCTGCATGGACCTCTATGCCGAGCTGGTGCGCAACAACATGGTCGACGTGATCGTCGCCACCGGTGCCACGATCGTCGACATGGATTTCTTCGAAGGCCTCGGCCACAAGCATTACCAGGCGCTCGAGATCCCCGACGACGACACGCTGCGCTCGCTCTACATCGACCGCATCTACGACACGTACATCGACGAGGAGCAGCTCCAGGACTGCGACCACACGATCAACGTGATCGCGGAATCGCTCGAGCCGAAGCCCTATTCGTCGCGCGCCTTCATCCGCGAGATGGGCAAGTATCTCGTCGAGCACGGCAAGAAGGAGAACAGCCTCGTCAAGCTCGCTTACGAGCATGACGTGCCGATCTTCTGCCCGGCCTTCGTCGACTCGTCGGCCGGCTTCGGCCTCGTCAAGCACCAGGTGGACGCAGCCAAGGAAGGCCGCCCCTACATGGTGCTCGACGCGATCGCCGACTTCCGCGAGCTCACCCAGATCAAGATCGAGGCGGGCACCACCGGCCTGCTGATGATCGGCGGCGGCGTGCCGAAGAACTTCATCCAGGACACCGTGGTGTGCGCCGAGATCCTCGGCCACGAGGACGTAGAAGTGCACAAATATGCGGTGCAGATCACCGTCGCCGACGTGCGCGACGGCGCCTGCTCGTCCTCGACGCTGCAGGAAGCGGCGAGCTGGGGCAAGGTCAACACCGGCATCGAGCAGATGGTCTTCGCCGAGGCCGGCTCGGTGATGCCGCTGCTGGCGTCCGACGCCTATCACCGCGGCCACTGGAAGGACCGCCCGGTCCGCGGCTGGGCGAAGCTGTTCAAGTAAGCGCTTCTTCAAAGCCCCTCCTCTGAACAGGAGGGGCTTTTCCATTACGTTGCAAAGCCCACGCGTTTCCGATCACAGACGCACAACTCAGGCAAAGGCCATGTTCGACGGGCTCAAAAAGATCCTCGGCCGCGCACGAAACACCGATCCGGCGAAGCCGCAGACGGCGCTTCCGGCCGCAAACCTGTTTCCCGTCGTTGTACCCAGCGAGTTCATGCGACCGGATTGGCCCGGTCCGATCGAGCAAATCGATGCGTCGCCTTTTGCAGTGTCGTGGGCATTCATCGAAAATTGCGGATGGACCTACGTCACCCATGCTCAACAGGAGCAATGGGATGAGGCAGGCGTTCCCTGGCAAGCCGAAGCATTCGGCAATTTGCTTCGGGTGAGCAATCCGGGCGCAAACGGGGAGAAGCGCGACGCGAAAGATAGAGCCCTCATCAAGGTAATGCTGCAGGACGACGGCTTTGGCCCATCGCGTCTTCTTATCCCGAATCTCTTCGATGCCGAATTGGGAGAAGGCTATTCAGTCGCGATGCCTGAGCGCACCTGCGCCGTTGCCTGGCGCCTTGATCTCACAGCTCCCGAACGGTCCGATGTGGAAGGCCTGATCGCCGGTTGTTATGAAGGCGGTACCGAGCCGATGAACCCTGATTCCTTCCCCGCGTCGCTGTTCTGGAGCGTGGCGCGACAGAGGAACTGGTAGTCGCAACCATGCGTGCCCGGCGGTCCGTGAGTTGAAGCCGGAGACAATCCGGCTGTGCGCAGGCAGGTAAATCCCTCAATTCTGAAGCGCAGGGGCGCTTGCGTCAGCCGCGTCGCGCCAGCCCCTCTCCCCTGAAGGGGCGATGGAGAGACGCGGCTAAGCGGGAAGGTAAGTCAGCCTGATCACGTTTTCGCCGATACGATCGCTGGCCACAAAGCGCAGCGGCGGCCGGGGGCCTGCAAAATAGCGTTTGCCGCGGCCCAGCACGAAGGGATGCAAATAGAGCCGATATTCGTCGACAAGTCCGAGATCGGTCAGGCTCCCGGCCAGTTCCGGGCCGGACACCTCGATCTCCCCCTCATATTCTGCTTTCAGCCGGCGTACCGCCTCCTCCAGGTCACCCTCGACGAGCGTGGCATTGGGGCCGACCGACTCCAGCGAGCGCGACACGACCCATTTGGGCTGGCCGCGCCACGCCGCCGCGTAGTCGCGTTCCGCGGCGCCCCATTCGGGATGCTCTTCGTCCCAATAGCGCATCACCTCGTACATGCGGCGGCCGTACAGACTGCCCGTCAGCCCGCGCACATCGTCGATGAAATGCTGGAAGACCACGGAATCGGGCGCAAAGGCGGTGTGGTCGACATAGCCGTCCAGTGACTGGTTCAAGGCGAACACGAGCTTGGCCATGCGCAATCTCTTCCTCCGGAAGACGTGCGTGGAGGCTAGCCGGAGCTGGAGCCCGAGACAATCTGGCCGCGCAGACCCCGGGGCGACGCCCGCTCCAGCCGCCCGTGCCGCCGGAAGCCGGGATGCGTCTCCGGCACCAGCACCGCCGAGAGCAATGCCAGCGCGAAGCCGAACAGCCAGCCCCAGGCGGGCCCCGTCAGGTCGCCGGTTTCCTTGAGATAGCCGGCGAGCAAGGGCGGGCCGATGCCGAACGCGGCCGCGACCACCAGCCCGTAGCCGATTCCCACCAGCCCCGAGCGCGCATGCTTGGGCGTCACCTCGACGAGTGTGGCATAGGCCAGCGCCATGATCGCCGCCGAGAGAAAGCTGGATGTCACCACCACGAGGATCAGCCGCCCGATATCGGGTCCGGCCGCGAGCCACACCCATAGCGGCCACGCCAGTGCCAGTCCGATCAGCGCTATGGCGATCTTGAGCGGGCGCCGCCCGAAACGGTCGCCGAGCAGACCGAAAGTGATGACCGTCACGACCTGCGTCACGCCCATCGCGACCGTCACCCAATAGGCCGTACGCGCAGGCACTTGCAGCCAGATCGTGGCGAAGGTGAACATGAAGTCGGCGATGCCGGACATCGACAGCCCGCCGAACACGCCGAGCAGCGCGGCCGCATAGAGCAGCGGATCGACCCGCGCCGGCGCGTGCGGATCGGGCTCGGGCAGATGCAGTGTCTCCTCCAGCCGGCGGCGCAGCAGCAGCGCGAAGGGCACGATCGCCGCGCCGAGCCCGAAGGCCAGCCGCCAACCGAGACTGTCGAGCATCGCCGGCGACATGGCCCAGGCGAGCCCCAGCCCCACCAGCCCGCTCGCAGTCGCTCCCAGCCGCATCGCCGCGAGCTGGAGGCTGGTGAGGAAACCGCGATGCAGTGGTGAGCCGCTTTCGGCGAGGAACGCAGTGGTCGGCCCGACATCGCCGCCAGCGCCGATGCCCTGCATCACGCGAAAGAACACCACCAACATCGGCGCGGCGATGCCGATCGTGGCGTAGCTCGGCGTCAGCGCGAGCCCGAGCGCACCCAGCCCCATCAGCGTGAAGGTGAGCAGCATCGTCGGTCGCCGCCCCCAGCGGTCGCCGAGCAACCCGAAGATCACCGCCCCGACCGGTCGCGCGAAGAAGCCGAGCGACCCCGTCAACAGCATCAGCAGCAGCGCCGTCCCCGGCGCGCCTGCGGGGAACATCACCCGCGCAAGATTGACCGCGAAGAAGGTGAAGCTGAGGAAGTCGTAGAATTCGAGCGCGTTGCCGACTACGACCGCGGTGATCTGACGGACGGTGGGATAAGCGACGCCCTCCCCCGCCGGCCTTCCGGCTTCCGCACGCGTCACGGGACGATCGTCGGTCATCAGAGCCTCCCCACGGCTTCGGTGGGGAAATTAATCCAGCTGCAGTGGCGCTTCAACGTGGCAACCAGGCCAACTCCGCTTGCGCCCGGCCAACGACTTGCGCAGGAGCGGCAGCCCAACTCGACAATCTCAGGGGGATTAGTTGAACCGTCGTTTCTTCGCGCTTGCCAGCGCCATGGCGCTGGCTGCCTGTAGTTCCAATGGATCCACCGGAACATCGGCGCCCACACCCGCGCCGACACCGACGCCTGTACCCACGCCAACGCCGACGCCGACCGCGAGCTACACCAAGTTCGACGCGCTGACGGGGGATCAGACCTATCTCACCGGCTGTTCATTGGGCATCTACTCCCCCAGCACCGGCACGATCCCAGACCTGCAGGACACGAGCCTGTACTCTCAAGGGCTGCGCATCGCCTATACGGCTGCGACGGACAGTTATGTGATCTCCGGCGATGGACTTTCGGTGCGCTATGGGCCCGCCGACTATGCGTCGCAGTCAGGGGGCGTCAAAATGTGGGTGAAGAACGACGGCGCGGAATTGTTCACGATCGAGACCCCGATCGCGGACACCCCGCTCGACTATGCCCGGGCGACCTTCCTCGATACGCTGAAGGACGGTGTCTATCACAGCTACGGGTGCATCACCGGCGTGCCCACACTCACCTTCGACGTGCCCACCACTTCCACCATCACGTACACTGTCCAAGGCGGGATCAATGCCACGGGGAGATTTTCCGAGGACATCCTGCCCACCATCTATTCGCTGCCGAAGGGGATCGGAACCTTCCAGGTCGATTTCGCGATGCGCAAGATCCAGACCACCCTCCACCTGATCGGCCTGACCGCCGGTCAGGGCGCGCCGCGGAAGCAAATAGACCTCGGTTCCGTGACCGGCACGGGTACGATCGATCCGGTCAGCGGCGCCTTTTCGGGCACCTGGACCAGCACCGACCACGACGTCGCCGGCAGCTTCAAGGGTATCTTCTTCGGTCCGCAGGCGCAGGAGTTCGGCTACGCCTTCGCGATCCGAGGCAAGGACAGCGGCGGCGCGGCGCTGTTCGAAACCCGGGGCGTACTCAACGGCAAGCGCTGAGCTGCCTGGCCCCGGCGGCGACGCCGGGGCCGCAAACTCACGGAAACAGCCGCTTCAGGCTCCGCTCCAGCATCACCAGCTGCCACAAGGTCCGGCCATGCTCCGCGCGGCCCGCGCGATGGTCGGCGGCGAGGCGGTCGATCATGGACATCTCGAACCAGCCGGTACCGCCCAACACCGGAGAGCGCGCCAATGCCGCCGCCTCGTCGGCGAGCGCCTTGCGGAACCACGCCGAGACGGGCGTCACGAAGCCCATTTTCGGCCGGTAGAGGATCTCCTTGGGCAGCCACGGCTCGAGCGCCTTCTTCATCAGCCATTTGCCCTGCCCGGAGCGGATGCGCAGGTGCGCGGGCAGAGTCGCGGCGAAGCTGACGAGGCGGTGGTCGAGCAGGGGTTCGCGCGCCTCGAGGCTGACGGCCATGCTGGTGCGGTCGATCTTGGTGAGGATGTCGCCGGGCAGCCAGTGGCGGAAATCGGCATATTGCGCGCGGTCGAGCCCGTCGCGCGCGGGCGCCTGGCGCATCGCGTCGACATAACGCTGCTCGGCGCTGTGGCCGGCGAGCGCGCGCTTGCCGGCATCGCTGTAGAGCTGCTGCCGGATCTCCGGCGTCGTGACCCCCACTGCCCTGGGATAAGCGTGTTCGCCGTCCTCGGCGAGCGCGAGCAAGGTGGTCTTGGCGCGGAACGGGCGCGGCGCCCAGTCGGCCTTGGGCCAGACATGGCCGAGCCCGCCGAACGCCGCCTGACGCAGCCTTGGCGGGAGGAGCGCACGGACATGCTCCTCGGCGGCGTGGAAGCGATAGCGGCGATAACCCGCGAACGCCTCGTCGGCGCCGTCGCCGGATAGCGCAACCGTCACCGTCTCGCGCGCCAGCTCGCACACGCGATAGGTGGCGAGCGCCGAGGCGTCGGCGAAGGGCTCGTCGAACGCGGCGACGAGCGTGTCGATCAGCCCGAAATCGTCGGGGGCGACCGTCCTGACGCGATGCTGGGTGGCGAAGCGCTCGGCGATCTGCGCGGCATAGAACCGCTCGTCATGATCGGTTTCGTTGAAGCCGATCGTGCAGGTCTTGACCGCGGCGCGGCTCGACTCGGCCATCATCGCCACCACCGCGCTGCTGTCGACGCCGCCCGAGAGGAAGGCGCCAAGCGGCACGTCGGCGATCATGCGCGAGCGCACCGCCTCGCGCATCCGGTCGGCGAGTTCGGCCTCGAGGTCGCGGAGCTTGCCCGTGGCCCGCTTAGAGAAATCCAGATCCCACCAGCGGCTCTGCTCGCCCACCGGCTTGCCGCGCTCGAGCCACAGGAAATGGCCCGCGGGGAGCTTCTTCACCCCGGCGAGCAGCGAGGCATCGTCGGGGACGTAGCCCAGCGCGAGGAAGTCCTCGACCGCGCGGAAATCGGCCGGGCGGCGGAACAGGGGGTGCGCCATCAGCCCCTTGATCTCGGAGGCGAAGGCGAATGCGCCGTCGGACAGCTCGGCATAGACGAGCGGCTTCACCCCGAACCGGTCGCGCGCAAGGAACAGTCCCTGCCGGTCCTTGTCGTAGAGCGCGAAGGCGAACATGCCGTTGAGTTTCTCGAGCAGCCCCGGCCCCCAGGCGCGCCAGCCGTGGAGCAGCACCTCGGTATCGCTGTTGGTGCGGAACTGCGCGCCCTTCGCCTCGAGCTCGGCGCGGACCTCGTGGAAATTGTAGATCTCGCCGTTGAACACGGTGACGCAGGTGCCGTCGGCCGTGGCCATGGGCTGGTCGCCGGTGGCGAGGTCGATGATCGCGAGGCGGCGATGGCCCAGACCGACGCCGGGCGCGGTCCACACGCCCGATCCGTCGGGCCCGCGATGCGCGATCACGTCGGTCATGCCGGTGACGCGCGCGGGATCCACGGGCTTGGGAGTAAGCGGGTAGAACAACCCCGCAATGCCGCACATTCAGCCTTCTCCGGAGAGCATGGCCTTCACTGCATGCCCGCTGCGCGATCCGCAACCCGGTCGATGGGACCGAGCGCGGCGAGGAAGCGGTTGATCGCAGCGTCGGCATCCTGATTTTCGCGCTCGGCGGACACGAGAACCGCCACCGCGCGCTGTGGTCCACCGAGCAGTCTGGCCCTGAGCGTCTCGAGCTTCACCCGGCCGCCGCTGGCGGTGAGCGTGTCGCCGATGCGGTACCAGGTCACCACTTCGCGCTCGACCGGGCCCGGCGCGGTCATGCGGAGCGCTGCGCCACCCTGCACGTCTGGCAGGTCCTCGACCTTCACCCAGCGGTCATTCTCGCGGATGGCACCGGTGCCGAAGCCGACCAGCTCCTTGCCCTCGCGCTGGCTACCGTAGACGGCGAGCGCGAGATCGACCGACTGGCCTTCCACATCGGTGTAGCGGCCGATCAGGAAATGGTCGGCGCCGGGATAATTGGGCGTCCACGGCGCGCGGGCGCTAAGCGGGCTGCGGGTCCAGCCGGGGACCGGCGGCAGCTCGATCTTCGCAGGGAGCTGCTGCACGCGGCCGGCGATCGCGCTGCTCCAGCCGACGAACAGGCTCGCAGCCAGCAGCACCAGTACCGCCGCGAGCGGCCCGTCGAGCCGCCAGCGCACCGGCGCCTGCAGCGTCGCCGGATCGAACCACGGCGCGTCGGGGTCGCGGTCGAACCATTTCCAGCCGATCGCGAGCACGGCAGCCATCACCAAAGCGAAGAACAGCCAGCCATAAACGATATGGTCGAACCCGGTCGCCTGCTCGACCGAGGTCAGCCACGCGGCGTAGATCGTCCCGAAGGCGCGGAGGCCGTTGGCGAGCACCGGCACGACCAGGGCCATGGCGAGAAAGGCTGCGCGGCGGCGCCACGAGAGGTAGCAGACATTGGCGACGAGCACGCCGAACGCGACCATCGCGATCACGAACTTCGCGCCCGAACACGCCTCGGCGATCTCGAACCAGCCGTTGGGCGTGGTGATCAGCACCCCGTCGACCTCGGCCGGCACGCCGAACAGATGGAGCAACGGCATCACCATCTTCACGGTGATCGTCTGCAGCGGCCCCTCCAGCGCCTCGCCGAACGGCACGAGGAAAGCCATGTAGCAAAGCGGGAAGAGCAAGGCCCGGGCGACGTTCGGGCCGAGCAGGGTCACCACCGCACCCTGCAGCATCAGGATCAGCCCGGCATGGCGGAACAGCGCCACGCCCGCCGCGTCCCCCAACAGCCAGCCGAACCCGCCTGCGGCGACGATCGCCAGCCCCGGCGCCCAGCCTGCGGGCGCCACCTGCGCCAGCTCGCGGCGGCGCTGCCACACCAGCCAGGCGATGACCGGCGAGACGAACAGGCAATGGCCGAACGTGGTGTTGGTCCACCAGATCGCCGCGAGATCGCTCGCGTCGCGGCGGAAGATGAGCAGCAGCAACACCCAGACGCCCGCGAGCAACGCCGCGTGACGCTTCCACCGGGTGTCGAAGCGCGGCTCGGCGGCAATGGATGGGGCGACCGCAGCCGTCATGCCGCGTTCCGGGGTGCGGCAGGCCGGACGGGCAGACCGAGCAGCGCGTCCAGCGGTGCGAGCCGCGCGTCCCAGCTGTAGCGCTCCTCCACGCGCTGGCGGGCGGCAGCGCCGAGTTCCGCGGCCGCGGCAGGATCGTCGAGCAGCGCGATCACCGCCTCGGCGATTTCGCCGACGCTGGCGCCGGTGCGGATCGCGCCGTCATGGTCGATGCCCTCGGCGGCCGCGGCAGACGCGACCACGGGCCTCGCCATCGCCATCGCCTCGAGCACCTTGTTCTGGATTCCGCGCGCCAGTTTGAGGGGCGCAACCACCACCGTGGCCGCGGCGAGCCAACCGCGGATGTCTGACACCGCACCGGTGACCAGCACGCCCGGTTCCTGGGCCAGCGCATGCACCGCCTCGGTCGGATTGCGTCCGACGATAGCGAAGCGCGCCTCGGGATGCCGCAGCCGGATATGTGGCAGGATCGCCTGGGCGAACCAGGTCACGCCCTCGATATTGGGGCGATAGTCCATCTGGCCGGTGAAAACGAGCAACGGCCCGGTCGTCTCGACCCGGTTGAACCGGGCATCGGGATCGAAGCGCACGGTATCGATGCCATTCTCGACCGCATGGACACGCTGGGCGCCGGTCTTTTGGCGGAACAGATCGGCCTCGGCCTCGCTCACGAACAGGCTCGCATCCGCCCGCGTAGCAACCTGTCGCTCGAACTGCGCGAGCAATCGTGCCTCGCGCCCGAGCATCCAGCGCATCGGCCAGCGCGAAGCTGCGGCATAGGCGGCAAACTTGGCCGAATCCATGTCGACGAAATCCATGATCACGCGCTGGCGCGGGCGCGCCGGCAGATATTGCGCCATCTGGCTCGAAAAGACGTAGATCGTATCGATCGCGTGACGCGACAGGATCGTGTCGACCGCCTCGCGAAGCGCACGATGGTCGAAGGCGGTGAGTGACACCGGGCGCCGGCGGAGGAGCGACTCGAACGCGGCGCGCGGCTGGCTCTTGGCGCGCCAGATGATCGACCGGTTGCCGGTGAGGCGCGCCAGCCCGCCTTTGCTCTTCAAGTCGGCAGGATCGTCGGCAAATGCGATCAGATGGACGCGCTTGCGCGCCGCGAGATGGCTCAGCACGTGATAGCCGCGGATCTTGTCGCCGCGGTCGGGCGGATAAGGCACGCGGTGCGCGAGGAAGAGGATGTCGCCCATCAGCCGAGCCCGCGGGCGATCGGCGGTCCCATGCGATTGGCCAACCACAAAGGCAGCTTCTTCCATGCCGCGACCTGCAGCCGGTATTTGGGCGAGAGCGGGTTGACCGAACGCGGCGGCGCGCCGTCGGCGGTGCGGCTCCAATAGGTCAGCGGCTGCGGCTCGAAGCCCCAGTTCTTCTTGAATGCCGCCGGCCCCGTCCCCGCCTTGGACCGACCGAAATCGAAGCGCGTGCAGCCGCGTGCGCGCGCATGACCCATCAGCGCGAAATACATGCGGTCATTGGCACGCAGGCCCCGCGCCGCTTCGGTGCCACCGCCCCAATAGGGATAGACGCAGCCCTTCCAGTAAAGACTGAGTACGCTCGCCACCTTTTCCCCCCGATAGCGAACCGTGAGCACGTCCGCCGACTGGGCAAACTCCCGCAACACCTCGCGAAAGAGGAGTACGGGAAATACCGGGGTCCCGAGATTCCGGACCGATTCGGAATAGACGCGGTAATGCGCTGCCGCGTCATCCGCGTGACAGCCGGTCGTGACGTCGAGATCCAATGCGAGCGCTTTGCGCAACTCGGCGCGCTGCTTGCGCGGAACGGCGAGCAATTCGGCCTCGTCATCGGCGGCGAGCGGGCGGGCAAAGCCGAGATAGGTGTCGGCATCCACGGCATATTCGGGGCCCGGGCACAGCCCGCCGCGCAGTTCGAGTGTCGGACAGTTGCGCTTCTGCGCCAGCTCCCATGCCGCCTCGGCGAGCATCGCCCCCGTCGCCGGATCGTCGGCGAGCACCCCGCCCCCAACGGCAAATCCGCTGGAAACCAGGGCCCGGCCGAACAAGGGCGAGCGAATCTCGGTCAGCGGCAACACCCCGGCGATCGTACCGTTGGCGCGCTCGGCGACGAGATAATGCGGCGTCTGGCGGCAGCCGCGCGCGACCGCCGCGCTCCAGTTGGGCAGATGGAAGGGCGTACCGTCCGGGTGGTCGTGGACGAATGCGCCGATCCGGGCGCGCTCGATCGCGTCGCCGAGGTCGGCGGCGCGCAGCGTCACCGGGCGGCTGAGCAGAGGTGCGTTCATCCGAGCCTCGCGGCCTCGACAGCGACAACGGCGTCGGTGCGGTCCCAGCGATGCGTGCGGAACAGGTGCGAAAGCTTGCCCGCCATCGCTCCCAGCCGGCTATAGTGCCGCAGTCGCGACTTGAGCGGCGCGCCGGCAACGCGCGGCTGGCGGGGATCGATCTCCCACGGATGGAAATAGAAAACGGCGGGCTGCTGCTCGGCATTGAGCTGCGCGATCGCCATGTCGGTGAGCTTACCCGGGAAGAGCCGGAAGAAGCCGCCCCCGGTCATGATCGATCTGCCGAACGCACGGCCGCTGGTCGCGGGTAGCTCGATCAACGCTGCATCGGCCAGCGGGCGATATGCGCGCTTCGGCGCCTCCGGCCAGCCATAATGGTCGTGCTTCACCGGGGCGACGCTGGAGGAATAGACATAGCCCTCCTCGGCGAGCACCTGATGCGCCCAGGGCGTACGCGCGTCGATCGAGAAACTCGGCGCGCGATACCCGACCACCTCTACCCCGGCCGCATCCTCAAGGGCGCCCTTCGCGCG
>Ga0065165_1001403_pt1 | contig 26300 bp, 22 predicted proteins | sample AraplaMF_Cvi_mMF_FD_63813 | JGI IMG/M metagenome (GOLD analysis project Ga0065165, IMG submission 63813) | Arabidopsis root microbial communities from the University of North Carolina, USA - plate scrape MF_Cvi_mMF (version 2) (version 3) | ecosystem: Host-associated > Plants > Roots >... | reverse complement strand
AGGCCGCTCGACGCGACGGCCGCCAGAACGCCGGAGATTTCGCCCACGCTTCCTCCCGTTGAGTTTCGAGGGCAGCATAGGAGGCGCGTCGAAACAGGGAATGGAATTTCCGTCATGCCGCGATAAGTTTTCGTCATGACCTCACCTCCGCTCGATCCCGATCTGCTCAGGGCATTTCTCTCCGTCGCCGAGCATCGCTCGTTCACGCGTGCGGCCGTGGCGCTTAACCGGACCCAATCGGCAGTGAGCGTCCAGATCAGGCGTCTGGAGCAGCGCCTCGGCACGAAGCTGTTTCAACGCACCAGCACGGGTGTCGCATTGACCGCGGCGGGCGATGAGCTCCGCGTCTATGCGCGGCGGCTTCTCGACCTCAATGCCGAGGCCGTCGATGCGCTCAGCGCGCGCAGGCGCGACGCCGTTGTCCGCCTCGGTGTGATGGACGATTACGGCACGATCGTCATTCCGCCGTTGCTGGCCGACTTCGCCAGGAGCCATCCGGACATCCGGGTCGAGATCGAGACCGGATTGACCGCGACGATGCCGGCGCGGCTCGGCGAGGCCTATGATCTCGTCATTGCCTTGCATCCGGAAGGACGCGGCGACGGCGAACTCTTGCGACGCGAACAGGCGGTCTGGGCCGCGGCGGAATCCTATCCAGCCGATGCGCACCACACGCTGCCCGTCGCGCTCTACCCGCCGGGCTGCCTGTTCCGGCATTGGGCCGCGGAGGCACTCGATACCGCGGGCCGGCCATGGCGCCTCGCCTTCGTCAGCCGGACGCTTGCTGCGGTCGAAGCCATCGCGGCGCAGGGCCTTGCGATCACGGTCGTGAAGGCCGGCACGCTTCCCTCTTGCCTGCGCATCCTGGCGGACGGCCTGCCGCCGCTGCCGGCGGCGGACATCCGGCTCCACCGCGCGCGCCATTTGTCGCGCCCGGCCGCCCTGCTGGCCGATCATCTGCAGCGTGGCATTTCGGAACCGGCCACCCTATGTTGAGCCGAAGCGTTGCTGCACCGCCGGTTTGACCGGGTCGTCTGCAAGGCCGCAGATCAACCGGGTGGACGAGCCGTGAACGTTTCCTTCTATGACATTTCAGTGTGGGTGCTGCCGCTGGTGCTCGCCATCACCTTTCACGAGGCCGCGCACGCTTTCGTCGCGCACAGGCTCGGCGATGACACGGCCTGGCAACTCGGCCGCGTCAGCTTCAATCCCATCCGTCACATCGATCCGTTCGGCACGCTGATCCTGCCGGCGATGCTGCTGTTCACGCACTCGCCGTTCCTGTTCGGCTATGCCAAGCCGGTCCCGGTCAATTTCCGCAAGCTCGACAACCCCAGGCTCGACATGGTCTGGGTGGCGCTGGCCGGGCCCGCCACCAACATCCTGCTGGCGCTCGCGGCTGCACTTGCATTCCATGCCCTGCCCTTCGTACCGGCAAGCTCGGCGAAATGGGTTGCCGACAATCTGAAGAATGCGCTCGTCATCAACGCGATCCTGGCCGTGTTCAACATGATGCCGATCCCGCCGCTCGATGGCGGGCGCGTCGCGGTCGGGCTGCTACCGCGGCCGCTCGCCCTGCCGCTGTCCCGGCTCGAACCGTTCGGCATGCTGATCCTGATCGGCCTTCTGATCCTGCTGCCGCTCGCCGGCTCGCAGTTCGGTCTAAATCTTGATGTTATTTCAGCAATACTGCGAACGTTGACCGGTTATGTGATTCAGGCTGTTCTCTTCCTGACCGGCAATGCGTAGTTGAACAGCAACACCCGAACACACGCCGAAGGGCCCGAGGCCGACTTGGTCAAAGCTGCCGATATGCTGATCGCGCGACGCGCCGACACCCGCGCCCGCGCAGATTTTGCCACCTGGAAGATGATGGCCAAGCTCAACGGGTCGTCTGCGCTGCCCCCTGAAGCCCAAGAGTTCCTTGCGAGCTACAAAAACCTGCTGGCGCAGATGAGCGAAGGCGAAGCGACCGAGGCCACCATCGGCGCGATCTACAAGGCCTATTATGCCGAGATGGGTGGTGCCGGAACCGCCCCCGATGTCCGCCCACGTCAGGCGGAGCCGGCGGCGGACAATGTTACCGCCTTTCGGCGCCCCGAGCCGAAGCCGAAGACGAAAGTCAGCTTCTTCGGGACAGGCTCGGCCGGTGGAACCCAGAAACGACCGCTCCCGGTGGCGCTGATCTTCGTCTGCCTGGCCGTAGTCTATGTCGGGATCAGGCTTTACTGGCGCTGAGCCGTCTTCTTTTTCTTCGCTTCCGGCGGCGGGAAGCTGATTTCGACGGTGCGGTCGAAGCGATCCTCTGTCAGTCCCGCAGGCGGGGCCTCGAACGGATCGGACTTGCGTACCATGGCCAGCGCAGCCGCATCATAGGCGGTGTCCCCGGATGACTCGACGACGTCAACCGACATCACGTTGCCCCGCCGGTTGAGCGAGAAACTGACCTTGACCTTCTGATTGCTGTTCTGCCGGCCTTCCGGATTGATCTGATGCAGCTTGAGATGCGCACTGATCTTGCGGTTCCAGTCGACCGTCAGTTTCAGGATGTCCTTGCCGATACCGATGACCGGCGCCAGCGCCTTCTCGGCCTCGCGGGCGTCCTCCTCGAGGGTCTGCCGTGCGGTTGCGACCGATTTCGGCGACGCTTCGGCAGCCGGTGTCTCGATCGCCTGAATCTTCGGATCGTCTTCGGTCGGCTTCTTCGAGTTGTTTTCGGTCACGACCCGGTCAGGGTCCTCGACCTCCTGCGACTGATCCTTCGGAAGCTCGGTTTCCTTGGTCTCGGCCTTCTGCTCGGGAAGCGCCTGCTGCTCCTGCATGGCTTCGCTGTCGGGCCCGGGCGGCAGATCTGTCTCAGGTGCCTTGGGCGAGGCCATTTCCACGGCGAACTCGGCGCCGTTCGCGCCAAGGCCATCGTCGCCGTCATCGGTGCGCAAATGAGCCAGCGCCAGCGCAGCACCGCCCAGATGGAGCCCCAGCGCCGCGATTGCCGCCAGGATCCAAAGCTTCCGGGATGGTCTGGGTTCGTCCGACATCGCAAGTCTCTTTAAGGCTGGGCGGCGCCGGCGGTGGGCGCCCCCGGAGGCCCTTCCAGCGCAACCAACTTCACCCTGTTGTAGCCCCCCGAGCGCAGGAGTTCCATGACGCCCATCAATTCCCCATACGGCACCGAACGATCGGCGCGCAGAAAGACGTATTTGTCCTTGCTCATGTCGGACAGGCCGTCGAGCGTCCCGATCAACTCGGCCCGGTGCACCGGGTTCTCTCCGATCGCGAGCGTCAGATCGGGCTTGATGCTGACATAGGTCGGCTTGTCCGGCTTCTTCTGCGGCGTCGCACTCGACGTCGGCAGATCGATCGGCAGGTCGACCGTGGAGAGCGGTGCTGCGACCATGAAGATGATCAGCAGAACCAGAATGACGTCGATGAACGGCGTGACGTTGATGTCATGCGTTTCCGAGAAATCGTCATCGTCGTCGTTGTCTGCAAGCGAAACGCCCATGGCTCACTCCGCTGCGCGCGAATGCAGGCCGCCATGGCTGCGGTCGAGATCACGCGAGAGCAGACGGCCCGCCGCGCCCGAGGCACGGTTGACCAGCTCGAGATAGCTCTTCGTCACCCGCGAGAAGTGATTGTAGATGATGACCGCGGGGATCGCGGCGACGAGGCCGATCGCGGTCGCGAGCAGCGCTTCGGCGATGCCGGGCGCGACGACGGCGAGGTTCGTGGTCTGCGACTTCGAGATGCCGATGAAGCTGTTCATGATGCCCCACACCGTGCCGAACAGGCCGACGAAGGGTGACGTGGAGCCGATGGTCGCGAGGACGCCCATGCCGACGCGAATGCGCCGCGCCTCGGCGCGCACGATCTCGGAGAAGCTGGAGGCCGCACGCTCCTTGATGCCGGCATCGCTGGCCAGGCCCGCCGACATCCGCGCCTCGCGCAGCGCAGCCGCCAGGAAGGACGGCAGAACCCCCTCCTTCGCACCGAGCGCCATCTGCGCTTCCGCGAGCGAACGCACCTCCGCGATCTTCTTCAGCGCCGAACGAAGCTTGGCCGAGGCCACCGACAGCTCGATCGACTTGGCGATCAGGACCGTCCACGTCATCAGCGACGCAAAGGCGAGCCCGATCATCACCGCCTTCACGATGACGTCGGCCGACATGAACATCACCCAAGGCGACAATTCCTTCATCGCCGGGGCGACCGCGGCGGCTTCGGATTTCGCGGGCGACGGCGCGGTTGCGGACGGCGATGCCTGGGCAGCGGGAGCCGTCTCGGCCGGAGCGGCTGCAGGGGGAGCAGCCGGAGCCGCAGGTGCCGGGGCGACGGGCGCCGCGGTGGCCGGAGCAGCCGCGGACGGCTGAACCGTCGGCTGGGCCGGCGTCGTTTGTGTCTGGGCGGAAACAGGAGACGCGAGCCAGGCGGCCGCCAGCATGGCGGCTACGGCGAGGCTTGCTTGGAAAGACATGTTCTTCATACTTCGGCCCAGTAGCGAATGAGGTTGTGATAGATACCCGTCAATTTGACCGTTTCGGGATCGTCACGCCCGAGCCGTTCCACCAGCGCCTGTATCGCGGTGTCGAGGTCAAAAATCATGGTACGGGCTTGATCGTCCCGTATCATGCTCTGAAGCCAGAAGAAAGACGCAACCCGCGTTCCCCGGGTCACCGGCGTGACGAGATGGAGGCTGGTCGATGGATAGAGCACGCAGTCGCCGGCGGCCAGCTTGACCTCGTGCGAACCGTAGGTGTCCTCGATCACAAGCTCGCCACCGTCGTACTCGTCCGGCTCGGCGAGGAACAGCGTGACGGACAGGTCGGTGCGGATGCGAAGGCCGGTCAGGCGATCGCCGCGGATCGCATTGTCGACATGCAGGCCGAAATGATGGCCGCTATTCGCCGCATAGCGGTTGAACAACGGCGGAAAGATCTGCAGCGGGATCGCCGCAGCCAGGAACCGAGGGTTCGACGTCAACGCCGAAATGACACGGTTGCCGAGCTTGCGCGCGACCTCGCTATCAGGAGGCAACTGCTCGTTGCGCTTGACCAGTGCTGACTGCGCGCCCGCGGTGGAACGGCCGTCTTCCCATTCGCTGGCGTCCATGATGCGGCGGAAATCCGCCACATCATCCTTGCTCAGGACGCCTTCTATGCATGTCAGCATGGCACCTCGTCGTCACTCCATCAGTATCGCGCCGAGATCACCAGATAGGCGGCGCGTCCCGGTGCTTCCAGCACGAAGGGCGCGGCGCTCTGGTACAGGGCGTCATAGTAGCGCTTGTCGAAGATGTTGTTCACGAACAGCTTCAAGCGCCAGTTCTTGTTGATCTTGGCTTCCGCGAACGCATCGAACCGCCAGTAGCCCGGGATCGACGTGCCCGCGTTGGCCGCAAGCAAAGTGCCGCCGCGAATGCCGGAGCGGTAGACCGCCTGTCCGCCCAGTTCCCAGACATCGGTCAGCTGATACTTCGACAGCATGCTGAACGACTGATGCGCGACGTTGGCCAGAGGAAGGCCGACATTGGTCGTGTAGAGAAGCGGCGCCGGCATGTTCGCCGCCTTCACGTTCGACGCCGTCACCTCCGACTGCATCAGGACGAGACCGCCGAACACACTCCATTTGTCGGTGATCTTGCCGCCGATGCCAAGATCGATGCCGCGGATACGATAAGCAGAACCTGCGGTGATACAGGATATGTTGCCGGTCGTGCCGGCCGGATAAACGCACCCGAGGGCCGCGGCCGAGGCCACACTGTTGACGTTCTGCGCTTCGCGCGCGTTGTCCTTGGTCGTCTGGAACAGCGCGGCCGTCAGAAGCAAATGCCGGTCGAACAGCTCCCACTTGGTACCAAGCTCGATGGCCTTGTTCTTCTCGGGCCCGAAGATCTGGTTGTTGCCGCCGGCCAGAGCGGGATTGACGCCGCCATAGGCCGTGCTGGTGCCGTCGAACTCGGCGCCGACCGGATTCGCCGAAGTCGCATAGGCAACATAGACGCTTCCGTTCGGCGCTGGCTTCAAGGTCAAACCGAGATTGAAGTTCGGAATCAGGAAGCTTGCCGACTGCTTACTGAGAGCATTGCCCGCTCCGTAAGCAGACGTATCGAGATTGTAATTGTCGTAGCGGAAGCCGCCGTTGAGGATCACGAGATCACGATAGTTCGCACTATCCATGACGTAGCCGCTGACCGTGTCGATGCCGATCTTGGTCGGCAGGCCTGCCAGCGCGAGCGCCTTCCCGGGCAGGAACGTATCCTGCGGCGCGAAGACGCTGACACCCGTCGGTGAGCCGCCCGGGGTGATCGGAACACCGTTTCCTTCGGAAGAGAGCCCCAGATATTTGTCGATCGACGACCGTTCACGATCGACTTCGATGCCCGCGAGCGCGGTATGCTTGAACCCGGCCCAGTCGTTGAACTTGTAGGTCGCTTCCGTCTGGTTGGCGAGCACGTCGGTGATCTGCAGACGGCTCTGCGGATTCATCGTCAGCGTCGAAAGCGAAAGCGGATTGGCGACGACCGGCTGTTCCGGCAGCGTTCCGACATAGTTCTGGGTCGAGCGCGACGCGCGGAATTTGTTGCTGACGATCAAGTCGGGCGTGATCTGCACTTCCGCGTTCAGCGTGCCGATGTCCTGGCCGGTCCGGTAGAAGTCGCGGTTGATCTGGCCATACCAGTTGTTGCGATTGGAGCCGAAGTCCGGGAACGGTCCGCCGGCGGTGGTCGCCGTGCTCGGCCGGTAGTAGGGCACGCCGAAGTCCGGCACGCCGGTCAGCTCGGTATGGATGTAACCCGTGGTCACCTTGACCGCATCGATCGGCTTCCAGGTGGTGGCGACGAACGCACCGTTGCGGTTGTCCTTGACGAAATCGCGGCCGGCGACATCGGCATCCTGGAACAGGCCGCCGGCGCGAACGGCGAGCGTCGGGCTGATCACCTGGTTGACATCGAGCGTGACACGCTTGGTCTGGTCAGTGCCGAACGTCGTGTCCATGTTGTAGAAGTTGCGGTCCGTCGTCGCCTGCTTGGTGACGATGTTGATCGCACCACCGGCAATGCCGCGGCCGGAGAAGGTCGAACCGGGACCGCGCAGGATCTCGACCTGCTCGGTGAAGAAGTTCTCGCGAACGCTGACGCCGGAATCGCGCACGCCGTCGATGAAGATGTCGTTGCGGGCATCGAAGCCGCGGATGAAGAAGCGGTCGCCGAACGCGTTGCCGCCCTCGCCCGAGCCGAGCGTCACGCCGGCCGTGCTCAGGATCGCCTGCTTGAGCGACGTGGCATTCTTGTCGGCCAGCACTTCCTTGCTGAGGACCGTGATCGACTTCGGAGTGTCGACCAGCTTCTCCGGAAACTTACCCGAGGCCTGGACGTGATCGACCTTGTAGGGCGCGGCCGGATCCGCATAGGGATTGGCGTCGGACGCCCCGGTGCTCGTGGGCGCAACCGGTGCCTGCGCGGCCTGCTGACGCTGTGCTGCGCGCCGCAGCGCGTTACGTGCGCGGACCTGCTCGGCGGTAGGCTTTGATGCGACCGGGCGCGGACGCTCCTTCGGAGCATCGACAGTAACGGGGGGCAGATTAGGCGTCTGCGCGTGAGCCCCACCAGACACCGAAGCAACGGCGATCAGGCTCGCGACTGCCGATACAGTCTTGCCTGTCGATACCTCGAAATTGCTGCCGATCTGCTTCCCCAACGCAGCCGAACGCAACGACCGCGGCGACCTTACATTCCCCATAACACGCCCCAATTTCCGACGACGATTGGTCGCATTGCGACAATGCGACGCAACGTTGCTATCGGGCGTGTTCATGGGGGTCAACGCAATCACAGCAACACCGCGGAGGAATCCGCCCATTTCAAAGTAATTCTAAACTTGGCTGCGCGCGTCACTTTGTAATCGTTCTAAGCTACAGTTTGTAAACGTTCTAAACTGATGCCTTTTCCCTTGCTGGTGTGCAGGACGTTGCGGGATGCCTGCCATGGCAGACATCCCTGCTCGCACGGGCTTCGATCAGAACTTCGCCGTCGTCGTGAGATAAAATGCCCGTCCGGGCGCCACCGCGACGAACGGCACCGCGCTCCGATACAGCGTGTCGTAGTAGAGCTTGTTGGTCAGGTTCTGGGCGTAGAACCTCATGGTCCAGTTCTGGTCGATCTTTTTCTCGACGAACATGTCGAAGCGCCAATAGCTCGGCAGCAGGTTGCCGGTATTCGCAGCAAACGTGCCGCCATAGACCTTCGAGCGGTATACGGCCTGTCCGCCCAGCTCCCAACCGCCGTCGAACTTGTACTTGGTCAGCATGCTGAACGATTGATGGGCGACGTTCGCCAGTTGCAAGCCGAGATTGGACGCAATGTTGCTCTGCGTCACCTTCGACTGCATCAGCACGATGCCGCCAAAGACGCTCCAGCGATCGGTGATCTTGCCCTCGGCCTCGATGTCGATGCCCTGAATGCGGTAGGCCGCATTCGCCGTGAGCAAGCCGGCAGCGTTGGTTTCGCGCGCATTGTCCTTGGTTGTCTGGAACAGCGCACCGGAGACCAGCAGGTGTCGATCGACCAGCTCCCATTTGGTGCCGACTTCGGCCGCCTTGTTGCGCTCGGGCCCGAGCAGCACGGTCGTGTTGGCGGGAACGCCGCCGTAGTCGGTGCCGGTTGCGTCAAGCTCCGAACCGAACGGATTGGCCGAAGTCGCATAGGCGACATAGACGCTGCCGATCGACATCGGCTTGTAGACGAGGCCGACGTTGTAGTTCACCAGATCCGAATTCATCTTCAGATAGGCGCTATTGGTCGACGAGCTCATGTTGTAGCCGTCGTAGCGAACGCCACCGTTGACGATGATGGTGTCGCGCCAGTTGGCGGTGTCCATGACATAGACGCTGCTGGTGTTGACGCCGTACCGCGTCGGATTTCCGGCAAGGGTCGGCGTGCCGAACGGAATGTAGGTGTATTGCGGGGCATAGAGGTTGACCCCCGTCACCGCACCGTTGCTGGTGAAGCTGTTGCCGGCAAGTTCCGACGCGAGTCCCGCGTAACGGTCGATCGAGACGTTCTCGTTGGTGTATTCGACACCGAACACGGAGGTGTGCTTGACCCCACCGGTGTCGAGCTTGAACGTGGCTTCGTTCTGATTGGCCCACACGTCCACATTCTGATAGCGGCTCTGCGCGCTCGCCGTCGTGGTCCAGAGCAGCGGATTGACGTTGGTCGTGTTAGGATTCTGCGGCAGCGTGCCGATATAGTTGAGCAGCGAATGCTCGCCGCGCACCTTGCTCGTGAGCGTAATGGCCTCGTTGACCTTGTACTCGACCGTGCCGGTTCCGAAATCCTGCCGCGCGGTCTGGAAATCGCGATTGAGGAAGCCGTACCAGGATCCACGCGGAATCCCCGCCGACGTCACCGGAACATTTCCCTGCTTGTAGTAAGGCACGCCGAAATCCGGCAAGCCGCTCAGATCTGTATGGACGTAATTGGTCGTGATCTTGAGGTCGCTGGTCGGGGTGTACTTGGTCGAGACGAAGGTGCCCCAGCGATTGTCGGTCACGTAATTGCGGCCCGCGACATTCGCGTCCTGGAACAGGCCGCCGGTACGCACCGAGAAGGTCGGATCGATCACCTGGTTGACGTCGAGCGTGACACGCTTGGTCCTGTCGGTCCCGAACTCCGTATCCATCCGCTTGAAGTTGACGTCGCCCGCCTGCTTCGTGACGATGTTGATGGCGCCACCCGCGGTGCCGCGGCCGGCATAGGAGGATGCCGGCCCGCGCAGGATCTCGATCTGCTCGGTGAAGAAGTTCTCGCGGATCGAGACCGCGGGATCGCGAATGCCGTCGATGAAGATGTCGTTGCGGGCGTCGAAGCCGCGGATGAAGAAGCGATCGCCGAAGGCGTTGCCGCCCTCGCCCGAGCCCAGCGTCACGCCGGCGGTCGAGCGCCCGATTTCTTTCAGCGTCGTTGCGTTCTTGTCCGCAAGCACTTCCTTGCTGAGCACCGTGATTGTCTTCGGCGTGTTCAACATCGGCTCCGGGAACTTGCCCGAAGCCTGAACGTGATCGACCTTGTAGGGCGCGGCGGGATCGGAATACGGATTCCGGTCGATCTCTCCGGCTGGAACGGCGGGAGCAGCTTGCGAAGCCGTCTGCTGTCGCTGCGCGGCGCGGCGAAGCGCATTGCGGGCGCGCACCTGATCCGGCGTCGGCTTCGAAGCCGCCGGGCGCGGGCGCGCGACCGGCGCATCGACAGACACCGGCGGCAGGTTCGACTGCTGTGCCTCGGCACCGGTCGATACCGACGCCGCCGCGATCAAGCTTGCGACAGCCGAGACCTTCTTGCCGGAAACGCCACCGGACTTCTCATCCACAACACTGCACGCTGCGCCCCAACGCAACGACTTCGGTGCAACCACCCGCCCCATCTCGACACGCCCCATCTTCTTTCGCTCATTCACTTCGATGAACGATGAAGCGGTGCTATCGGCCGCAAAAAAACAGGTCAATGCGGTGCGCCCCGCAAGACCCTTTGAATCGATCTAGTTCAAATCGATTCCAGAGTTTCGCTTCCAAAATCGCCAAAATGTCGCGCGACAAATCGATGCAGTTGGACTGCACGCTGCTTGTGGTAGCGCGTCAATTCGCGCAGCCATCAGTCGCTGCTTGGCGGCTTCATCAGCGAGAACAATTCGTCGACCGTCTTCTGCGCCACCGCACGCACGCGGTCGCTGTTGTCCATGCCGGCGATGTTGACGCCGCCTACGACCGCTTTGATCTCGTCGCGAAAGTCGGTGAGAAATCGCAGGGGATCGCGCTGCTCGTTGGCGACGCGCGCGATCAATCCCGTAATCAAGATCTGACACGCGATCAGCTTGCCGTTCAGCTCGTCCATCCTGCGCACTCCTTGTGGCGGCGGGGATATGAACGATGGCGATTTTGCTGACAACCGAAACGCCGCATAGACGGTTTAGAACCGTTCTCACCGGCGTTAACTCCAGCCCGTTCGCGGCAGCCTGGAGATCCGCTCTGCGGGGTCGTGCCGGAGGCTGCCCACACCGGTTCCGAGCATTGCCGAAACTTTGCACGCAGGTCGCCTGCGCCGGGAAAATGCAGCACTGCACACCGTAGTGACACGGGGCTGCCCAGGCGGTGCAAAGCTTTCCAATTGTTTAGGATTCCCAGTTGATAGTGCTGTTTACACTGGAACTTGGCGTGTATTATACAAGCGCGCTGGAACCCAATCATTGCCCCACAATTCGTAGCCTTGGGTATACGAGGCCTTGGGCATACGAGCCAACGAGCCGATATGAAAAAATCACGGCCGATCCTTTGGATTGTCATCATCGCGGCCGTGGCCACCGCGGGTTACTATGGTTGGCAGAAATACGGCTCGCAGGACGCCAAGACCCAGACCGCCCAGAAGGGTCCGCCCCGCCCGGCCGCCGTCCCGGTTAGTGTTTCGCCGGTCCAGAAAGTCGATTTCCCGGTTTATCTGACCGGCCTCGGCACGGTTCAGGGTTTCAATACCGTCCAGGTCCGCTCCCGGGTTGACGGCCAGATCGACAAGATCGCCTTCACCGAGGGCCAGATCGCCAAGGAAGGCGAGTTGCTCGCCTCGATCGATCCCCGCCCCTATCAGGCCACGCTCGACCAGGCCAAGGCCAAGAAGGCGCAGGACGAGGCGAACCTCGCCAACGCGAATCTCGAACTCCAGCGCGCTATGAAGCTCGGCGAGTTCGCCACCGCGCAGCGGGTCGACACCCAGCGCTCCACCGTCGCCCAGCTCACCGCGCAGATCGCCGCCGACGAAGCCGCGATTTCCAACGCCCAGACCCAGCTCGACTACACCCAGATCAAGGCGCCGTTCACCGGCGTTGCGGGCCTGCGCCAGGTCGACGTCGGCAACATCGTCAACGCCTCCACGCAGACCGGCATCGTCACGATTTCGCAGGTCGAGCCGATCGCGGTGATCTTCACCGCGCCGGAGGATCAGCTCCCCTATATCAGCGAAGGCCAGAAAGCCGGCGCGCTGAAGGTAATCGCGTTCACCACCGACGGCAAGAAGACGCTGGCCGAAGGCAAGCTCTCGGTCATCAACAACCAGGTCGACACCACCAGCGGAACGGTCCGGCTCAAGGCGGTGTTCGACAACAAGGACCACGCGTTGTGGCCGGGCCAGTCGGTTTCGACGCGCCTGCTGGTACGCACGCTGAAGGACGCCACCGTCGTTCCCGATGACGCGGTCCAGCATTCGACCAACGGCCTCTACGCCTACACCGTCAATCAGGACAACAAGGCCGAGGTTCACAAGATCAAGGTCAGCTACGCCATCGATGGACGTTCGGTCGTCGATGAAGGGCTGACGCCCGGTCAGCAGGTGATCACCGGCGGTCAATTCAAGGTCCAGCCCGGCAGCCTCGTCTCGACGGCGGTGGCAAGCTCGGATCCGACGCAGAACAAGGTACGACAGGAATGACCGAGGGCGGGATTTCGGCACCTTTCATCCGTTATCCCATCGGCACCTCGCTGCTGATGGCCGGCATCCTGTTCGTCGGTCTCGTCGCCTATCCCCTGCTGCCGGTCGCGCCGCTGCCGCAGGTGGACTTCCCGACCATCCAGATCACGGCCACTCTGCCGGGCGGCAGCCCCGAGACGATGGCCTCGTCGGTGGCCCAGCCGCTGGAGCGCCAGTTCGCGCAGATTCCCGGCATCGCCCAGATGACCTCGACGAGTTATCTCGGCACCGCCTCGATCACCATCCAGTTCGACCTCAATCGCAGCATCGACGGCGCCGCCAATGACGTGCAGGGCGCCATCAACGCCGCCAGCGGCCAGTTGCCGAAGAACCTGCCCTCGCCCCCGACCTACCGGAAGGTCAACCCGGCCGACGCGCCGATCCTGCTGCTGTCGGCGACGTCGGACACGCTGCCGCTGACCAGCGTCAGCGACGCGGTCGACGCCCAGCTCGCCCAGCAGATCAGCCAACTCTCGGGCGTCGCGCAGGTCTTCATCGGCGGCCAGCAGAAACCTTCCATCCGCATCCAGATCGACCCGGCGAAGCTCGTCGCCAAGGGCCTGTCGATGGAGGACGTGCGCAGCCAGATCGCGATCACCACGGTCGACAGCCCCAAGGGCAATATCGACGGCGAGAAGCGCGCCTACACGATCTACGCCAACGACCAGCTGACCCAGTCCAAGGACTGGAACGACGTCATCATCGCCTATCGTAACGGCGGCCCACTGCGAATCCGCGACATCGGTCAAGCCGTGAGCGGCGCCGAGGACGCCAAGCAGGCGGCCTGGGCCAACGGCAAGCGCGGCGTGTTCCTGGTGATCTTCAAGCAGCCGGGCGCCAACGTCATCGAGACGGTCGACCGGATCAAGGCAACGCTGCCCCGCCTCGTCGCGGCGATCCCGCCCGCGATCAAGATCGAGCTGATCAGCGACCGCACCACGACGATCCGCGCGGCGGTTGAGGACGTCCAGTTCACGCTGCTTTTGACCATCGCCCTGGTGGTCATGGTCATCTTCATCTTCCTGCGCAGCTTCTGGGCCACGGTCATTCCGACCATCACGGTTCCACTGGCGCTGCTCGGCGCCTGCGCCTTGATGTGGGTGGTCGGCTATTCGCTCGACAATCTGTCGCTGATGGCGCTGACCATCGCGGTCGGCTTCGTCGTCGACGACGCCATCGTGATGCTCGAGAACATCACGCGCTACATCGAGGAAGGTGAATCGCCGATGGCGGCGGCCTTCCGGGGGTCCAAGGAAATCGGCTTCACCATCGTCTCGATCAGTATCTCGCTGGTCGCGGTGCTGATCCCGCTGCTGTTGATGGGCGGCATCATCGGCCGCCTGTTCCGCGAGTTCGCGGTCGTGCTGGCGATGACCATCTTCGTTTCGATGTTCGTGTCGCTGACGCTGACGCCGATGATGGCCTCGCGCTTCCTGCGCGCCCATGGCGAGGTCACCCACGGCAAGTTCTACCAGTGGAGCGAGGCCGCCTTCGACAGCATGCTGCGCGGCTACGAATACGTGCTCGACCATGCCCTGGCCTGGCGGCGCACCACGCTCACGATCTTCTTCGCCACGCTTGCGCTCTCGGTCTACCTGTTCATCCTGATCCCGAAGGGCTTCTTCCCGCAGCAGGACGTCGGCCTGATCACCGCCACCTCGGAAGCCTCGCAGGACATCTCTTTCGCCGAGATGCAGCGGCGTCAGGTCGAGCTCGGCAAGATCGTGATGGAAGATCCCGACGTCGCCACGATCGCAATGAACATCGGCGGCAGCGGCCGCGCCGGCAACAACGGCAACATGTTCATCACCCTGAAGCCGCGTAGCGACCGCAACGCTTCGGCGCAGGAGATCATCGCCCGGCTGCGACCCAAGCTCGAGAAGGTCTCGGGCGCCCGCCTCTACATGCAGGCGGCGCAGGACGTCCGTCTCGGCGGCCGGCCGACCCGCACGCAGTTCGAATTCACCCTGCAGGACGCCGACCTCACCGAGCTCAACGACTGGGCACCGAAGATCCTCGCCAAGATGCAGACGCTGCCGCAGCTGCGCGACGTCGCGACCGACCAGCAAACGCAGGGCACTACCGTCCAGCTCAAGATCAACCGCGACACCGCCGCACGCTACGGCATCCAGCCGCAGCTGATCGACGACACGCTGTACGACGCGTTCGGGCAGCGGCAGGTGACGCAGTATTTCACCCAGCTCAACACCTACAAGGTGATCCTCGAGATCCTCCCCGAGCTGCAGGGCAACCTCGACAGCCTGAACAAGCTCTACGTGAAATCGCCGCTGACCGGCGACCAGGTGCCGCTGTCGACCTTCGCGACCTGGAGCACCGACTCGGTCCGTCCGCTCTCGATCAGCCATCAGGGCCAGTTCCCGGCGATCACGATCAGCTTCAACCTCGCCCAGGGCGTCGCGCTCGGACAGGCCACCGAGGCCGTGCAGAAGGCCATGGTCGATCTCGGCGCGCCGCCCACCCTGAACTCGAGCTTCCAGGGCACCGCGCAGGCGTTCCAGCAATCGCTCGGCACCGTGCCGCTGCTGATCCTCGCCGCCCTCGTCGTGGTCTATCTGATCCTCGGCATTCTCTACGAGAGCTACATCCACCCGATCACGATTCTCTCGACCCTGCCCTCGGCCGGCGTCGGCGCGCTCGCGATCCTGATGGTGGCCGGCTTCGACTTCAGCCTGATCGCGCTGATCGGCGTCATTCTCCTCATCGGCATCGTGAAGAAGAACGGCATCATGATGGTGGACTTCGCGATCGCGGCCGAGCGAGACCATCACAAGACGCCGGAGGAATCGATCCGGCAGGCCGCACTGCTCCGCTTCCGTCCGATCATGATGACGACGATGGCCGCGCTGCTCGGCGGCGTGCCGCTGATGCTCGGCCACGGCACCGGCGCCGAGATCCGCCAGCCGCTCGGCTACGCGATGGTCGGCGGCCTGATCGTCAGCCAGGCGCTGACGCTGTTCACGACGCCTGTCGTGTATCTCTATCTGGACAAGGTCAATAACTGGTTCTCCGGCTGGGGGCGTTCGGATGACGAGGGCCACGACACGCCCGAGCATGGCGCCGTCAAGCAGGCCGCCGAGTAACCTTGCGTCGCGGCTTCCGCGACGCTACAGCGAAGCCCTCGGTTCACGTCAACGCGGTTTCGCCATGCCCATGCCATCCCGACTTGCCGCCCTCGCCGCCGCGCTCCTGTTGTCGGCCGGCGTCGCGCATGCCCAGCAGGGCGCCAAGAAGAACGCGGCTCCCGCTGCCCCGGCAGCGCAGCCTGCGCCCGCTCCGGCGCCTCAGCCGCAGGCCGAAGGCGCTCCGGCGCAGCCCGGCTGGATCGTGCGCTGCACCAGCGCCAGCCGCGACGCCGCGCTCGAATGCGCCATGGAACAGAACGCGGTGCTGACCAAGACCGGCCAGACCGTCGTCCTCATCAATATCCGCATCGCGCCCGACACCCGCACGCCGATCGCGCTACTGCAACTGCCGCTCGGCCTCAACCTGCCCGTCGGCGCCAAGCTCCAGGTCGACGAGGGCAAGACGTTCGACCTCCAGATCCAGACCTGCGAGAACCGCGGCTGCTACGCTTCGACGCCGGTCGCGGCCGACCTGCTCGCGGCGCTCCGCTCGGGCAAGCAGCTCAAGGTCTCGTTCCAGAACATGGCCAAGGAAACCATCGCGATCCCGATGCCGCTGACCGATTTCGCGGCGGCCTACGACAAGATCAAGTAAGGGCTGCTCGCGCCTCCAGTTGGCGCACGCCTCTCTCGCCTCGTCATTGCGAGCGCAGCGAAGCAATCCAGAGTCTTTCGCGGAGAGATTCTGGATTGCTTCGCTGCGCTCGCAATGACGGCGGATAGAGCAACTGCGCCTTACCCTACTGCCGCGCCATCTGTGCGTTGCCGACGGCTTCACCGTCGAGCTTCTGGTCGCTGTGCATGGTGACGGTGACGCGCAGCAGCTTTCCTTCGAATTCGAACGGCGCCTGATAGTGCGACACAGGGCTGCCGCGGTCCCGGCCGATGTCGAGACCTGACCAGGAAATCAGCGTGTGGAAGCCGAGCTGGGTTTGGAGCGAGCCGGCCTTCTCGCCGTCGATCAGCAGGGTGTACTCGGTGACACCGGTGCGCGAGCCCTTGGCCGGAGGCTCCTTGCGCACGAGCCGCTCGACATGAACGCCGAGCCTCCTCGCCGCTGACGGCACCGCACGCTCCGAGCGCACGATCTGGTGGCTTCCGCCGATGTTGAGATCGTGCACGAGATGGCCGTCCTTGATGTACAGGCTGTAGCCCGACGTCGCATCGCCGTGCGAGATCAGCACGCCGTCAGCGCCGCGCTCGTCGATCTCGACATGCGCCTCGATGGTGTAGCTGCGGCTTCGCACGTCGGGCGCGACGTCGGTCGGAACGTGGCCCATGCCGGCGTGGAAGACGAAATGATGGCGCGCACCGTGGAAGCGCGCGGCGTTCTCCGCAAAGCGCGGGCCGAAACGGTCGTCGAGCGGCAGCACCTTGTTCTTCTCGGCCTGCTCCCACCACGTTGCGATCATCGCGGAGAGACGTTCCGGCTCCTTCGCCGCGAGGTCGTTGGTCTCGGAAAAATCCTCGTCGAGATGGAACAGCTCCCACTTGTCGTTCTCGAACGGCGTGCCCGACGGATGGAAGGCGACAGCCTTCCAGCCCGCCTGCCAGAGCCCGCGATGGCCGAACATCTCGAAATATTGCGGCGAGCTCTTTGACGGCGCGGATGCATCCGTGATCGAGCGCGCAAAGCTCTCGCCTTCGAGCGGCATCTGCGGGCAGCCCGCGATGGTGCCGGGAGCTTCGATGCCGATCAGCTCGAGCAGCGTCGGCGTGAGATCGCTGGCATGGACGAACTGGTGGCGCAGCTCGCCCTTGCCTGCGATTCGCTTCGGCCAGTTGATGACGAAGGGATCGCGAATGCCGCCGCCATGGGTGTTCTGCTTGTAGCGCCGCAGCGGCGTGTTCGACGCCATCGCCCAGCCATGCGGGAAATTGCTGTGGGTGTCGGGCCCGCCGATGTCGTCGATACGGGCCAGTTTTTCGGCAATCGGCTCCGGCTTGAAGTTGAACGGCCCCATCGCGTTGACGAAGCCGAGCGGGCCGCCCTCCTGGCTCGCGCCGTTGTCGGACATCACGATAACAACGGTGTTGTCGCGGATGCCGGCGGTCTCCAGGAAGGCGACGAGCCGCGCGAGGTGCCGATCGGAATGGTCGAGCATGCCGGCAAAGGCCGCCTGCAATCGCGTGAAGACGCGGCGCTCGTCGGGTGAGTGATCCTCCCACGCCTTCACGCCATCATTGCGCGGCGGCATCCGTGTGGCCTGCGGCACTAGTCCCATCGCCTTCTGCCGCGCCAGCCGTCGCTCCCGCTCGACGTCCCAGCCGTGCACGAACTCGGCATCATAGCCCTTGATGATGTCGGCCGGCGCCTGGTGCGGCGCGTGACATGCGCCAAGCGCGACCCAGGTCAGCCAAGGCACATCAGGCCGATCGGCGACGTGATCGCCGATGAAGCGGATCGACTGGTCGATCAGATCTTCCGTCAGGTGATACCCGTCGGCATAAGTCCCCGGAGGATCGATATGCGCGTTGTCGGAGACCAGCTCGGGCGCATATTGGTCGGTCTCGGCATCGAGAAAACCGTAGAAGCGATCGAAGCCGCGACCGAGCGGCCAGCCGTCGAACGGACCGGTCGCACCGCTCTCGGTCAGCGGCGTGACGTGCCATTTGCCGATCATGTAGTTGCGATAGCCGTGGGTGCGCAGCATCTCGGCCAGCGTTCCCGCTTCGCGCGCGATCTTGCCGCGGTAACCGGGATAGCCGGAATCGAAATTGGCGAGGCACCCGACTCCGACCGAATGATGATTGCGCCCGGTGAGCAGCGCCGCGCGCGTGGTCGAGCACATCGCCGTGGTGTGGAAGCCTGAATAGCGCAAGCCCTCGGCGGCAAGCTTGTCGATGGTCGGCGTTCTGATCGCCGAGCCGTAGCAGCCGAAATCGGAGAAGCCGACATCGTCGAACAGCACGACCAGGATGTTCGGCGCCCCCTCGGGCGGCCTCAGTGCCTCGGGCCACCAGGGTTTTGACTCCGCAACCGTCTTGCCGACGGTGCCGCGGAACGGCGCGGTGTTGCCTGCGCTCATCTGCTCCTCCCTGCTTCTGCCGGTGACGGGCCGCGGTTGACCTGCGCCCCATCCCAACCTAAATTATAATCCGAATTATGATTATGATTTTGGACGGATGCAAGCGCTGATGCGGCCATCGCTGAAAGAGCCTGAGGCTCGCGACTTCGACCTGCCGGGCGTGGCCCCGTCGCGCCAGAAACGCAGCCGCGAGACGACGCTGGCGCTGCTGCGCACCGGCGCCGAGATGCTGCGGACGCGCAGCCTCGCCGAACTCTCGATCGAGACGCTCTGCACCGAGGTCGGCGGCACCGTCGGCGCCTTCTACAGCCGCTTCGAGAGCAAGGAGGCCTATTTCAACGCGCTGATGGCGCTGGCCGCGCGCGACGGCGAGCAGCGCTTGGGCGAAATGAGAGCGCCCGGAGCCGATACGAGCCTCGACAAGCGCTGCCACATCATTGTCAGCGGCATCATCGCCTGGATGCGCAGCCACGAGGGCGTGCTCCGCGCTGCGCTCCAGCACGACGACACCCGTCCGGACAAATGGACGCCGTTCAAGGCTCTCGCGCAGGCGACAACGGAACGTGCGACCCCTCTCCTGCTTCCCGCCATGGGCAAGGGCCGCAAGGCGGCGAAGACCCGGACCATCGCCTTCGGCTTCCAGGTCGTGCTGGGCACGCTGGTCAACGCGATCCTCAACGATCCCGGACCGCTGGCGCTTGGCTCGAAGGAGATGGAGACGCGGCTGGCCGGCTGCCTGTTGTTGCTGCTTCAGGCAGAAGCCGGTCAGCCCACCCCGAGATAGGCCTTCTGCACCTGCGGATCTTCCGCGAGCGCCGCGGCCGTACCCGACAGCACGCTCTTGCCGACCTGGAGCACGGTCGCAAAGTCCGACACCTCCAGCGCCAGCTCGATCGACTGCTCGGCGAGCAGGATGGTGAGGCCCTCGCGATGCAGACGGCCGAAGGTCTCGTACATGGATTCGACCACGGCCGGCGCGAGGCCGAGCGAAGGCTCGTCCAGCATCAAGAGCTTCGGGTCGCTCATCAGCGCGCGGCCGACCGCAAGCATCTGCCGCTCACCGCCGGACATGGTGCCGGCGCGCTGGTCGCGGCGCTCCTTCAGGCGCGGAAAGAACTCGTAGACGCGTTCGAGCAGCGTGGCCTGCTTCGACTTGTCGTGCAGCGGGGTGGCACCGAGCATGAGATTGTTCTCGACGCTCTGCTGCACGAACAGCCGCCAGCCCTCCGGCGACAATGCGAGGCCCTTGCGCACGATCGAAAACGCCTTCTGGCCGGCGATATCCTCGCCGCGAAAGCTGATCTTGCCGGAATGGACGGGGATGAGGCCTGCGATCGCGTTCAGCGTCGTGGTCTTGCCGCCGCCGTTGGAGCCCAGCAGCGCGACGACGCTGCCTTCAGGCACCTCCAGCGACACGTCGGAGACACCGATGAGGTCGCCGTAGCGGACCTCGAGGTGCTCGATCCTGAGAAGCGCTCCGCTCATAGGTCCGGCCCGCCCATCAGTTCGACCGGCGTGTGGCCGGCGGCGGCCTTCGCCGCGCGCTTGCCGAGATAGGCCTCGATCACCGCCGGATTGGACGTGACCTCGCGCGGCGAGCCGCGGGCGATTTCCTTGCCCTGGTGAAACACCATCACGCGGCTCGCGAGCGACATGATCACTTCCATGATGTGCTCGACGATGACGAGCGTGATGCCGGAGCGATGGATGTCGCGGACGAGATCGATCGCGAGCTTGACCTCGTTGGCATTGAGGCCGGCCATGGCCTCGTCGAGCAGCAGCACTTTCGGTTCGGTCGCAAGCGCCCGCGCGATCTCCAGCCGCTTGCGGCCGGGCGTGCCGAGCGAACGCGCCGGCGAATCCGCCAGCCGGCTCATGCCGACGCGTTCCAGCACCGCGCGCGCCCTGGTCTCGGCCTCCTTGCGATGCGACGTGCGCAGGAAGGCTCCGATCATGACGTTCTCGAGCACTGTCATGCCCTCGAAGGTCTGCGGCACCTGGAACGTACGTGCGAGACCGAGCCCGGCACGCTGCTCCGGCGTGAAGTCGGTGATATCGGTCCCCTCGAACAGCACGCGGCCCGACGTGGTCTTGAGATCGCCGGTGAGGCAGTTGAAGAACGTCGACTTGCCGGCGCCGTTCGGACCGATCAGGCCGAGAATGTCGCCCTGCTCCAGCGTGACGGAGGCATCGTCAACCGCCTTGAAGCTGCCGAATGCTTTGGTAATTCCGCGTGCCTCAAGGAGCATGGCCGGCTCCCGTATCCTTGCTGGATTTGCTGCGCCCCGTGAACAGGCTGAGCAGACCGCCCGGCTGGAAGCGCGCGATCAGCACGATGATCGCACCGTACACCACGAAGGTCAGGCCCGCGCCCTTGCCGCCGAGCCAGCTGTTGGAGATCTCCTCCAGCGGCACGAGGATCGCCGCGCCGACCAGCGGGCCGAACAGCAGCCCTGCTCCGCCGAGCGCCGCCATGATCAGGATCTTCACCGAGATCAGGATGCCGAGCCCGGACTCGGGATCGACGAAACCGAACATCATGGCATAGAGCGCACCGGCGACGCTCGTCAGCGCTGCGCTCAACATGTAGGCGTAGAGCTTGGTGCGGGCGGCCGGCGCGCCGAGCGAGCGCGCAGCCCGCTCGGAATCCTTGATCGCGCGCAGGTAAAATCCCATCCGGCTGTTGGTCATCCACCATGTGACGAGCAGCGTGATCACGAGGATGGCGAGGAAGAGATAGTAGTACGGCAGCGACGACAGGAACGAGAGATCGAAGATGTTGCGCGGCACGGTCGGGCCGGAGAGACCGACGGCCGCGCCCAGCCATTCGGTGTTGGTCACGATCAGCCGCACCGTCTCGGCCACCGCGATCGTCGCCATGCTGAAATAGTGGCCCGAGAGCCGCAGCGTCGGGACGCCGATGATGGCGGCGAGCCCGACCGCCAGCACGATGCCGCCGGGAATGCCGAACAGCGGCGACAGACCGAACTTGGCGTAGGAGCCCATCGCGGCATAGGCGCCGCAGCCGAAGAAGACGACATGGCCGACCGAGACCTGTCCGGCATAGCCGCCAACGATGTTCCAAGCGGACGCCGCGATGGCGTAGAGCAGCACCAGCGCGCCGAGGCGCTGCTGGAACGGAGAAGACAGCAGCAGCGGATAGGCGAACGCAAGCGCTGCGATGACCGAAAGCCAGATCCAGCGACGCATCACATCTTCCCCATCAGGCCCTGCGGCCGGAACCAGAGGAAGAACAGGAACAGCACATAGACGACGATGTCCTTGTAGACCGCGCCGATCAGGTAGCCGGACAGGGATTCGATGACGCCGATCAACAGGCCTGCGACGAGCGCACCCGGCACGCTGCCGAAGCCGCCGAGCGAGACCGTGACGAAGGCGACGATGCCGAGCGTCTCGCCGACTGTCGGCACGATGTAGAAGAAGTTCGCGATCAGCGCGCCGGCAAGACCGGTGGCGCCCGCGGCAATCGCCCAGGCGACGGCCTGCATGGTGTCGGGCCGGATGCCCATCAGCTGCGCCGCGGTCTGGTCCTCCGCCACCGCCAGCATCTTCGATCCCAGCGAGGTGCGCGTGAGCAGGAGATGCAGGCCGAACGTCACCAGCAGCGCGACGACACCGGCCAGCAGACGCGAGGCCTCGATGCGCAGGCCGGCGAAGTCGTAGGTGCCGCCGACGATATTCGGCGGCATCGACAGGAAGTTGGCGCCGAACCACCAGAACACGGAATAGCGGAGCAGAAGCGCGAGCCCGAAGGTGCCGAGGATCTGGGCCAGCATCGGCCCTTTCATGATGTCGCGGATCAGAGCGAAATAGACGACGACGCCGACGGTCGCGAGCACCAGGGTCGCCAGCGGCGCACCCAGGATCGGCCCTCCTCCCATCAGGGTGTAGACGACATAGGCGACGTACATGCCGAGCATGACGAAATCGCCATGCGCGAAATTGACGATGTTCATCATGCCCCACACCAGCGTGAGGCCCGAGGAAAACAGGGCGTAGACGGCGCCAAGCAGAAGCCCGCCGACGATCACCTGCACAAGCACGAAGGACATGAGCTGCGTTGCTCTGATCAAATCATCCAGAAGATGGCGGGGCCAATGGCCCCGCCTGCAATCTCACCAGCCCTTGTAGGGCAGCACCGGCGGCTTCTCTGCATTGGCCTTCGGCCACACCGAGACGTAGTTCTCGCCGTCCTGAAGCTGGATGATGGCGCCGGAAGCCAGGATGTTCTGGCCCTTGTCGTCGAACTTCACGCCCTTGTAGCCGATCATCAGCTGCTCGGGCTTGAGGTCCGTCGCCTTCAGCGCGGCCTGGACCTTCGCAGGCTCGGTGGAGCCGGCGCGATCGATCGCTTCGGCCAGCACGAAGAAGCCCTGCATCTGGCGGGCAACCGTGTCGTCCATCTCCTCGCCGCTCTTCTTCTTGTACATGTCGGCGATGATCGCGGACGGCGAGCCCGACGGGCCCACGACCCAGGACGAACGGTTGAACACACCCTGCGAGATCTTGCCGACCGCCTTGGTGAAGGACGGGTCGGAATAGCCGGCGTCGTCGGCGAGCAGCACGGCCGGCTTGTAGTCGAGCGACTGCATCGTCTTGGCGAACAGGATCGCATCCGAGGTGTAGCTGATCATGATGACGACGTCGGGCTTCTTGTCCTTGAGCTGGAGCACCTGCCCCTGCACGTCGGTCGCGTTGACAGGATAGGCGATGTCGAGCGCGACAGGCTGCCCCTTCTCCTTGAAGGCGGCGGCGATCGTGTTGGCGACCGAGGTGCCGTATTCGGTGTTGTCATGGACCAGCGCGACGGCGTCGGTCTTGGCGCCCTGCGCCTTGATGTCGGCGAGGAAGTCGACATAAATTTTGGCGAAGTCGGTCGCGATCGGCGTGGTGCGGAAGAACCATTTGAAGCCGCGCTCGGTGAGGTTTGAGGCGACCGACTCGGAATTCAGGAACGGCACGCCGTATTTCTCGGCGATCGCGCTCGAGGTCAGCGTCACGCCGGATTGATAGGAGCCGAACAAGGCGGCCACCTTCTCTTCCGTAATCAGGCGCAGCGCCTGGTTCTGGCCTGTTGCCGGATTGCCCTGGTTGTCGGCGATGACGACCTCGACCTTGGCACCGCCGAGACCGGCCAGACCCGCGCCCTTCGCCAGCGGGAAGTTGCCGAGTTCGGGATGCGGATTGTTGATGATGTCCATGGCGACGTCGAGCGCGGCCTTGGCATGCGCGCCGATCGAGGCGGTGCCGCCGGACATCGGCAGGATCGCGCCGATCTTCACGACCTTGTCCTGCGCCTGGGCGACCGAGCCGACGGCAAGAGACATCGCGGCCGCGCAAAGCAGCCCGGTGACGTGCTTGAAATTCATGAAATCAGACCTCCCAAAGGGCTTCCCCGACCAAGGTTTTTTGGAAGCCGTGGCGGGCGCCTGCTTCCGTTTAATTATGCCTGGTTGGCGCCAAGATGGCATGACAATCGGACAGCGGCAAGGTGTAAGGGAATTGCACGATGCTGCATAAGGAAGCAGCGGACACGCCGATACGGACGCCGCTCTATCTGGCGTCGTCGGGCGCAGGAATGACAACTGCTATGGCGTTGTCCGGGGATATGGCGGAAGATTTGTAGCCCGCATGAAACGACGCGAAATGCGGGATGATGCGGCCCCGGATTTCGCTTTCGCTCCATCCGGGCTACGGGCTGCACCGCTTGCTGTCGCGTTCGCCGTCAGCGAGCGACGTCGCTCGCCTGCAGCAGCGTCGTGAAGCCGCCATAGATCATGCGCTTGGTGTCGAAGGGCATCTCAAGACCCTTGAAGCGGTCGTCGGCCATCACCTTTTTGTTGACGGCATCGCGCGTCTCACGATCGCGGTAGACGATCCAGGAAAACACCACGATCTCGTCTTCCTTGGCGATCACTGCGCGCGGAAATGACGTCAGTTCGCCATAGGGCACATCGTCACCGATGCACTCGACGTAATCGAGCGCGCCGAACTCCATCCACACCTCGCACGCCTGTCGCGCCAGCACCTTGTAGGCCTCGATCTTGTCCTTCGGCACGGCCAGCACGAAACCATCGACATAGGGCATCCCTGATCTCCTTGGGTTGTATGTCCCAAGGACGATAGAGCGGGCCCCGGACCGACTGGGATGTGTCACTTTCGGATGAGGCAAACCGTCGCGAGCGAAGGCGCGGCAAGCCGAGCTTTGCAGCCTGTATCGCGATCAATTGAGTCTCGAAAAGCGCCCGGAACTGGCTGGGGAACCTGGATTCGAACCAAGACAAACAGAGTCAGAGTCTGTTGTGCTACCGTTACACCATTCCCCAACGGAATAGCCGAACAAATTCAATGAGTTACTGATCTGTCCAGCTGCGGCCGGAAGCGCGTTTGGCGCAAATCACGGCTCAGGCGTGGCAGCGTTCTACCCGCTCGCCTCTAGGCTGGCAAGCGCTGCGGTGCACTTGAGCTGTTGACCGGTAGACCGGCTTCGGGCGGCCTATTCCGGCGCGAGCGTCGCGAGGCCGGTTTCGATGATCGTGATCTCTTCGCTGACCTGCGCGATGGCCTGGCGCGGGTCCACGCCGGTGACCGTCGCCAGCTGCCGCAGCAGGTCCTGCCGGTGGGACAGGATATCGTTGAGCGAATCGCGATCGTTCAGCCGGACATAGCCTTCGACGATCAATTCAAGGGAACGAGACATCGGACTCTCAAAACAGGGATGGATCTTCGGATACGCAGAATATCCTGATCGGATCCCCATGTGGGTGCGATGTCCCGTCAACCTTGACCGGTAAGATTAACGCGCCGCTGCTCCAGCCTGATGTCAGGCGCCGGCGGACAGCCGCTCGGCATAGTCGATGGCCTCGATCAGGCTATGCTCGTTGGCGATGCCCTTGCCGGCGATGTCGAAGGCGGTGCCGTGATCGACCGAGGTCCGGATGATCGGCAGGCCCAGCGTGATGTTGACACCTGAAAGCTCCTGCCAGCGGCCAGTCGCGGGATCGACCTGAAAGCCGAGCAGCTTGACGGGAATATGCCCCTGGTCGTGATACATCGCGACCGCCGCGTCGAACTGGCCGGCGCGCAGCTTGACGAAAATGGTGTCGCCCGGCACGGGGCCGACGACGTCGAGACCGTCGGCGACAGCTTTCGCAATCGTCGGCGCGGACACGTCGATGTCCTGCCGGCCGAACAAGCCGCCCTCGCCCGCATGCGGATTGAGCGCGGCGATCGCGATCTTCGGTTTTGCAATGCCGAGCCGCAGCAGCGCATCATTGGTGAGATCGATCACCATGCGCAGCCGCTCCGGCGTCAGGCGCTTCGGCACATCCTCCAGCGCGACATGGGTCGAGACGTGGCTGACGCGCATGTTGCCGTGAGCGAGCAGCATCACCGAGCCACGCACGCCGGTGAGATGCGCCAGCATCTCGGTATGGCCGGGGAAATGATAGCCGGCCTTGTTGAGCGCTTCCTTGTTGAGCGGCGCGGTGACGATCGCCGCTGTCCGCCCGGCCTGCGTCAGGCGCACGCCCTGCTCGATCGCCTTGTAGGCGAAGCGGCCGCCGTCGGCGCTGAGCACGCCGGGCCTGATCGGCT